>TARA_B100000674_G_scaffold132746_1_pt1 | contig 10658 bp, 10 predicted proteins | sample TARA_B100000674 | Tara Oceans TARA_B100000674 (sample SAMEA2622759) | marine metagenome | biome: marine biome (ENVO:00000447); feature: surface water layer (ENVO:00002042); material: "saline water (ENVO:00002010), including plankton (ENVO:xxxxxxxx)" | depth 5 m
ACCCTGCAGGACACCACCCTGAATCGCGGCACCAAGGGCAACAACTTCATCCGGGTTCACACCTTTGTGCGGATCACGGCCAAAGAACTCTTTAACGCGTTCCTGAACCTTCGGCATACGGGTCATACCACCGACCAGAATGACGTCGTCGATTTCACCTGCGGTGATACCGGCGTCTTTCAGGGCCGCTTTACACGGGGTCATGGTGCGTTCGATCAGATCGCCCACCAGACCTTCAAGCTTCGCACGCGACAGCTTGATGTTGAGATGTTTCGGGCCGGATGCGTCTGCGGTGATGAACGGCAGGTTGACATCGGTCTGCATCGACGAGGAAAGCTCGATCTTGGCTTTCTCGGCAGCTTCTTTCAGACGCTGCAGGGCCAGACGGTCCTTGCGCAGGTCGATCTGCTGTTCCTTTTTGAACTCGTCAGCAAGGTAATCAATGATCTGTTTGTCGAAGTCTTCACCACCAAGGAAGGTGTCACCGTTGGTCGATTTAACTTCGAAAACGCCATCGCCGATTTCCAGAACCGACACGTCAAAGGTACCACCACCAAGGTCATAAACGACCACGGTGCCGCCGTCTTTCTTGTCCAGGCCATAAGCCAGCGCTGCTGCAGTCGGCTCGTTGATGATACGTTTGACTTCAAGACCCGCAATCTTGCCGGCGTCTTTGGTCGCCTGGCGCTGGGAATCGTTGAAGTATGCCGGAACGGTAATCACGGCTTCGGTTACCGGCTCGCCAAGATGGCCTTCGGCGGTTTCCTTCATTTTCTGAAGCACCATGGCTGCGATCTGGCTCGGGGCCATTTTCTCGCCATTGACTTCAACCCATGCGTCGCCGTTCTCGCCCGAAACGATTTTGTACGGAACGAGGTCTTTGTCTTTTTCGACTTCCGGGTCGCCGTAGCGACGGCCGATCAGACGTTTGATGGCAAACAGGGTGTTTTCCGGGTTGGTGACAGCCTGGCGTTTCGCCGGCTGACCGACAAGGCGCTCACCATCATCGGTGAAAGCGACCATTGACGGAGTGGTACGAGCACCTTCGCTGTTTTCAATCACGCGGCCTTCTTTGCCGTCCATGACTGCTACGCACGAGTTGGTGGTGCCAAGGTCGATACCAATAATCTTACCCATAGTAAGTTCCTCTTTTAGCGGCCGGTCCGTCCCGCAGCCTCCGAAATGAAGCGCCGCGCAGGACCTCCTGGGACCAATGGTTGTAATACACGTAATTTTTCTGGGGGCTCTTCGTTACCCCGCGAACCTATATATGAAAGTCGCCACAAAGTCGCAAGCGGTCAAAGTGGGGAATCTTGGCTGTTTTTTTTCCCTTCAAACCGCAAATTTGGCCCGATCAACCCTATCAGAGCCCGACCAAACCGGCAAAATCACGAAAAATCACCGTTTTTTCGGACGCGAAACCGGGCTTGGGCCAAGGTTTCAAATTGTCTCATAACCGGGTTGCAAAACAGTCAGACCACAGGACTCAGATCGGAATATCGGCAGGATTGCAGCGAGTTTGGCGCAAGACAGTCTCAAGCTTGATCGCAAGACTTTCCTTTTCATCGGCACCTAGAAAACGCGCAATTTCGAGACTTTTGCCATGTGTGCGCAGGAAAAGGGTCGCTTGTTCATCCTCACCACGTTCGAGGACCACGCGCAGCCAATAGGGCTGGAAATCAAATTCCTGACGCTCTCCGCGCACCGAAATCCGTGTCACCCGAAGATTGCCCGGAGCCAGTTCAATGCGCTCTTCCTGGCGGGCAGATCGGAAGCTGAAATAAAACGCCAGCGACAGCAAGATCACATCAAGCCCCAGGAACCCGATCACCGGCCAGGCACCGACCGACCAGAAGATAAACCCGATGGTCGTGGTCAGGGCTGTCAGAAACAGCACAATATTCCGAGCAGCCCGGCGCGACAGCGATCGCGGCGGAAACAGATCCACCCGAAAGATCGGTTTTGCTGAACGCGGCACGTTTGGCATTTGAATTACCTGTTGCTGGATATCGAATTGTGCGCCGGGCTACAGCCCAGCTGCAATCAAAATTCGATTTTTCAAACCTCACCGTTTATATAGTTTGCGAAGAAGAGATCGGATCAGGGGATAAGCATCAGCAACATGCCCCGCCGCAAATATCGATACATAAAAAGAGATTGCAGTCCATGGCCCGCCCGATGAACAAAGCCGCCATCGAAGAGTTTTTCCAGCGTCTGTCCGATGCCGATCCGGAACCGAAGGGGGAGCTGGATTACACCAATCCCTATACCCTTCTGGTGGCGGTTGCTTTGTCAGCACAGGCGACCGATGTCGGGGTCAACAAAGCGACCAAGAAGCTGTTTCAGATCGTCGAAACCCCGCAGGATATGCTGGATCTTGGTGAAGAGACGCTGATCGAGCACATCAAGACCATCGGGCTTTATCGCGGCAAGGCCAAGAATGTCATGGCAGCCGCCAGGATCCTTGTCGAGAAACATGGCGGGATCGTTCCCAACGATCAGGAAGCGCTGGAAGAATTGCCCGGTGTCGGGCGCAAAACCGCCAATGTCGTGCGCAACATCGCCTGGGGCGAGCATACCATGGCGGTTGACACCCACATTTTCCGGCTGGGTAATAGGACCGGCATGGCCAACGGCAAGACGGTTCTGGCCGTTGAAAAGGCACTTTTGAAAAAGGTCCCGGCGCGCTTCATGACCCATGCCCATCACTGGCTGATCCTGCATGGGCGCTATATCTGCAAGGCGCGCAAGCCGCGTTGTGGCGACTGCATCGTCAATGATCTGTGCAATTACAAAGACAAAACGCCTGCCGAGGCATAACCCGGCAGGCGTTGTGAAATTAAGCGTTTCAGGCGTTTCTGATCAGAAAACCAGATCAAAGCTTGCCGGGGCCGGTGCCACCACCTGCGCCCCTTCCGGCTGGATTTGCATGATGGCGTAGCCGCGTTCAGACTGCCCATCCGGCGTCAGGCGGAAAATACCATCCACACCGACAAAGCCCCCCGGATTGGTCAGGGTTTGCTGGCTCATATTATTTTCATCACGCGCCATCAGGGCCGCCAAAGCCGTGCTGTCATAGGCAAGGCTTGAGATACGCGGCGGCTGACTGCCAAAGGTGCGCTCAAAGCGCGCAGCAAACAGTTCCCAGTTTTCCGGGTTGGGTGCGGCAAAAATCCCGCCCTTAAGGGCCGGTTCGGCAAACAGGCCCGGATCGTTCCAACCGAACGTGCCAATAAACTGAACGACTGACGGATCAATATCGTAATAGGCCAGAAGCGAGGAGACCTGACGCAACTCGCCCCCCGTTGCCGGCAGGATCAAGGCATCAAAATCAAGCTCGCCAAAAGTGTCGACCCCTTCAAGACGGCGCAGCGCCCGTTTCGAGCCGGCACTGCCATCGGCTTCAAGCTGGGCCTTGTGGGCGCGAAGGTTTGCACGGCGTGCATCGTAATTGGCAAAATCGCGAATGGTTTGCTGCAATTCGTCGGAGCCGGGCTGATAGAACGCCACTCGGCCAAGGCTGCCGCCGACCCGAGAAACAACGTTATTCAGACCGCTTGCGATCTGACGGCCATAATCATTTTGCGGCAGAAGGGCTGCAAAGCGATAACGCCCCTGTGTCGTCGCATAGCCCGCCGCACGCGCAATCTGGTCTTCGGGGATCAGGCCATTGACCCAAACACCACTTTCCGCCACCCGACGGTTATTGGAAAAGGCCACCACCGGCACATTGGCCGATTTGGCCACTTCGCTGGCACCACTAACCGATTCGGCAAAGAGCGGGCCCAGGATCATCTTGGCCCCCGCATCGACTGCCTCACGCGCGGCGTTCTGCCCACCCTGATAGGTCCCGGCCGTATCAATCGGCATCAGGATGAAGTCATCGCCGGCAATATCAAACATGGCCAGTTCTGCGGCATGACGCATCGCCCGGCCAAGCTCGCCATGCTGGCCCGAAAGCGGCAGCAAAAGCGCCACCCGCTTTTCAAAGACGGCCGCATCATCGTTATAAAGCATCGGAAGCTCAGCCCCCTCGCCTTCAGGCAGGGCGGCTTCACTTGGCCATGGATTGGCATCGGGGATCAGGCCCTGATCAGGCGCACTGTTCGGATCAACGGTGTTCTGGCCGGGCTGATTTGCACTTTGAACCGGGGCCCCATCACGTTGCATGCCGAAAAGGTCCGTGATACTCGTGGTCGCATTACATGCGCTCAGCCCGAGAGAGAGGACAACCACAGATGCCGTCCGGCGCGCGATCCGGCCCCAAGCCGGAAATAGATCCGAAAACCGATCCTGATCTGACAACGCCTGACTTGGCAGCGCCTCTTTCTGCATCCGGTTCTTTGACGGATGACGTTTCGGACAACCCACTCTCACCTCCAGATAAGTCGTTTCGTCCGCAGGGTAATGCGGGCGAGGATGCAAGTAAACATGATGAAAGCCATTTGCCGCTTTCAGCTGGTCTTTATCTTGTCGCTACTCCAATCGGAAATTTGGGCGATATTACGTTCAGAGCGCTCGAAATTCTTAAACGCGCCGATGTGATCCTGTGCGAAGACACAAGAACGTCGGGCAAATTGCTGTCGCGTTATGGCGTAAAAACCAAGCGAATCGCCTATCACGAACATAATGCCGCGCGCATGCGCCCCGAAATCATGGACCGTCTTGGCAAGGGTCAGGGACTGGCACTGATTTCCGACGCTGGCACACCCTTGATCAATGATCCGGGCTATAAGCTGGTGCGTGATTGCAAGGAAGAAGGCTTTAACGTCACCGCCGCCCCGGGTGCGGCATCGCCGATTGTGGCCCTGATCCTGTCGGGATTGCCGAGCGATCATTTCTTTTATGCCGGGTTCCTGCCGCCGAAATCCATGGCGCGTAAAAAGGAACTGGCGCGGTTTGCACCGATCCCGGGCAGCCTGATCTTTCTTGAAAGCCCCAAACGCCTGGCCGCAAGCATTGCCGATATGGCCGAAACGCTGGGCGGCACACGCGAAGCCGCCGTGACTCGCGAACTGACCAAGATGTTTGAAGAAGTCCGCAACGGCACATTGGCCGATCTCGCCGCCCATTATGATGAGACCGGCGCGCCGAAGGGCGAGATTGTGGTGATTGTCGGCCCGGCAGATGCCAGCGACAACGAACCAAGTGCCGAGGATATTGACGCACGCCTGAGCGAGTTAATCAAAACCCACCGCACCAAGGAGGCCGCCGATATCCTGGCAAAAGAAACCGGCCTTAAGAAGCGTGACCTTTATAATCGCGCGCTTGAACTCGCCAAATCGGACCCGGACTGACCATGGCCCGACCCCGTTCCTTGCCTGATGACACATCAAGCCGCAAGCGGGCGGAAAAGGCTGGACGGCGGGCTGAAACACTCTGTGCTCTTTGGTTACGTCTAAAAGGCTATCGCATTCTCGCAAGCCGCCATAAAAGCCCGGTCGGTGAAATCGACATCATCGCCAAGCGCGGAAATATCCTGATCGCGGTTGAGGTCAAAAATCGCACCGATCGCACAACCGCCCTGCATGCCATCACCCCCAAGCAACAAAACCGTATTGCCCGCGCGCTCGAAGCTTACGCGGGCAATATCGGCCATGCGGGTGATCTTCGCCTTGATCTGATGATTGTTGGTCGCTGGGGGCGGTTGGAGCATCTCAGAAATGCCTGGCAGGTTTCGTAAAGGCCGAAGCCTGCCGACCGGCATGAGCGTCAGGGATGCATCTTCGCACCCTTGGTGATTTTATCGACACTGCGCTTATCAGCGTGAATGCCAAGACCGACAAATCGGGCGTTTTCCGGATCGGCCTTGGCAAACACATCGCGATTGGCCTCGTCATGGCCGGTCGAAAACATCTCCTCGATATAGGCCGAGACCCGCACACCACGATTCAGGGCGCGCTGATGAATTTTCGTTATCGTGTCGCCGTCTGCCGCCAAAACGATGGCCGGTTGGCGCGATAGCGGGTTATAGACATTCTGGTTGGCGTCAATATAGGGCGCACCAATAATGTCGGGCGTCTGGGCAACAATGCCGCTCATCAAAAACGCCGTGACATTCAGGGATTGCCAAGTTTCAAGATCATTGCGCAAAATCAGGGCGACTTTGGTATCAAACATTTCCTTCCTCCAGTCGGTCAGATGATCCGGTAATGAAAGAAGCAATAGACCAGCCAGATGATCGCGGTATTGAACGTTTGTGCAAAAAGCGCGAACGGTTCGTTGCCGCCCCGACCGCACCCGGGATCGAACGGATCGAAGCCCTGTTTTACGGCAATATGTTCACCCCGCATCGCCACGATACCTATGCGCTGGGCATCACGATGCAAGGCGTTCAGACCTTTAACTACCGTGGTGAATTTCGCGCCAGCAACCCGGGCAACGTGATCATCTTGCACCCTGACGAGCTGCATGACGGCGGGGCGGGGACCGATGATGGCTTGCAATATCGCATGCTCTATCTTGAACCGGCCTTGTTGCGTTCGGGCCTTGATCACGAAGCCGACCCCCTGCCCTTTGTCGGCGAACCGGTCATTCAGGACCCGGCTCTGTGGTCAATCATGGCCTCTGCCCTTGGCGAGCTTGAACGCGATATGGATCCGCTGTTGCGTGATCAGTTTGTCGGCGACATTGCCCAGCGCCTGTCACTGCACGCCAAGACCCCGCTGAAGCGTCCGCGCTTTACCGCCAGCGAACGCATGGATCAGGTCCGGGCGTTCCTTGAAGATAACTTTGACCGCCCGGTGCAATCTGACGAGCTTGAACAGGTTGCCGATATGGATCGCTTTCGCCTGATCCGGCATTTCCGGGCGCGCTTCGGGACGACACCCTATCGCTATTTGATGATGCGCCGATTGCAAAAGGCCCGCGCACTGATGGCACTTCACCAGCCGCTTGCCGGGATCGCGGCCGAAACCGGCTTTGCCGATCAAAGCCATTTCAACCGGCATTTCCGCCAAACCTATGGCGTATCGCCGGGGCGCTGGACAGAATTGTTTGCCGGCAAAACCCACTGATCGCAGTTCTCTGCCAGCTAGCCCGGTCACGAATCTGCAGAAAAATGCATTTTTGCTGATAAAGCGGTGCAGATTTTAAAACTCTTTAACCCCCACGCGCGAATATTAAGTCCAGAGACTGGGGGAACTGGGCGAGACATCCGTAAATGTCATCAAAAAGAATGGTCAATCGACCACTTGGCTTTGCCAAGGCACTTCTTCTGACGGGTATGTGCATTTTGCCGCTTTCGGGATGCACACCTGCATCCGTTGTACTCGGAGCTGGCGCGACCGCCGGGGTTGCAGCTTTTCAGGAACGCGGGTTTGACGGCGCGGTCAGCGATACGGCTATCACCGCCCAGATCTGGCAGAAGTTTCTGGCACAGGACGAAAAACTGTTTCTCGATATCGAGATTGAAGTGGTTGAAGGCGAAGTTCTTTTGGCCGGGCAAGTGCCCACCGTCACCGATCAGCTTGAAGCCGTACGGCTTAGCTGGCAGGTTGACGGGGTCAAAAGTGTTCATAACGAGATCGAGATCGGTGACAGCATGACGTTCGTCGACAGTGCGAGCGATCTGTTGATCACCACAAAGATCAAAACCGCCTTGATGTTTGATGGCGATGTTTTCGCGATCAATTACAGCGTTGAAACCGTCAATGGCACCGTCCACCTGATGGGCATTGCCCAGGACGACCTTGAACGCAGCCGCGTGATTTCACATGCCCGCGACACCAGTTATGTCAAACGGGTTGTCAGTCACATCCGCCTGAAAGACGACGCCATCCGACAAGGAACCTGAACCATCAGTACCGTAAGCCACATAACAGCACCGAGCGATCCGGATCGCCAATGGCTTGTCGATTATGGCAAGGGCAAAAAGCCTGACGCCAGCGTGGCGGAGGCGGCCCTGCATTTTGCCCGTCTCAATCAGTCAAACGGCACGCATAAGCGTGACATCGCACCGTTTCTGGCCATCCTTGATGATCTTGCCGATCAGGTCCGGGCTGAACTGGCCGGGCTGACCTTACAACCCGATCTTGCCACCGATGGCACGGATCAGCGCACCTTACCCGTTGATGACAAGGAAGCCGAACCGACCATTGATCAGGTTGTCCGCGCCTTGCAGACCGTCATTGCCGAGCGCAACGGTTTTCAGGGGGATGCGGAAAACTATGACGACATGGCCAATGCCGACCTGATGCAGGTGATTGAGCGCAAGCGGGGTCTCCCGGTTGCACTGGGCATGCTTTATATCCATGCGGCCCGACGATGCGGCATTGCAGTGACCGGCATTGATTTCCCCGGCCATTTCCTGCTGCGCGTGCAGGCCAACGGCAAACGCAAGATGATCGACCCGTTCCATGGCGCAATTAGCCTGGGACCGGCCGAACTGCGCGAATTGTTGAAGTCCTTTAGCGGCCTTGATGCCGAACTGGCACCACAACATTACCGCCCGTCTTCCGATATCGATATTTTGTTACGACTTCAAAACAACATAAAGGTACGGGCGCTTAGGGCCGGTGAATTGCAGCTCGCAACCCGCGTGGTCGAGCACAGTTTGCTGATCGCGCCAGAGCATGAAGGCCTTTGGCATCAGCTTGGCGCGCTATATGCCCGCCTTGATCAGGACCATATGGCGCTTGGTGCGTTTGAGCAGTTCGTCAAGCGCTGCGAAGACCCCCTTCACCGCGCCCGGATCGAAGCCGTGATCGAAGAATTGCGTGATCGGCTCAGCCAGGATGCCGTCCACACGGACAGCAAAGGCAAAACCGACGCTGGCACGGCGGGCCACATCAATGAGGACAGCACGGGATCAGAGAAAAGCAACGATCCGATCCCGCTTTTCCCCGATAAGTAGTCCCCGGATTTCCCTGAATCTCCCCCGATCTATCCTGAAATGACCCGGTTTGGCGGCGTGCCGTTCATGACGCCCCGCCTCTACTCTCGCACATCGAAATGGCCTATTTCGATATGTAGAGATAAACAATAATATCTAATTATAGCAATATAACATAACTTCATTTTATCTATTTCAAGACAAAACAGTTTGTCCGGATTTTCACACCCCTGCAAAATCGGCAAATTGACGATTCAAAATCATGTAAATTTGCTTGTTGTGGCATTTTTGGCCAATTTTCAGGCCACAAGCACCGTGTTATCTGCGAAAAGACTAAACAAAGCGCGAACCGTTGATTTCCGGGGGTTTGCGGCCGAGCCCTTTTGGCCGGGCGAGTTCAAAAGCGATTTTCTCCACCCTTGGTTTTGATTTCGGATCGCCATCAGATCGAATTTTGCCGATCATCGCCCGAAAAAACATCTTTTGTAGTTTTTCTGATGGTTAAGGCGGGGTTAAACGACCGGGGACGAAACAGTTGCAAGACTTGCACCGCAAAATCCATTCCCTATACTCCGCAACAGTCCATATTGAAGGCAGTCGGGGGCGGCCTTGCGCCACCCTTGTACCGCGCGGCTTACCGGGATCATCACGGTGCCGTTCAAACCGAATAACCGCAGGAAACTACTACATGAACGACACCAAATTCGACGTCGTCGGGATCGGCAACGCCATTGTCGATGTCCTTGCCCACTGCAAGGAAGAAGACCTTGAGCGTCTTGAGCTTGTTAAAAACGCCATGACCCTGATTGATGCCGACCGTGCAGACGCACTGTATGAACAGATGGGACCGGGTCTTGAAATGTCGGGCGGATCGGCCGGCAACACGATGGCCGGCATCGCAGCCCTTGGCGGCAAGGGTGCCTATATCGGCAAGGTGCGCGACGATCAGCTCGGTCAGGTTTTCCGCCACGATATCCGTGCGATTGGTGTCGCATTTGATTCTGCTGCGGCCACCGCAGGTTCGCCGACCGCGCGTTGCCTGATCTTTGTCACCCCGGATGGTCACCGCACCATGAACACCTTCCTTGGCGCCTGCACCGAGCTTGGCCCGGAAGACATTGATGAAGATCTGATCAAATCCGCCAAGGTCACCTACATGGAAGGCTATCTGTGGGATCGTCCGGAAGCCAAGGATGCCTTTGTCAAGGCTGCCAAGGTTGCCCATGACGCCGGTCGTCAGGTTTCCATCAGCCTGTCTGACTCGTTCTGCGTTGATCGCCACCGCGAATCCTTCCGCGAACTGGTCGATGACCATATTGACGTCCTGTTCGCCAACGAGGACGAGATCAAGTCGCTTTATGAGGTTGAAACCTTTGAAGAAGCACTGGCCGAAGTCCGCAAGCATTGCCGTGTCGCGGCCCTCACCCGCAGCGAAAAGGGTGCGGTGATCGTAAGCCAGGACGAGCTTTATGAAATCAGCGCCGAGCCGGTCTCCAAAGTCGTCGACACCACCGGTGCCGGCGATCTGTTCGCATCAGGCTTCCTGTATGGGTACACCCAGGGTCACACCCTTGAGATCTGTGGTCAACTCGGCGCGATCTGTGCGGCCGAGGTGATTTCGCACATGGGCGCACGCCCGGATGCCGATCTTAAGGAACTGATCGCAAAGGCGATCTGATCACGCCTTTATATAAAGCGTGACCACATCCAAAAGATTTCACGGGACGGCAACAATTGGCTGCCGTCCCGTTTTTTTGCGCCCAAGGGCACGGTTTGCAAAGCGCTGCAGCGCAACACAAGCATTGACTTTGTCCAGAGTTTGGCG
>TARA_B100000674_G_scaffold494001_1_pt1 | contig 10653 bp, 10 predicted proteins | sample TARA_B100000674 | Tara Oceans TARA_B100000674 (sample SAMEA2622759) | marine metagenome | biome: marine biome (ENVO:00000447); feature: surface water layer (ENVO:00002042); material: "saline water (ENVO:00002010), including plankton (ENVO:xxxxxxxx)" | depth 5 m
TAATAAAATATCTATCAGAAATATAAATTCAACAAGACCTTGGCAACATGTCTTGGAGCCAATTTTTGCATATTTATTACTTGCAAAAAATATTAATAAAATAAATATTAATCACCAATCTTTTAACTTTGGACCTGATTTACACAATTCAAAAAGAGTATTTTCTATTATTCAAGAAATTAAAAAAAGGTGGAATATTAAAATTAAAAAAAGTAATTTAAAATTTAAAGAAACAAAGTTACTTAGTTTAAATTGTAATAAGGCAAAAAAAATTTTAAAATGGAAGCCTGTCTTAAACTTTCAACAAACTGTTAAATTAACGATTGATTGGTATGATAAATTTTATAGTAAACAACATGAAATGGATAGCTTAATGAGATCACAAATAAATTATTTTGTCTCAAAAATAAAATGATTAAAAAAAATAAATTAATTAAAAAAAAAGCACATAAAGGAGATGTAACAAAGATTATTAATAATAAATCAAATTATTTTCATGGTTTTGGGGAGCTATATATTTCTGAAATAAAATTAAAAAAAATTAAAGGATGGAAAAAACATAAAAGAATGACCATGAACCTTAAAGTGATTCAAGGTAAAGTAAAGTTTGTATTTATCACAAAAAATAACAAAAAATTTAAAGAAATTATTTTGAATGATAAAGATTTAAAATTAATTACAGTTCCTAAAAAAACCATATTTGCATTTCAAGGTTTAAATAAAAAAAATATGATAATGAATTTTTCAAATATTCAACATGAATCAAATGAATGTTTAAATTATCCTATTAATAAATTTAATTATAATTGGAAATAATATGCAAGTGGTAATATTAGCTGGAGGTTTCGGTTCAAGAATAAGTGAATATACTAAGTTAATTCCAAAACCAATGATAAAAATAAATAAGAAACCAATAATTAGTCATATAATAGATATTTATCAGAAATATAACGTAAGCGAATTTCTTATTGCAACAGGTTACAAAGGAAAAATAATTGAAAATTATTTCAAAAATTCAAAAATAAATATTAAATGCATATATACAGGGAAAAATGTCATGACAGGTGGAAGACTGAAAAGAGTCAAAAAATATTTAAATGATACATTCATGCTAACTTATGGAGATGGTCTGGCCAATATTAATATTTCTAAATTGTTAAAATTTCATAAAAGAAAAAAGAGAATATGTACAGTTACAGCAGTTAGACCTCCTGCAAGATTTGGAGAAATTTTATTTGGCAATAATAGCTTAGTAAATAAATTCAAGGAAAAACCTCAAACTAATAATAGTTGGATCAATGGTGGATATTTTGTAATGGAAAAGGAAATTTTTAAATATTTAAAAAGTGATAAAACTATCTTAGAACAAGAACCTTTGGAAATTTTGGCAAAAAAAAAAAAATTAGTAGCTTATAAACATTATGATTTTTGGCATTGTGTTGACACGGTTAGAGATAAAAAGGCTATTGAAGAAATTATAAAAAAACAGAAATCTTACCCATGGCTTTAATTAAATTATCTAAATCAAGTTTAAATAATAAAGAAATACAAAAAGTAAATAAAGTTTTAAAAAAAGAATTTTTAGGAATGGGTAAAGAAGTTAATTCCTTTGAAAATAAACTTTCAAATTACTTTAAAAGAGATGTTGTATGCGTTGTAAATGGTTTTGCAGCACTTCACCTTGCTTTAGAGGCAAATGAAATTGGAGTGGATGATGAAGTTTTAGTTCCTAGTTTAACTTATGTTGCAACTTTTCAAGCTATTAGTGCGGTTGGAGCAAAGCCTGTTTCTTGCGACATAGACTTAGAAACATTGAATATTTCAGTATCAGAAATAAAAAAGAAGATTTCTTCAAAAACGAAAGCGATTATGCCTGTTTGGTTTGGCGGAAATCCAGAGGGTATTTTTGATATATATAGAATTGCAAAAACATTTAATATTAGAGTTATTGAGGACTCCGCGCATGCATTTGGTTCTCAAATAAAAAATAAACTCATTGGTAGTTTTGGAAATATATCTTGTTTCAGTTTTGATGGGATTAAAAATATTACATCTGGAGAAGGTGGTTGTATAGTTTCATCAGATAAACGTATAATCAAAAAAATAAAAGAAAAAAGGGTTTTGGGTATAAGATTAAAACATGCTAATAAAAAATGGCAACCACAAGTAAATACTCAAGGATGGAGATATCATATGAGTAATATTATGGCTGCGATTGGTTTAGTTCAATTTGATAAAAAAAATTTACTAAAAAAGAAAAGACAATCTATTGCAAAAACTTACGATAAAATGTTAATAGATAATAAAAGTTATAAAATTTTTAAAAGAGATTATAATAAAATTAATCCTCATATTTATCCAATATTAAACCTTAAGCAATCTACAAAAAAACTTTTAATCTATATGAAGAAAAATAATATTGAAGTAGGTAGGCATTATTTTCCAAATCATCTTCTTAATAAATATAAGTCAGAAAGACTTAAGAATACTGAATATATTGCAAATAAAATTATTACATTGCCGATCCATGGAGATTTAACTATTACACAACAATTAAAGGTTATTAGTTGTTTAAAAAATTTTCATAGGTAATGGAAATATCAGTTATAATTAATTGTCATAATTCAGAGAAATATTTAAAAAAAACAATTATAAGTGTATTAGATCAAACTTATAAAGATTTTGAACTAATCATTTTTGATAATAATTCTATAGACAGCACAAAAGAAATTGTTGAAACATTTAAGGATTCTAGGATTAAATATTTTTCAACCGTCACTAAATACAATCTAGGAAAGGCGAGGGAATTAGCGGTAAAAAATGCAAAAAATTCTTGGATTTCATTTATCGATAGCGATGACTTATGGTTATCAAATAAACTATATGAGCAAGTTGAATATATAAAGAAAAACAGTGAAGTTGGATTGGTATATACGGATTATATTTATATTAATGAGCACGATATTGAGTTAAAAAAAAAATCTTACACCGAATATTATAAAAGTTTAACAATAGAAAAATTAATAAAAAAAAATTTTATTTGTTTTTCAAGTATAATTTTTAATAAAGAAAAAATTAGGTCAAATAATACTTTTAATAAAATTTTGAAAAATTCAGAAGATTTTGATTTAATATTGAAAATCGCTAAATATGAATCGTTGGGTTTTATAAAAAAAAAACTAGTTAAATATAGACTACATCAAAATAACTTGACTAAATTTCAAACAAAAAGATCATACTCCGAGTGGCAATACTTAGTGTATAAATATTCTAAAAATCATTTGGAAATAAAAAAAATGATTAAAAAGAAGTATAAATTTGAAAACTTAAAAAATAAATTCAAAAAAATTTTGAAATATCATTGATTCTACTAAAAATTTGATATTTTAAATATTTATTTAGAAATGAAAAATATTCACGTTGAAAATTATTTTGACAATATTTCCACTGATTATAAAAGTAATTTTAACATAAAAAAAAGCTCTAAAAACTACATTTTTATCAAAAGGAAAAGAATTGCAACAAGCCTTCTTTCGAAAAGAAGTGGAAATTTTTTAGATATTGCAACAGGCAGTGGTGAGATAACATCTGCAATATTAAATAAAAACAAATTCAAAAAAATAACACTAATAGATATTTCAATTCAAATGTTGAATAAAGTTAAAACAAGATTAAAGAATAAAAAAAAATACAGCAAAATACAGTTTATAAATTCAGATTTCTCTAAACTTAGATTAAATTTTAAGTATGATTATATTATATGTTTAGGAATTTTAGCCCACTTTCCAAGTAACAGAATTTTTTTTAATAAATTAAAAAGATTTTCTAAGAAAGGAACAGTTATTTTGTTACAAAGCTCACTCTTAAATTTTCCAACAATAAAAATAAATAAGATTTTATTTTCAAACAGATATAACAAAAAATTTAAATACAAATTAAATTATATTACAGAAAAAAATTTAAATAAATTCTTTAAAAAAAATGGATTCAAAGTCTTGGAGGTTAAGCGCTATTCCTTAGCCATACCGGTTCTTGACAAAATATTTCCAACTATAAATTATTATATAGATTTGTTATTTGATAAAATATTTCCTAACAATGGTTCTGAAGGTATTTTTTTACTAAAAAAATTATGAAAAATAATATAATTATTAACTTGATCAACTCAAATCAGGGCGCACATCTAATTCGCTCAAAAAATTTTTTATTAAATTTGTTAAAATTGGACAAAGTAAATAACTATATTATTCTTACTGAAAAAAATCTTAATGTTAAAAATAAAAATTTCGTTTATATTAAGTTTGATATCTCAAAAAATAAATTACTATCTTTCATTCAAAGATTTGTCATTCAAAATATAATAATTAACTACCTTTTTTTTAAATATGATATTAAAATTTATATAAACTTTTCTCATACCATACCTTTTATTTCATTAAGAAAAATTTTTAAGATTATAGCTGTCACAAATGTAGCTCCATTTGTTAAATTTAATAAATATAATAAATTACAAAAATTGAAAATGTTTTTTTTAAGATATAAAATTTTGTACAGTTGTTTATTTAGTGATAAAATTATTTCTATCTCGTACTATTGCAAAAAACTGCTGAAAAAAAATAATATTTATGGAAAAAAAATTGTTGTGATTCCTAATGGAATAACAAAAAAAATTGAAATAAAAAATAATAAAAAAATATTAAATAATTATTTTTTATACGTGTCTCATTTTTACAAATATAAAAACTTTGAAAATTTGATTACATCATATTCAATGTTACCAAAGAAAATATCAAAAAAATTTAAACTTATAATTATTGGCAATCCATACGATAATGAATATTTTTATAAAATAAAAAAACAAATAAAAAAACTAAAACTATTAAACAACATTAAAATTTATTCAAATCTCTCAAGAGATGTAATTGATAAATACATTCAGAATTGCTATTTATTTGTTTTCCCATCACTTATAGAGAATTGTCCTATGAGTTTATTAGAAGCCATGCAATATGACAGACCCATTTTGTCTTCAAAAATTCCACCGATGAATGAATTTTGTAATGATCTTCCGATTTATTTTGATCCAAGGAAGCCTAATTCTATAGCTAACTCTATAATTGAATTTTGCGACAATAATGTAATAATGAGAAATTCTTATAATTATACAAAAATTAAAAAGAAATTAACTTGGGAAAATTTCACTAAACGAATTCTCAATATGTATTTGATCTAATGTCAGTTATTTTAGGCCTAAATTGCGAACATGCTGATTCAGCAGCATGCTTAATAATTGACAATAAAATATTAATAGCAATTGAGGAAGAGAGAATAAGTAGAATAAAACATCATTATGGTTTTCCATTCAATGCAATTCAACATTGTTTAAATTTTGCTAAATTGAAAATAGAAGACGTTGATCTTGTAGCGGTAAATTCTGATCCAAAAGCAAATTTAATAAGTAAAATAAATTATATTTTAACAAATCCGGTAAGCTTAAAACTTGCTTTTGCACGGATATTAAAGTCTAGAAAAAAATCATTAAAAAAAAATTTAAGAAAAATTGGCTACAAAAAACAAATAAAATTTGTTGAACATCATTTGTCTCATATTACTTCATCTTATTCAGTTTCAAAACTCAAAAACTCTGTTGTTTTATCCGTTGATGGTTTTGGAGATTTTACAAGCGTAGCATGGGGTGAAGCCAAAAATCATAAAATAAAAATAAGAAAAAGAATACTGTTTCCCAATTCTATGGGAATTTTTTATTCTGCAGTAACACAACACTTAGGTTTTTTGAATTATGGCGATGAATACAAAGTTATGGGAATGTCTAGTTATGGATCGGATATTTATAAAAATAAATTAAAAGATTTAATATCTTTTTCAGAAGATGGTTCTTTAAGGTTAAAATTAAAATATTTCAATCATCATAAGCAAAATTATTTTGATATAAAAAAAAACGTTGTAAAGATAAATCCACTATTTTCAGATGAGATAGAAAATATATTGGGAATTAAAAGAAACCCAAATGACAAAGTATTACAGAAACATTTTGACATAGCTCGTTCTCTTCAAGAAATTTACGAAGAATATATGATCAATTTAGTGAAGTATTTAAAAAACAAATATCCAGATCACAATAATATTTGTTTAGCTGGAGGTTGTATTAATAATTCACTAGCTAATGGTAAAATATCAAATAGTGAAATTTTTGAAAATGTTTTTATTTGTATTTCACCAGGAGATTCTGGAGGTGCAATAGGAGCCGCAATTAATGCTTCAAAATTTTCGAGTTTTCAATTTAATGGATTTTCTGGATCTACATATTCCAATGAACAAATTAAAAATTATCTAAATGAAAAATCAGATTTTTTAATAAAAAATAATATTAAATATTCATTTCTTGATGAGGAGCAACTAATAACCAATACTGTAGAAAAACTATTAGATAACAAAATAATTGGATGGTTTTCAGGAAGAATGGAATTTGGGCCACGTGCATTAGGAAATAGATCAATTATATGTAACCCTGGCATGCTAAATGCAAGATCTGAGTTAAATGAAAAAATAAAATTAAGAGAAACATTTAGGCCATTTGCCGGATCTGTTCTCGAAAGCCATAAAAACGAATGGTTTGAATGTCCAACAAATGAAATCTCTCCATTTATGTCGAAAGTATATAAAGTAAAAGGAGAAAAAAAAAAAATTATTCCATCTATTGTGCATAATGATGGAACATGCAGAATACAAACAGTTAATATAGATGATAATAGAAGGTATTTTAATTTAATAACAAAGTTCTTTGAAAAATCAAAAATTCCAATTCTTTTAAACACTTCCTTCAACGAAAATGAACCAATAGTAAATTCACCGCTAGATGCACTAGAATGTTTTAATAGAACAAATATGGACTACTTAGTTATAGAAAACTATTTTTTTCAAAAAGATAATGTAAATTCAACTTCAAAAAACAATGCTTAAATTAATAAATAGACTTAAAAGAAAGAGAATCTGGCTAATTACAGGTGTGGCAGGGTTTATAGGATCAAATACAGCTTATTATTTATTAAAAAATAATCAAATAGTATTAGGCATCGATAACTTGAAAACAAGTGAAATGTCTAATTTAAAAAAACTAAGAAAATTTAAGAATTTTAAATTTTATAAATTAGATTTAACTAGAAAATTTCAAATTAATAAAAAAATAGACTACTGCATTCATTTAGCTGCTCTGAACTCAGTACCAAGATCTTTTGATTACCCGGCAGAAGTATCACAAAATAATATATTATCATTTATTAACGTAATTTCATTTTGTGCTAATATGAATGTTAGGAAAATAATATATGCATCATCTAGCTCTGTTTATGGTAATAGCAAAAAAAAGATAAAAAAAGAAACACAAAATATCGATCCAATTTCACCTTATGCAATATCTAAAATAACAAACGAATATTTTGCAAAAATTTATTCTAATAAATTTATGAAAATTATTGGTTTAAGATTTTTCAATGTTTATGGATATAATCAAAGAAATCAAAAAAAATACTCTGCAGTTATTCCCACATGGTTAAATTCAATTAAAAAGAAAAATATCATTGAAGTATTTGGAGATAGTTCTAGAGAATTTTGTTATATTGATGATGCTGTAAGATCAATTCTTCTAACTGCTTTTTATAAAAGTAGAAAAAATTATGAAATATTTAATATTAGTGGAGGAAAAAAAATAAATATAAAAAATCTGGCAAAAAAATTTAAAAATATTTTTGGAAATCATAATACCAAAATAGTTTATAAAAAAATTAGAGTGGGTGATATTAAAAATGCACAGGCAAGTTTACGTAAAATAAAGGAATGTACTGGATTTGAGCCTAAATTCAATATCGACGAAGGTTTAAAGAAAATTAAATATATAAAATACCATTACTAAATTTTCTATGAAAAATATTTTTTTTTTTCTTCCTTTACTTATACCATCATTATTAATTACAGGACCCTTTTTACCCGATTTTTTTTTGGTTTTAACCTGTTTATATTTTTTATTAGATAAAAATTTTATAAATTTTACAAAAATATATTTAAAAAATAGGGAAATACTTATTTATTTATCCTTATTACTCTTAGCTGTAGTAAGTTCTTTATTTAGCGATCATGTTATTTCTTCACTAAAATCATCTCTATTTCATATAAGATTTATTTTATTTGCACTAATTTTTTTTTATCTCTCTAATAGAAATCAAAAATTTGTTGAGTACCAATTAACTTTTTTATTAGCAACTTTATGTTTACTTAATTTAGACGCCTTTTTACAACTCTTTACCGGAAAAAATATTTTAGGTTTCGAATTAAAAGAGGCTTATATTTTAAGACCAACTTCTTTTTTTGCAGATGATTTAAAGTTAGGAAGCTATTTGGCAAAGTTTTCTTTATTTTTGTTAGCTTTGAGCTTTTATATTAAAAAATTTATTAAGTCTTCTCTGATAATTGTCTTATTTTCATGGGTGCTAATATATTTTAGTGGAGAAAGAACTTCATTTATATTATTTTCACTGAGTGCAATTTCGCTATCTTTAATATTTTTTAAATTTATTAATAAAAAAGATCTTAAAATCTTAATTGTTTCAGTTGTTATTGCTTTATCATTGTTGAGTTATAAAACAATTAAAGAACCTAAGTATTTTAATAAAATGCTAATAAATCCTTTAAAAGAGTTATCAATTATTGGTGAAGGACAATTACTACCCGCTCACAGAAAGCATTACGAAATAACTTTAGAAATTTTTAAAGAAAATATTCTAATTGGAGCTGGACCAAATACTTTTAGATATGAATGTAAAAAAATTATAGAACAAAATAAAAATATTGAAAATGGTTGCTCAACTCATCCTCATAATTTGTATCTACAACTTTTATCTGAAACAGGTATATTTGGTTTTTTAATAGCTATTTATTTTTATTTAAGATTATTTTTAATATTTATTAATAATATATTAAATATTAAAAATAGAGAATTTAAGTCAAATATAATAATTAATACTCTTCTTTTAATGACTTTTTTTCCATTAGCACCTACTGGGAATATATTTAATAATTGGTATAGTATTACTGTTTTATTTTCTCTTGGTTTTTTTTTACACTTAAGAAACAAAATTAGAAATGCTTAAATTAATTGTTCCTTTTATATTTTTTAATTTATTTTTAATTGTAATTTTTACAAAATTTAAAAACAAATTTAAGATTATTGATAATCCTGATAAAGAAAAAAAGATTCATAAATTAATTAGTTATCCTATTGGCGGAATTTTTATTTATTTAAGTTTAATAATCTTCATCTCTTTAGACTCAATAATTTCAACAAATTTATTTAGTGAGTATGAATTAACGAAATTTAATAAAATTTATTTTTTTTTTTTCATGACCCTTTTTTTTCTTATTGGTCTAATAGATGACAAGTTTAATTTAAAACCCACAATAAGGTTAATATTATTATTTATAATTGTATTAATTTTTCTACAATATTTACAGGATTTTAAAGTTTATAGAATCTATTTTAAGAGTATTGATTTTCTATTAGTTTTAAATAGTTTTTCATTCTTATTTACGGCAATTTCAATCATTTTATTGATACAAATTCTAAATTTTTTTGATGGTATTGATTTGCAACTTTCATTATACGCAATTTTTATCTTTATTTATTTATTTGTAATTACTGAGTCACTAGTATTAGTATTTTTAATTATCACATTATTATTCAACCTATATTTAAATAAATATCAAAAAATTTTTCTAGGAGATGGTGGCGTTTATCTAATTTCTTTCCTTATATCATGTTTAATTATTTTTAATTATAATAAGAATATATTAATTGCTGAGCAGATTTTTATAATCTTATTAATCCCTTTTCTAGACTTTTTTAGACTGTTTTTTGAAAGGCTGATGGCTAGAAAAAATCCAATGAAAGGGGATCTAGGTCATATTCATCATTTAATAATTAAAAATTTAGGTTTAAGCAAAACACTTATAATTGTGAATTTGTTGTATTTATCACCGTCGATTTTGTACTATTTCTTTGACCAGAATTTCGAATTTATATCAGGATTTTCTATTATATCTTATTTTTTAATTATTTTTTACTTTAAGTCTAAAAAAACTAATTTTTGATTTTATAAATTTTATAATCCATAAAATTACTTAGCAATATTTTTTGTGAGTTATCAAAATTACTACATAGCTTAGCAAATCCGCAATAATCATTTTTATTAAGTTGCATAATAAATTTATCTTTTAAAAATATTTTTTGGTTATTTTGATATGCATATATTTTTGGAATTAAATTATCGCTATTTTTTATAATTTTCTTAATATTTTGAAATGATGCTACAACAACACAACACGTTACTAGTATAATTAAATACTTCTTCTTAAAAATTTTAATATTTAAATTCTGTAAAAAATAGAAAAATGAGCAAGTCAAAAAAATGAGTACTATTGATAAACCAAATCTGTATAATGGAAACTTCAAAAACCAAATTAATAATAGCAAGAAAGAAATTATAATTAAAAACTTGTTAAATATTAATTCTTTATTTTTGCTTTTATTTAATATAAGAAAAATAAAAACCATTATTAATATTATAGGAAATATTTTTTTTA
>TARA_B100000674_G_scaffold12676_1_pt1 | contig 10652 bp, 7 predicted proteins | sample TARA_B100000674 | Tara Oceans TARA_B100000674 (sample SAMEA2622759) | marine metagenome | biome: marine biome (ENVO:00000447); feature: surface water layer (ENVO:00002042); material: "saline water (ENVO:00002010), including plankton (ENVO:xxxxxxxx)" | depth 5 m
GCAGCTAAAAGATCGTTATGACCAATTACCAGATCAACTTGCCCAATTGCATTTTCAAGTAACTCAAGTTGACCTTTCAAATCAGAAAGCTTTGAAATATGAGGCGAACCATCGGCCTCTAATCTCGACATGTAAGTTTGATTCACCTGAAAAGGCCAGAAAGTAAGGATCGGCTCACTTAAATACTGCCCTATTCCCCGGTGGGTTTTCGCCACCAAGCTTATAACCCGCATTAAGTTTTTTGAATCACGTACGTCTACCTCCTTAAAAGTTTGAGCATCTATAAATTCAAGAACTAATATCCCTGGCTCATAATGAACAACGGCAGGAGAAACACCCAAGCTCTGCGCAGCTTTACTGAGCGCTAATTCATTCCATCGCATCACTCCATGTTCAGGAATATCCTTTCCAATGCGAACTACATACTTACCACTATCATCGTTTACTCTGATATTTACGTTAGTTATACCGCCAGTTAGTGGTCTAATGTCTCTGGGATTTTCAAAACACGGTAGAGCCTCTGCCTTTGCGATTGCCTCATCAATCATAAAATTTCCTCGCAATAATCACTTTATTCACAAAAAAGTTGAACTATAATCTCCGACCAAACGTCCAAAATATTATTTCAACTATAATCAAGTTAGTTTAACGCATTCAGTGCCATCTATTTCCAAGGCGTAACCAGTCATAAAAGACTACATATCAGATGCCAAGAAAACAATTTTGTCGTCAAACTGGTGAGCGACGTCAGCTAATAGAGCCGAAACCACAAGATGCGCTTCATGATTTACCACGGCCATAGCACCCGCCCAAGAAATATCAGTACCAGCTTTTGTTACAAATGCGATCCTATCTTGCAATAAATTTTACTGGTTCTTGCTTTTGATAATATGCCTAGCATCATAATTTCACCCAATCTTTAAAATTTCGGATCCAGATAACTGCTCGGTCGTCAGGCAAGAAAGTCATACACGCCAATTGTCGGTTAAAAAGTTTTCTTGACTCTAACATTCCTAGCCAATCATACTTTCTAGCCTATGGTAAGGAGGATATATAGCGTGAGTAAGACAGTTCAATTAGAAGTACATTCAAAGTCTAACCGTCAACGTTTTGTTGGAAAATCAGTACTAATTACGGGTGGTGCTGGCGGAATGGGATTAGCCGCCACCAAAATGTTCGCTGCTGAAGGAGCTAATGTTTCAGTTTTAGATATATCTGAGGAAGCCGGTAAAAAAATGAAAAAAGATATGAATGACGCTGGTTATGATGTATTTTTTAAGCAAGCAGATCTCTCAAACTCCAACGAAATTGACAGCGGAATAGAAGCTGTAATGGAAAAAAACGGCACGATTGATAATCTCTTCAATCATGCTGGAAGTATCATTGTTAAACCTTTCCACCTTATGACAGAAACTGAATATAATAAGCTCATGGATGTAAATGTTCGGTCTGCATTTTTCGTAATCAAGCGTGTGGTTGATATCATGCTTAAAAATGGTGGCGGTTCAATTGTAGTGACAGGATCTATTGGATCCGGGAAAGCATTTGTGTACGAATCGCTTTATTGCATGACGAAAGCGGCGGTATTAATGCTCTCTAATAGTATTGCAGTCGAATATCGTGATCGTGGCATTCGCTGCAATGCAGTTTGTCCAGGTTTCGTAAAAACTGCACACGGACTTAGAGAAATTGACGAATTGGATAGCCTAGGTCAAGAGTGGCAAGATGGAGACTTGGCCGCTACGCAATCGCGAATTTGCGAGCCCGAAGAGGTGGCGTCAGCAGTACTTTTTCTCGCATCTCAGGAATCAAGCTTCATTAATGGGTCTTCGCTGTACGTTGATAATGGTTGGTACGTTAAAGGCTAAGAGAAAAATTTTATTGATTTTCAACAATTAACGTGATGATATTATTTGATAACCAACTAAAAGATTGTTTGTTACTTGCGATTCAATTCGGCTAAGCCAACGTATATATCGCGCAGTAAATTTTCAAACACCGTAAAATTTTTAAATTGAGTTAAAAGGCAGTAGAACATCTTAATAAAAATTGGAGTTTATACTATGAAATTTAATTTTAAATATTATGCTAGTTTACTAGCAGCAGCTCTGCTCACGGCGGGAACCTCTACTAGCGCCGGTAATGTTCCTGAATCTGACAAGACGATAAAAATCATGACGGGTGATTGGACCTCGATTGGCTTACAAGGCGAGATGATGCAACTAATTCTTCAAACCGTAGGCTATAATGCTGAATTGGTTGTAGCTGATGACTCAGGACGATATCCCGGATTCGAAAATGGTGACCTGCACATATCTATGGAAACTTGGCAAACAACCCAGCTTCAAAATCTTGAAAAATCTGTAGCAACTGGCAAAGTGTTAGATATGGGAGAAACTGGACTTCAAGGCGTAGAAGATTGGTGGTACCCGGCATACATGAAGGACAGGTGCCCCGGATTACCAAATTGGGAAGCATTAAAGAATTGTGCAGAAGCCTTTTCTACCGCTGATACAGCCCCTAAGGGTAGATATGTTGGCGGCCCAGTAAGTTGGGGGGACCACGATGAACGAATGGTGGCAGCTTTAGATCTACCGTTTGAAGTGGTACACCCAGGAACTGATGCAGCAATGTTTGCCGAGATGAAATCTGCATATGAAAGAGAGGCGCCGATAGTAATGTGGGTTTGGCAGCCACATTGGCTAACGTCTGTTTACGATGGAGAGTATGTTCAATTTCCAAAATTCGAAACAGCCTGCTTCGATGACGCATCATGGGGGCCAAACTCATCAGATACATATGACTGCGGAAAACCGTATGGTTGGATTAAGAAAATGGCATGGGCCGGTGGAGAAGATGTGTGGCCTTGCGCTTACGAAATAGTACGTAATTATCAAATGGATAATGATACACTCGCAGCGCTTTTAAAAAAGGTCGATCTAGAAGGCATGTCATCTACAGATGTAGCGACAGAATGGCTGATGGCTAACGACAGCACGTGGAAATCTTGGGCATCTTGCGCGATGTAAAATATTTATGATTTACTACGCCAGCGAACGTGCTGGCGTAGTAGTTTTCCGATGGAGCCATAAATAATGATGAACGACCAAAGTGTCCCTGCTCCACAGAAGCGATGGAAATCATCCATTTTTTTAATAGCTTCTCTGCTAATTTGCTTCATTTCAATATTAGCAGTTTTTTCTGGACCGGTATGGTTACGAGTAATACCCGAAAGCTTGATTTTCCCAGTAGCTGAAAAAGTGGGAAACGGGATAAATTGGTTTGCAAGAGACGCTAAAATTGCAGGTGTAGCAATGCAGGAGATAACACGTAGCATTGCATCTTTTTTTGACTTAATCATCGATACTACGGTGGTTGTTCTATCAAAAGGTATATTTACTGGACGTGGGCTAAATGTTACACAAGCTGTCCCACCTTTATCATGGTTTGCGATTGGTGGAACATTAGCTATTATTTCATATCGCTTAGGCGGCCGAAAACTTACCATCTTAACATCAACTGCAGTTTTATTTCTAGTATTTTTCGGTCTTTGGCAGAATGCTATGATTACCCTCGCAAGCGTCTTAGTAAGTGTCCTTTTGGCAATGGCAATTGGCTTGGCTCTTGGAATATGGTCCTATCGAAGTCAAAATGTTGAAGGCATAACTCGCGGCATAATGAATGTTATGCAGACTGTGCCAATATTCTCCTATCTGGTTCCAACACTCTTACTATTTGGGTATGGCCCCAGCGCCGCATTAGTCGCCACAGTGATCTATGCCTTACCCCCAATGGTTCATAATACTGTACTAGCTCTAAAATCTATTCCAAGCGAAACAACTGAATGTGGTATCATGATTGGCTGCAAACCGCGACAATTACTCTGGCAAGTACAACTACCGGTGGCTTTGGGTCGATTAGCAGTGGGCATGAACCAAGCTATTATGATGACACTTAACATGGTCATAATAGCTTCAATGATTGGGGCTGGTGGTTTAGGTTTCAATGTGCTGCAAGCCCTGAGGAAGTTAGATATAGGCACAGGCTTGGAAGCCGGTATGGGGATTGTTGCACTGGCAATTATTCTAGACCGTGTCAGTCAGGCAGCAGCAGCACGTGCCGCAAATGGTAAACATCTTGAACCTGGGCAAAGGCCTCTCTGGCAATTAATTGTAGTTTGGCTCATTTTTTCAACATTTCTATCACAGGTACTTACTCCCTTTCAGACTTGGCCGGAAAACTGGGAAATATCAACAGCAACCTTCTGGAACGCTGGTGTTACCTGGATTAACATGAATTTATTTCATATTTTAGAGGGCGCTCGAAACTTTGCATTACTTGAGATAATGCGACCTTTTAATAACTTTTTACAAACAAGTCCTTGGACCCTAATAATAGCAGCAGTATCATTCTTAGCCTATTATTTAGGGGGCTGGCGCCTATGTTTTTATTGCTTGTCCCTATTAATATTCATAGTGCTTACGGGCTACTGGGCACCTGCGATGTCATCTGTTTATCTAATTACAATTTCTGTGTCGGTAGCAGTAGTAATAGGTTACCCAATCGGATTTTGGTTGAGCTCGCGCCAAAGTCTAAGAGGAACAGCTAATTTTGTATTAGATACAATGCAAACATTACCTACGTTAGTTTATTTGCTTCCGGCAGTAATGTTATTTAGAATTGGAGACGTCTCGGCAGTAATTGCTGTAATTCTTTATGCCTTGGCACCAGCTGTTCGTTACGCAATGGTGGGAATGTCTCAAGTACCGCCAGCACTTTTAGAAGCAGCACAAATAGCTGGCTGCACCCGCTGGCAAACCTTAATATGGGTCCGTCTACCAGCAGCGCTACCAACGCTTTTGGTTGGTATAAATCAAACAATTATGATGGCTTTTTCAATGCTCATCATAGCCGCACTAGTTGGAACCAAGGATTTAGGCCAAGAAGTTCTAATAGCTTTAAATAGATCTTTAGTAGGTGAAGGTTTGGTTGCTGGATTTTGTGTAGCGTGTCTGGCTTTAATTTCCGACGGTATTCTTAAAGCGGCAGCTGCTAGAGCAGAGTCGAATAATAAAAAGAGGATAATTTAGTGACAAATACTTATTTCGCAGAAGGTACAGTTGATGAGCCCGTTATTAGCTGCAGTAATATCTGGAAGGTATTTGGAGCAACTAACAAAGAATTTGAGAATTTAACCTCAGACGAGTTAATGGATGAAAAATTAATAAAAAAAAATTGGACTGCTGCAGTACGTGATGCATCGTTCGATATAAGTAGAGGTGAAGTATTTGTGATTATGGGTTTATCGGGCTCTGGAAAATCGACAGTAGTAAGGTGCATCTCACGACTGATAGAACCGACAAGTGGCCGTGTATACATCGAGGGCGAAAATCTTTTATCGGCTTCAGATGAAAAACTAATTGATATTAGACGCCAGAAGATGGGTATGGTTTTTCAACATTTTGCTTTACTTCCAAATAGGGATGTTTTGGGTAATGTTGCATTTCCCTTACAGGTTCAAGGCGTGGGAAGAAAAGAAAGGGAATCTAAGGCGGCTGAGATGATCTCTCTTGTTGGGCTAGAAGGCCGCGAAGATTACTTCCCTGCTGAGTTATCTGGAGGACAGCAGCAAAGGGTTGGAATTGCCCGCAGTTTAGCAAGTGATCCTTCAATCTGGTTTTTAGATGAACCATTTTCAGCCCTTGATCCACTAATACGATCAGATTTGCAGGATGAGCTACTTAGACTTCAAGCACAGCTAAACAAAACGATTGTTTTTATCACCCATGATCTGGATGAAGCAATTAAGATAGCAGATAGAATTGCAATAATGGACCAGGGACGAATTGTACAAATCGGTAGTCCAGAAGAATTAATTTTAAAACCTGAAAATGACTATGTTGCTAGATTTACAAAAGGCGTTCCCCGTTCAAAAGTTGTCAAAGCATCGTCTATTATGAGAGAAACCGATAACACTAATCTTGAAAATTCAATATTTGTTAAACCAGATGATAGAATTGCAGAAGTTTCAGAAATATTAACTAAATCAAACAGCACAATCGCAGTACGTGATGAAGCAGGTAAAATACATGGCGTTATAGATAGGGAAACTTTCATACAAGTTTTAGCGGGAGCAAATATTTAATGGCAATTTTTCAGTCTGAGGGATATGCCCAAGTAATTGGTGGAAAAATTTGGTACGGAATAAGTGGGAATATTCGGAACAGTGGGGTACCATTAGTCGTAGTACACGGGGGCCCAGGCATGAGCCACGATTATCTAACACCGTTGGCAAAACTTGCAAAAAATCGAGCTGTGATTTTTTACGACCAACTAGATGCTGGAAAGTCCGATAGACCCAATGAGCCAAAGAATTGGAATATATCCAGATTTCTAGATGAAATTACGTCTCTTACCTCACTACTGAATATAAAAAAATTTAATTTATTTGGAAACTCGTGGGGTGGTACGCTATCGGCAGCATATGCTGCAAGAAAACCAGCAAACTTGAACCGTTTAATACTTTCGAGCCCATTAATTTGTACGTCTACATGGATAAAAGATAGTCATTTACTCCGCGCTAGGCTGCCCAGTAAAACGTTAAGAGTTATGGAAATATGCGAAAATAGCGGCAATACCGATAGTCAGGAATATCTAGATGCAGTTGATATTTTCTATAAAATGCACCTATGCAGAATAGACCCATGGCCTGAACCAGTTCTAAAGACAATGAATTTGATAAACTCCGTTTGTTATGAAGGCATGTGGGGCCCTAATGAGTTTACTTGCAATGGAATCCTTGAAAACTACGATGGTAGCAAAGATTTATCTAAAATTGACGCCCCTACATTAGTAACATGCGGAGATTTTGATGAGGCAACGCCTACAAGCACGCAATATTTTTCTAATATGATCCCAAATAGTAATTTTAGAAGTTTCAAGGCGTCATCACATATGGCATTCATTGAGGAAGAAGCTGACTACCTGCATCTTGTGGAAAATTTTTTGGCATAAAACCTCAGTTAAGTACTATTCACAATTCGTACAATTGTTCATTGTTTTGCTTTAGAAATTTTAATATATTGGTTGCGATTTTAATGTGCTTCATTATCCTTTTATAAATTTTTGGTGAAGAACATGACGGATAGAAAATCTGCGAAGCATTTAATTATTGGCGGTGGAATCATCGGATGTTCTATTGCATATCATCTCGCCAAGTATGGTGAGACAGATATAGTCCTTTTAGAAAAAGCTAACCTTACAGAAGGGGCGACTTGGCATGCAGCCGGCCTGGTAGGGCAGCTACGTTCTTCACGTAATACTACGAGAATGCTGAAAAAATCTGTGGAAATGTATGATAAGTTGCAAAATGAAGAAGGTTTGGAATTTGATTGGAAGAAAACTGGATCGTTAAGACTTGCATCAACTAAGGAAAGGTTATTAGAGGCCAAAAGACTAGCTACAATGGCAAGAAGCTTTGATTTGGAAATGTTGATGATAACTCCACAAGAAGCTAAAGAACTATTTCCACTTATCGAAGAAAATGGATTGTATGGAGCAGCGTTTATTCCATCAGACGGCTACGTTGACCCTTCTGCACTTTGTAATGCCATCGCAAATGCCGCGAGAAAATATGGAGCCCAAATCAATCAAAACGTACCTGTATTAGATTTCACAAAAAATGATCGCCGGATAAAAGAAGTAAAGACGCCTAATTCTGTATACGAAGTTGAAAATGTAATTTTAGCAGCCGGTATGTGGAGCCGTGAGATCGGAGCTAAACTGGGCATTAAATTACCTACATGCGCAGTAGAACATCAATATATTATTACTGAACCAATTGGTATTGAAGTTGGGCATTTTCCGACACTGAGAGATCCTGAGAGGCTTGTGTATTATAAGCCTGATGTAGGCGGAAGATTGGTGATCGGAGGGTATGAGGAAAATACTATTCCTTTTGGAAACCCAGTGATTCCAGGTGATTTTGTTCGTCAATTACTACCAGAAAATCTAGAGAGGTTCTTACCGCTTGCAGCCCTTGCAGGAGAGGTCACTCCTATTGTAAATGAAGTTGGTATACGACAGATAATAAACGGCCCCATTCCATACTCGGCTGACGGTGATTTTGTTATGGGATGGCAACCAGGTTTCGATAATTTAATGCTTGCAAATGGCTTCCTTTACGGTATCGCCGCTGGTGGTGGCGCTGGTGAAATGATTGCAGAATGGATTATTGAGGGGTCACCTTCCCTAGATCTCTGGCCACTTGATGTGCGTCGCTTCAGTGAACATCACGGGACATCATCCTTCATGTATCCGCGAGCTGTAGAAAACTATGCTTATCACTACAAAATGCGATATCCAGGACAAGAGCATGAATCTGCTCGTCAAATTAGGTTATCTCCACTTTATAATGATTTAAAACAATCTGGTGCAGTTTTTGGGTCTAAAAACGGTTGGGAGCGCCCTTTATGGTTTGCTCCCAAAGGCACAGAACCGGTTGATCAGTTAGATTTCCTAAATCCTGGATGGAAAAAATATACAGCCAAAGAGCACCAAACCGTGCGAGAGGGTGTGGGGTTAATTGACCAATCCTCATTTTCAAAGTTTGAAATTATAGGTGACGGTGCTTTGACACTTTTACAAAGATTGTGCGTCTCTAACATGGACAAACCGGTAGGATCAGTAATTTATACACAAATGTGTAATCAAAATGGTGGAACCGAAGCAGATGTTACTTTTGTCAGATTGAAAGAAAATCACTTCTATTTGATAACAGGTGCTGGATTTGGAGTTCGTGACAGCGATTGGATAAGACGCCAAATAAGATCTGAGAGTTCAGTTCACATTTTTGAAGTCACTTCAGGTAAGGCTGTTCTAAATATTGTCGGACCTCGGTCTCGCACCGTTTTACAATCTGTCTCAGACACTGACGTGAGTAATAAATTTATAAAATTTTCAACAGCTAGAGAAATAACAATTGGATCTGCAAATGTTTTAGCTGCACGTATCGGCTATGTGGGGGAACTGGGTTTTGAACTTCATATACCAACAGAATATGCGTCACACGTTTACAGTGTACTATGGGATGCTGGTCAGGGCGAAAATATTGCAAATGTAGGCTATCGTGCAATAGAAAGCCTCCGAATGGAAAAAGGTTATTTATATTGGTCTAGTGATATTACACCCGATTATACCCCTCTGGAAGCCGGTGTTGGCTTTCGTGTGCATTTTCACTCAAAGGAAGACTTCATTGGAAGAGATGCTCTGGAAAAACAAAGCTTAAATGGCGCCAGCAAAAAACTCTGCACTTTTACCTGCGATTCTGATTTATCCGTTACTGGAGGCGAGGCCATTCTTTTTAATGACAGAGTTGTTTCTCTGGCCACATCTGCCAGTTATGGATACAGTGTAAAAAAAACAATTTTAAGAGGTTATCTTGAAAAAGAGCACTGGGAAGGGGTAAATTTTTCTGTTGAGGTTTTTGGGGAGCGTCATCCTATACAAAGGGTAAATAGCCCTATTTATGACCCAACTAATCAAGCATTAAAAAATTAGGGTGAAAGTTATGAAAAAGTATATAGATGAGGTTGTAGATGCCCTAAAAAATATACCAGATTTTGAGGGTGTTGATCCAGGTAATATTGTTAGGCTTGGTGGCTTAACTAATTTGGTACATAAAGTTGAAATGGATACACAATCGGTAGTCGTAAGAATACCCGGTCCTGGAACTGAAGAATATATTGATCGATCTATTGAAGCCCACAACGCAAAGGTTGCAGCAAAGGTTGGTGTATCCCCTAGAGTAATTTATTCAAATTCTGCCTCTGGAATTATGATTACAGAAACCGTGCAAAATATTGAAACAATGACCCCAGACCTTTTTAAAGAGCGGAAAGAGGCCCCGAAACGGGCCGGCTTAGCATTAGCCAAACTGCACAACTCAGGCGAAAACTTTGAGTTTAGGTTTGAGCTTTTTTCAATGATTGATGAATATCTTTCAATTCTCACGACCAAAGATGTGGATTTTCCGGATGGTTACCATGAGGTAGTTAATTCAGCTAAGCCTATAAAAGAATTACTAGAAAAAGCTAACCTACCGCTCGCTCCATGTCATTGTGACCCGTTGTGTGAGAATTTTCTTGATGATGGAAATATTATGTGGATCGTCGATTGGGAGTATTCTGGGATGAATGACCCACTTTGGGATTTAGGAGATTTATCAGTCGAGGCGGGTATGACTGACCTGCAAGACTCAGAACTCTTACAAGCTTATTTTGGAAGACAACCAACCGACCAGGAAACTGCGCGGATGATTATTTACAAGGCAATGTGCGATTTGCTTTGGACACTTTGGGGCTTAATACAACATGCAGATAACAATCCAGCCGAAGATTTCTGGGCCTATGCAACTACAAGATTTGCAAGATGCAAAAACCTTATGAAAGATCCGTCTTTTCAAGATCATTTACAGGCAATCGAAAGAATTAGTAATTAAAACTATCGAATGCCTTCCTTAATTCAAGAACATTTTTGAAAGTCTAAATCATTAACTACTAACCGGAAACCGTAGTTACATAAAGTATTTCCTGCATGTTATATAATAAAAACCCATACAGAACTGTGAATACCAAGGGTGCAATCCAAAATTC
>TARA_B100000674_G_scaffold490725_1_pt1 | contig 10642 bp, 10 predicted proteins | sample TARA_B100000674 | Tara Oceans TARA_B100000674 (sample SAMEA2622759) | marine metagenome | biome: marine biome (ENVO:00000447); feature: surface water layer (ENVO:00002042); material: "saline water (ENVO:00002010), including plankton (ENVO:xxxxxxxx)" | depth 5 m
TAAGGGATTAATATGGCACGTAAAAGTAAAGCAGAAATAAATAGAGAACTATTTAAAAAAGCCAACAATTATTATAGAAAAAAATGGTTTAGTGATTCACAAAAAAGTATGGATTTCTATTTAAACGACCAATTGTCAGCACAAGAAAAAGAAGACTTAAAAGAAGGTGGTATGCCAGATTTTATTATAAATCGTATTACACCAGCAGTAGATATAATGAAATTTTTTATTACTGCAAACAATCCAAAATGGCAAGCAGTAGGAGCAGATGGTAGCGATTCAGATATAGCACATATACATAGTATGGTAGCAGAACATTCCTGGCATTTATCAAGTGGTAAAAGTTTATTTTCTGAAGTAATACAAGATTCTCTAGTTAAAGGTTTAGGATTTTTTAAAATAGAAATAGACCCTGATGCCGATAATGGTATGGGAGAAGTAATATATAAATCTATAGACCCTTATGATGTATATGTAGACCCAATGAGTAGAGATTTTTTATTTCGTGATGCTAACTTTATTGTTGTACAAAAAAATATTTCTAAAACTTCATTAATACAAATGTTTCCTGATATGAGACGTAAAATTGTACGTGCTTCAGGAAATACTGAAAGTAAACAATATTCTAAAAGAGATATTCATGAATCAGACAGTATACAACCTGGAGATTTAGAGAATGAAGCATATACACTAGAAGGTGAACAAGATGATATACTAGATTTTTATGAAGTATATACAAAAGAAAAAATACCACATGTAAACGTTTGGTTAAGAAAACCTCCAACAGAAAGAGAACTTCAAAAAATTAAAGAAGCTACGCAAAAAGATATTTTAAATATGCAAGAAGAAATGGAAGTAGTTCTAAAAGAAAAAGAACAAGAATTACAAATGCTAGTACAAAAAGGAGAAATGTTAGAAGAAAGAGCTGAAATAGAATCTCAAAAACTATTTGAACAAATGCAATCAAGAATAGAAGAACAACAAGCATTAATGGAAGCAGAATTAATAAGGTCTCAAACTAGAACTAAACAAATAGTAATGTCTAAAACTCAATATGAAAATCTTGTAAAAGACCCATCTTTTAGACAACAAGTAGTAGAAAATGTTCCATTTTTTAAAACACAAATAAAAGTTTGTGCATCAGCTGGTGATATGTATTTATATGAAAGAATATTACCAATAGAAGATTACCCTATTGTTCCTATTCCATATCAACATACAAATACTCCTTACGCTGTAAGTGCAGTAATACCTATGATTGGTAAACAAAGAGAAATAAATAAGTCTCACCAAATAATGTTACATAATGCAAATTTAGCATCAAATTTAAGATGGTTATATACTGAAGGTAGTATAGACGAAGAAGAATGGGAAAAATATTCAAGTAGCCCAGGAGCTATGTTAAAATATAGACAAGGATTTCAACCTCCAAACGCTATACAACCTTTACCAATAAATAATGCTTTTTATACTACAACACAACAAGGTAAACAAGATATAGAATATATAAGTGGTATATCATCTAGTATGCAAGGTATCGGTAGACCAAGTACTGAAACATATCGTGGATTACTAGCTATGGATGAATATGGTACAAGAAGAATTAGACAATTTGTAAACAATATTGTAGAACCAGCTTTAGAACATTTAGGAAAAATATTTGTTCAATTTGCACAATTTACTTATACAACACAAAAAATATTAAGAATAGTACAACCTGATGCTGGACAAACTCAAGGTGAAGTACAAGAAGTAACTATTAATATTCCTATTTACAATGATTTTGGAAAAGTAGTAGATAGATTTAATGATTACGCTTCAGCTAAATTTGATGTTAGAATTATTGCTGGTTCAACACAACCATTAAATAGATGGGCATTACAAGAAGAATACTTTAAATGGTTCCAAGCTGGATTAATTGATGATGTAGCAATGTTAGAACAAACTGACATACGTAATAAAAAACAATTATTACAACGTAAAAGTATGTATGCACAAATGCAACAACAACTAGCTAACGCAGAAAGTGCTATTAAAAATCAAAAAGGAACAATAGAAACATTAGAAAGACAATTAGTACAAGCTGGTATTAAAGATAAACTTAATGAAAGTTCTAAAACATTAGATAAAGAATTAAATAAAAGTGTTGCAGCTCAAAAACTAATAAGAAGTAGAATGCAAGACAAAGAAAAAATTCAACAAGAAAATGTTGATAATGAAAAAAACGTACAGTAAATTAGAAGGAGAAATACAGTATGGACAATAACAAGGATAACTTACTTATAGATGATGCAGAACGTGCAGAATCTAATGATGTAACCCCTACTGAGAACAATACTGTGGCTGAAGATTTTTTTTCTCAGCTTGATAGACAAGTTATGGGTGAAGTGGTAGAACAGCCAAATGTAGAAGCTCAAGTAGAACAGACAACTCCAATTCAGGACCCTGTTGCAGAGCAAAATACTGAACAAGTTTCAGTAGATTGGGAAAAGCGATATAGTGATTCGTCAAGAGAAGCAAAAAGACTTAACAATCAATTGCAAGACTTAGAACCATATATGCCTTTACTCAATGCAATGAAAGAGGACCCTAATTTAATCTCTCACGTTAGAGGTTATTTTGAGGGTGGTGGCTCAGCTCCTAAGAGCGTAAAAGAGCAACTTGGCTTAGATGAAGATTTCGTATTTGATTATGACGACGCTTTGTCAAACCCTGACTCACAATCTGCAAAGTTGTTTAATGCAACAGTAGATGGAGTTGTACAAAGAAGGCTTGGTGATTTTGCAAGAAAACAATCTGAACAATCACGTAGAGCTTCAGAAGAAACAGCTTTTAAAAGCAAACATAATGTTTCAGACGAAGACTATAATGATTTAATGAAATATGCAAAGTCTCACAAACTAACTTTAGAAGATGTTTATTATTTGAAAAATAGAGATAATAGAGACAACGAAGTCGCTAATAACACTAGAAACGAAGTAATACAACAAATGAAAAATGTTAGACAAATGCCAACTAGTGTAGCATCGAGTGGGAATACACAAAGAGAAGAAAAATCAATAGACGATGCCGTCTTTGACAAATTGCTATCCGAAGGAACTGAGTTAAACAAATTGATGTAATAATATAACTCAACAACCCCAAGGAGGGTAATAACATGGCAGATACTTCATATCCTAGTGCTAGTCCTTTAGCATTAGCTACAAGTACAGGCTTAAGCAAGGGTTTTGCGGCATCAAATGGTCCTTCACTAGAGACTGGAGATTTACGTAGACGATACGACTTTTCTGATAGATTCGGAGAATTGGCAATTGACCAAACTCCATTTTTCAGACTAGTTTCTTCATTGGCTAAGAAACCAACTGATGACCCCCAGTTTAAGTTTACCGAAAAGAGACATTCTTTTCACAAAAGATATGCATACGTAGTTGGATTTGATAATGGCTCAGCAGACAAACTTGATGATGCTACATTAAAAAGTAATTCAAACGGAGCTTTATCAGCAGGAGCAACAGTAGAATTAATTATGGCTACTGACTACTTCAGTGTTGGTAATATTCAAAATATTAAAGGTCAATCTAACGGACAAATTAAAGTAGGAGATTCAGGTACAGCACCTGAGTGGATTATGAAAAATCAAATCCTTAAAGTTCCTATGTCTTCAGTAAGTGGTGGTGGAGCAGTTTCAGACTACTTACTTGTTAAAGTTGTTTCTGTTAGCGCACAAACAGCAATCGACCTTTCAGCAAACTCAATGGGTGGAGACGCTACTGGTGAAATGAAAAAAGTAGTTGGTAAAGTCCTTAGAACTTCAGGAGCTGCAGAATTAGCTAGTTTTTCTGGCAATAAACCAGTTTTAGAAGTATACAACTTAGATGTTGCTGAAGCTTTAGAAGCTAAAAGAACTTATGTTGTAGGTACTTCCTACGGAGAAGGTTCTGGATTAAGCGGAGAAAGTTATAAAGATAACCCATACTCTAGTGGATTTGGACAAACACAGATTTTTAGAACTGAGTTTGGTATGACAAATACAGCTAGAGCAACTGCTCTTAAATACGAACCAAATGAATGGGCAAGAACATGGAAAGAAAAACTAATTGAACACAAGTGGGAAATTGAACACGCTGGTTTATTTAGTACACAAGCAGACCTAGATGGTGTACAACACACTCAAGGTGCTATTGACTATGTTCTTAACTTTGGAAACATATTTGATTTAACACTTGCAAATAAGACAATTGATGATTTCTTGCAAGATATGTCTCAATATTGTGACCCTAGATATAATCAAGACAAAGCTACAGTTTACATGTGTAGTACTGCGGTTTATACTTGGTTCCACAAAATTGGTGGGTTCTTTAAGAACAACATTGGAATTGATGGACAATTCCGAGCAGACCTAGCCGTTACAGGTAGAAAGAAAGTAATGGGACTAGATGTAACTGAAATCTCTACTGTTTATGGTAGCATGAACATCGCAAGATGTGTTGCTTTAGATAGTACTGATGTCAAGATTCTAGCATTAAATATGAACAACGTAGCTTACAGACCACTAGTTGGTAATGGAGTTAATAGAGATACTGCGGTATACGTAGGAGTCCAAAATCTTGAAAACACAGGTGTTGACAAGAGAGTAGACATCATATTAACAGAAGCTGGTTTTGAATACATGATGCCAGAATCACACGCTATTTGGAAATAATAGCTAAATTGTAGATGGTCCCTTGAGGTTCTTTACCTCCTTTCTCCCTTGAGGGATTCATCTGCGGTAGGAAAAAATTATGAAATTATGGGAAAAAGTTAATAATATTACTGGAAATAGCTCTAAAGCTAGATTCTTAGTAGAGTATATAAATGCTGGTAGTAAATTTATTATGTCATCATTACCTGAAAAATGGTTATGGACTATTGCTACTGAAACTGAAATATACGGAAGACAAAGTGTCAACGATACAGATACTAATGTTATTGGTAATGGTTCAGAAGTAGCTTTTGATAAAATACTAGCAGTATATAGATTTGACGGAACTAAGCGTAGAATAGCTAGAGAAATATCAGATAAGTTTATACATTCTACTGATGAAAATAATAGTTTATCATTTCCTACTAAAATGTTTCCAGTATTTTATAAACTAAGTGGTAAAATATATATTAAACCAGACCCTGATTTTAATAATACAAGTTCTAATTTAGTTTATACTAAAGTGGGGGAAGGCTCAACGACTACCATTACACCAAATAATGGAGATAAAGGAGTAATTGTTTATTCAGCTCCCCCAATAATTGATGAAAATAGTGAAAACTGGGTTTTATCAGAATATGAAAACGTAGCACTACATTACGCAGCTTCATTAGATATGCTTAGATTATCTAGTACTTCTGATGCTGAAAAGATATTAGAAGGTGGATATAATAGTTTTGATGCATCTAGTAAAACAAGCTTAAGTGCAATACATTGGCTAGAAGATGAAGACCCAGAAATGGCTAACGCAGTTATTCAAGTATCTCAAGGTAATCTTACATTAGCAAATCAAAGACTACAACAAGCAGTAGCATTTTATCAAAGAGCAGTAGCTGAGTTACGCTCTATAACTGGAGCACTCGCAGTTCCTGAACAACAACAACAATCACAACGTAAAGAACAAGGAATGACTACATAATGAAAGTTTTAGAAATAATGGAAAGAGCAAACTCACGTGATACTAATTTAGTAATTGCATTTATTAAAGATGCAATATTAGAAATACAGTCTAATAATGAGTTAGATACTGCGGTAAATAAACAAAATATTGTAGAAAATACAAGAGACTATCCTTTACCACCAGGTATGGTTTCATTAAAAACTGTAAGTATATTAGACACAGAAGACGATAACAAATATAAAGGTATACGTAGATTAAGACACGACCCACTTATAACTGAGGATACAAACCCATGAGTTACGATACAGATAGAACATACGCATACATATTTAGTGGTAAAAAAATAAGAATTTATAAAATAGTTCGTAGTGCTGGTAGAATTATAGATAATCAAGGTAGAGTAAGCGGTGGAAAAGAAGATGATATAACATATCCAGATGAAAATATTACAAATGGATTACGTATTGAATTTACAAAAATAATTGAACCTTTTGTTGTAGAAGACCCAGAAACAACTTCATCTTTAACAGAAGATACTAGTCCTGATGAATCATCGCACGTTAATTTAAATAGAGTTTTATCTCTTGCAGTTGTATGTTATGTTAAAGCACAACTAGCTGAAAGAGCTGGTAATATGCAACTAAAAGAATATTATATGAGAGAATTTTATAAAAAAGTTTCTGATAATGAAAGTAATAAAAACAAAGTATTTATGGCAAGTCCAATAAAAGCTTTTGCAGTTAAATAATAGGAGAATAATATGGCTAACCCAAAAGGTATAAATGATTATACAATGCAAGAAAGTGCAGCACCTTTTATAAAGGCAGTTGTTGCTACTACAAACGATATGGATACATGTAGAGCAGTACACATGAAAGGCACATCAGCAGATGTTACACTTACAGTAAACAATGAAGATGTAGTTTTTCACTTACTAAAAGGACACACTTATAAAATAGCAGCGTCTAAATCAAGTAGTAATAGTGTAGTATTTTTATATTAGGAGTAAAATATGATTTCATTAAATCAATATCAAGATATAGAGCTACAACAAAATGCAGATTTTACTAATATAATAACATTAGATAGTACACACACAATGACTTCTAATATGAAGTATGCAGCTGTAATTGTAAAAGATTACAATCATAGCTCATTTACTGGACCAGGTAAAAGTCAAGGCACTGATGGTACAGCAGCTTCTAATGATGTTTGGGCATCAGGAAGTCAAAATGAAGTACACTTTGATGTAGTAGCTGATAGAAGTGCTGGAACAATAACTCTTACATTACCAGCTGAAGCTATACAATACTTTGACGATAATTTTGAAGGTTATTGGGATTTAGTAGAAAAAGATGACCAAGCAGCAGATGCTTGGGTAAGGCACATACAAGGAGATGTAACAATTTCTAAAGGTGCAACTAAACTAACACATACATTTACAGCATCGGTAGCATAATGGGTATAACAGCAAAAGTAGTTACAAATCCAGAAGTAAAAACTTCTTTACAAAATAATACTGTTACAAAAACTGTAGGTATACAAAGAACTAGTAAAGTTCAAGATAGTTTTAGTATTGATGCTAGTCAAATACCTGTAAGTTTAGATAATAGTACTGCAACTAATGTAAGAGATGCATTAAATGATACTGCAACAGCTAATGCATCACAAACACTTTCTAATAAAACAATTGACGCTGATAATAATACTATTTCTAATTTAGAAGTAGATAATTTAAAGTCAGGAGTATTAGATTCAGATTTAAGTTCTGTAGCTAGTACTGATACAACATTGCCTAGTGCTAAGGCAGTAAAAACTTATATTGATGGAGTAGAATCAAATATTAATGCATCAATAACAGCACAAGATTTAGATTTTCAAGCAGATACAGGGGGTGCATTAAATATAGATTTAGATAGCGAATCTTTAACTATTGCAGGTGGCACTGGTATAAATACTACGGGTTCAGGTAATCAAGTTAGTGTAGCTGTAGATAATACTATAGCAACTAAAACTTATGTAGACAATACAGTTTCAGGAGAAGATACTCTTTCTGAAATGAATGATACAAATATTACAGACCCTAACAATTGTGCATTACTACAATACGATAGCGCTAGTTCTAAATGGATTGATGTAGATGAAATAAGTGGCGGAACATTCATATAGGAGAAAAACATGTCAAATAAAATTAAAATAAAAAGAAATAGTCCTGCAGATTATGATGCATCTACTTTGCCATCTGGATTGGTTTATGGTGAATTAGGTTTTCATAACGCTAATAGCAAACTATTTATAGGAAGAGTAACACAAGACTATGCAAGTACTGCTTTAGCAGATGCTGGTGCGGTAACAACACACTTGCCTTTACTATCTGACTTAGTAGATGGTAATGGTTTAACAGCAACAACAGCTAGTGGAGCAACTGATAATAGTGTAACATTAGATTTAGATGCAGCTTTAACAACTGTAACAAGTATACTTAATACAGCATTAAAAATAGGTAGAAATAATGCTAATAGAATAGATTTTGGTACTAACAACATAATTAAAAATGTTGTAAACAACGAAGTAATATACGATGCAGTAGCAACTGGTATTACAATGCATACTGGTAATGATGTAAGATTTAATCCAGTAGCATCAGGAACTTCAGCGCTAACAAATGATAGAATATCAAGTACTAATACTACAAATACAGCTGGACACGGAGGATTACGATTTACTTCAGGTGCTCAACGAATGCTTGATTTTACAAATCATCCTACAGACCCAGGTACAATAATATTTAACGCTTCATCTGAAAATATAGATTTTAGTGTATTTAGTGATAGCAATAGACAAATATTTGTAGATGCTAGTGCAGATGAAACAAAAATAAGAAGTTTAGTTATTGAATCAGCTATTGATTTAACAGCAGTAGACCCAGTTATAGTCAGTAATATTAAAGCTACTGGTGAAGTAAGAACTGGTATGATTGCTGATGTAAGTGGTAATAATAGAATTGATATTAATGGTAATACAAAAATATTAACTGATTTAATTATTGGTGAAAACAGTAATTTATCAACTATTGCTTTTGAAGCAAATTCATCTAGTTCAGATAAGATTGAAAAAAATTCTAGTACTGGAGATTTGACAATTCAAAATGGTGTGACTGGAGATGGTGCAGGTCCAAGTAATAGCATAGTTATAGAAAATACTTTTGATTCAACAAGTGTTGCAGATGGTAACATTGTATTTAAAACAAAAGATGGTTCAACACAAACTGCTATGACAATATTATCAACTGGTAATAAAGTCAAAATTCATGGTAATTTAGAAGTAGATGGAACTACAACACAAATAGATTCTCAAACATTAACAGTAGTTGATAAAGACATTGTTATTGCAAATGGAGTTAGTTCTTCTTCTAATGCAGATGGAGCTGGTATTATAGTTGGTAGTAATGTTGCTAGTATTAAATATTTACACACAGGAACTAAATGGGCATTAAATAAAAACACAGAAGTTACTGGTACATTTACTGCATCTCAAGCAATTACAGCTTCAGGTGGATTTGCAAATAGCACATTTGATTGTGGCGTATTTTAGGAGATAAATGTCAAATAAGTTTAAAGTAAAAAGAGGTACTAACCTCTCTAATATAACTACAGCTCCAGAAGCTGGTGAGTTAATTTACAAAAGTGATACTAACCAACTATATGTTGGTAATGGTTCTACTGCAGCTAATGCTTTAACACCTATTGGTGGTGCATCTACATCTGGCTCTAACAATCAAGTACTTACTGATGATGGTTCTGGTGGTATAACTTCTGAAAGTAATCTTATTTTTAATAATACATTTTTAGAATTAATTAATAGACAATTAAAAATAAATAACACTTCTGCTTCTTATGATTGGGAGTTTCAGGAAGATAGTGGAAGTGATTTATTATTTAAAGTAAATGGTACTGGTGGAGCAGAAGTAAGAATATCTGCAGATGGTAGCAACTTTAATACTACAAAAGTAGATATAGGTGGAGAAATAAGATTAAGTGCAAATGGTACTTCTTATTTCAAATCTGCATCTGCACCTTTAACAATAGGTGGTAGTACAGCTTATACAACTGGTGGAACACCAAGACTAAGTTTGCAGGGTGCAGGATTGAACATTGGTGCAAATGCAAATGATTTATCCTACATAAGAAGAATAGCTACTGGTGAATATCAATGGCAAACTTGGAATGGTAATAATAATGGGGAAATACATTTACAACCATATGGTGGACTTGTTGGGATTGGCACGACAACACCGAGTGCAAGGTTAGAAATATTAGGTGGTAATTTAAGGTGGAAGTCAACCGATGATGCTAATACTGGTGTTCAGTTATATAGTAGTAATGGTAATAGACAATTAGCTTTTTATGGATATTTAACTTCTTATAGTGCACTTCAAGCAGATAATACTAATACATTTAAAATAATTCAAAATAAAGCAGATGGAGATATACAATTCTTAGTAAAACCATCTTCTACGAACACTCAAACAGACGCTTTAAGGATTGACGGTGCAACTGCTAATGTCGGAATAGGAACTGGTTCACCTGCACAAAAATTACACATTTTAGATAGTAGTTCTGCATTAATTCATCTGCAAACTACTGGAGATGCAAACGCACAAGTAAGACATCAAAACGATAATATTAGTGTTTATACTGGTGTAAGTAGTGCAGACCAATATGTATGGTATCATAGTTCTCTTGGTGCTAATGCTGGATTCATACCTACTTCTGGTATGTTGTATTGGAATAAATCTATTTTATTAAATAATAATAATACTGCATTTGCAGGTAGAGAAACTGGTGGCACTGTAAAAAATATGCTAAAAATGAACACGAGTAATCAAGTTGAGGTTGGTAATTCAAGCAATATATTAAAAGTACCTGCAACTAATTCAATTTTTACTGGTGTAGTAAAATTACAAAGTGAGTTAGACTTTACTGGTAATGGTAATAAAA
>TARA_B100000674_G_scaffold499457_2_pt1 | contig 10642 bp, 8 predicted proteins | sample TARA_B100000674 | Tara Oceans TARA_B100000674 (sample SAMEA2622759) | marine metagenome | biome: marine biome (ENVO:00000447); feature: surface water layer (ENVO:00002042); material: "saline water (ENVO:00002010), including plankton (ENVO:xxxxxxxx)" | depth 5 m
TATGAAAAGGTGCACAAAATGCTTGCTGCCTGAAACTCATGAGACACTGATAATTGGCGATGACGGTATTTGTAATGTTTGCAAGGCGCAAGGTACCAAGGGAGAGATCAACTGGGAAAAAAGATTAGAAGATTTAGATAGTATGATAGCAAAATACAAAGGGAATGGTAATTATGACTGTATCGTGCCATTTAGCGGCGGCAAGGACAGTACATGGACGTTACTATATCTAAAAAAAAGATATCCAGATCTTAAGCCACTAGTGGTAAGATTTAACCACGGATTTTTGAGAAGCAACTTAAGGAGAAATTCAGAGAAAACATTTAGAAAATTAGGTGTTGACGTGCATGAATTCACTCCAAGCTGGAATGTAGTAAAGAGATTAATGCTCCAATCTTTTATAGAAAAAGGAGATTTTTGCTGGCACTGTCATACTGGAATATTTTCCTATCCGATGCAAGTGGCAATAAAAGAAAATACACCACTAATTATATGGGGCGAACCATCCTCAGAATATACCGCATATTACAGCTATGATGAATTAGAAGAAGTGAATGAAGAAAGGTTTAATAGGTATATAAATCTAGGGATCACAGCAGATGATATGGCGATAAGACTTATGGGCAAAATTAATGATAGAGATCTAGAACCATTCCGCTATCCAATGCTGAAAGATTTGATGAAATTAGGGTACAGGTCAATATGCCTAGGATCTTACATCCCATGGGATGTGAAAAAACAGGTAAAATTAATAAAAGAAGAACTGGATTGGAGTGGTGATGTTGTAGAAAACGTACCTGAAGGCTATAACTACGAAAAAATCGAATGCTGGATGCAGGGTGTGAGGGATTATATTAAATTTATAAAGAGAGGTTACACAAGACCAACGCATCTTGCCGCCATTGACCTAAGAAATGGGCGAATAACAAAAGAAGAAGCTGAAATGATGATCGATGAATACGAAGGCAAGAAGCCGGCAAGCTTAAATTTATTTTTGGAGTATGTTGGATTAAATGAACAGGAATTTTATGAAATTGCGATAAGCCATTCTGTATCACCATGGAGTTTTGAGCGAGAAAAATATAAGAACAGTTCAAAGCTACATGACCATGACGAGTGGTTAGGAGGAGATGGGTTATCAAGAGAAGAAGCAGCTGAGCAGTGCCGGGGATATGGCAGTGCTTGTGATACATGTGGTATAAATTGAAATGAGCGAAGTTTTAATAATAGATGCAGGACTTGGTAACATAGGTTCAGTTATAAATTCTTTTGAGAGAATGGGCGCAAATGTAGTCACTGAAAAGGAAGCGAATAACATAGACGATAAATTAATATCACATATAGTTCTGCCAGGAGTAGGCACATACATAGAAGGAATGAAGTCCTTAAATGAGAGAGGATGGTTTAAATGGATAACTGAAAATACAAGAGTCAGAAACAAACCAATGCTGGGAATATGCTTAGGTATGCAGCTAATGTCTGATGACGGAACAGAGGGAATAGAGACAGGAGATAAGATAAAAGGCCTAGGACTAATTAGCGGCAGTGTAGAGAAAATAAGAGGCGATGGTCTAAGATTGCCACATATCGGATGGAATGAAGTAATCTGGAAAACAATGAACAATAATTCAGTAGAGGTAAATGGAAAAGATACTGATTATTACTTTGTACACAGTTATCACTTTGTAGCAAAGCGGAAAGAAAGTATAATAGGAACAGTTGAGTATGGTGAACAAATTGTGGCAGCAGTGAGAAATAAAAATATAATTGGTGTTCAATTCCATCCAGAAAAAAGTCAAAAAGCTGGGGCACAAGTGATCAAAAATTTCTTAAGTATGGCTTAAAAATGCTAAAAAAAAGGATAATACCAAAACTTCTTATTAAAAGTCTTGAATTTGGTAAGAGAAAAAAACAGGTCTTAGTAATAACTAAAAACTTCAATGAGATAATGCCAGTAGGGGATCCAGTGTCACAGGCGAAGGTATATGAGTCCCAGCTAGCGGATGAACTAATGCTGATCAACCTTTCGAAAGAGAGCCAGGGAATGTTTATAGAGACTCTGGACACAATGGCTAAAAATTTAGCAACACCACTGGCAGTGGGTGGCAATATTAAGGATTTGGATGAAGCAGAAAATTTATTCAATAATGGTGCAGACAAAGTTATATTAAATACGGGCGCAATTTCTAATCCAGAAGTAATAAATGAACTTACAAATAAGTATGGTTCTCAATCAATATGCTTAGCTATAGATATACGGCAGGAAAATGATTTTATATACATGAGAGGGAAGAAATCAAAAATAGAACCTGGAGAAATGATTGATTGGTTGAAAGAGGTACAAAGGAGAGGATGTGGTGAAATAATGGTAAGTGATATAAAGAGAGATGGAATGAGTAGCGGGCTAAACATAGAATTGTTAAAACAGATAAGAGATATATGCAAGGTGCCTCTGATAATATCTGGTGGTTGTGGAACAGCCCAACATTTTATTGATGGATTTAAAAATGGAGCCGATGCAGTAGCAGCAGGTACATTCTTCTGTAAAAGAGATCAGAACCCGCTACAATGCAGATCGCACGTACTTAACGCAAATATTTCTGTGAGGAACTCATTATGAGTAAGGACATGAGTATACTGGAAATCGTTAAGGATTTGTTCCCCTACAATTACAGTGTAGTAGGAGATGAATCCATTGATGCAACAGAAAAGTATCTCAAACATCTTAGCTTCAACATAAATCGATATAAATCAGGAGGTGAAATTAATGGATGGAGACTACCTATGGGTTGGAGAGTAAAAAAGGCAATGATAAGGGCAGGAGAGTACAAATATGACTGCATCGGGGAGAGTGAGCTTGGTTGTGCATATTTGTCACCTTCATACAAAGGAGTTGTAAGAAAAAAAGAATTGGTAGAACATTGTGCATATAGAAAAGATTTAGAAAATGCTATTGTATACGATTGGACAAGACTTTATAGACAAGGGCAAAAAGAATGGGGACTATCAATACCATGGAGTGTTTTAAAAGAAATACCAGATACGGATATTGAAGTAGATATAGAGACTGAAGTATATGAGTCTTATATGCAGGTGTACGAATACTTGGTGAAGGGTAAAACTGACGAAGAGATAATAATTAGTGGGCACAATTGTCATCCATATCAAGCAAATGATGATATTTCAGGATGTGCTGTTGGTATTAAGGTTATGCAAGACCTAGCAAGGAGGAAAGATTTACATTACAGCTATAGATTACTAATTGGGCCAGAACTATTCGGACCTATGCATTGGCTTCAAGCCAACAGAATACATATGAAAAAAATAAAGGGTTGCATACTTCTAAAATCTGTGGGTAATGAAAATCAAATAACAATGCAAAAGAGTTACTTAGGTAATACTATTATGGATAACGCTGGGATAGCCGCAGCATTAGGGGAAGACGAAAATATTCAAATATTTGGTTTCAGAGAATATTATGGAAATGATGAAACAGTTTTTGATGCATATGGTATTGAAATTCCAACAATTACATATACAAGATTTCCTTTTGATGAATATCATACAAATCTAGACACTCCTGAGAAACTAGATGAAGAATCACTTGAACAAACAGAGAGGATAGTTAACGAGACGATTCAAATAATCGAAACAAATAAACGAGCAGCTTATATTGGGGAAGGATTATACTGTTTATCAAATCCAAAATATAACCTTTATAAATCGGCACCTGAACCTGGAATATCCAATATGGGACAAAGTAGTATTGAAAAAAGTTGGAACCTGATGATGAACTGCTTACAAAGGGACTTGGGTGCACAAATGAGTGTCCTTGATATATCAATAAAATACAATATACCGTACAGACAAGTATTATATTACTTAAATGAATGGGAAGAGAAAGGTCTGATAAATCTTGAGAGGCTGGAAAAATGAACAGTAAATATATCATCGAAGATAAGCAAATAGGAATAAGAAGGTTATTGACTAAAGATGTATCGGGTAAATATGTTAACTGGTTAAATGACCCAGATGTTAATAAGTACCTTGAATGCAGACACACAAAGCATACACTCAAGTCAACAATCGAATATGTTAATTCACTAGACGAAAGCAAAGAAATACTTTATGGAATCTTTGATATATGTAATGGCTCTCATATAGGTAACATAAAGATTGGACCGATTAACAAAATACATAAGCAAGCAACGATAGGTTTAATAATTGGAGAGAAAGAATACTGGGGTCGGGGAATAGGGGCGAAAGTAATTAGTTACATGAGTGAATATGCGACCAAAATTCTAGATCTTGAGACTTTAACTGCTGGATGTTATGAATGCAACATAGGAAGCTACAGGGCATTCATGAAAAGCGGTTGGAAAAAGGTAGGCACTATAAATAACTACTGGAAATTTGATGAGAAAAGCGAGATGAAAACTGGTCAGATCATAATGCAATTTGAAAAAAGAGAAGAAATAATAATTCCGAAGAAAGGGGGTATAACTTTGATTGGTGGAGGCAAACTAATGAAAGATTTTGCAATTTTTGCTAAAGAGTTCTGTAATGTCTTAGTTGTGGTATCAAGAAGACACCATGACGATGAATTCGAACGAGAACTAAAATTAAATGGCTGTAACTATCATATTTCCGAAAACATTAATAATGATAAAATTTTTGAGAATATTGCAAAAGATTATTCAAGGATATGCATATGCTTTGGTCCAGCGTGGATATTTGACAATAAAATAATAGATATATATCTAAAAAGGATATTTAATTTCAACGGGATACCATTGCCCAGATATACTGGAGGTGCACACTATACATGGCAAATTCTTAATCAGTCAAAAGAGAGTGGAGCATATATTCAACAAATAACAGCGGATATTGATAGAGGTGGTGTTGCCAAGAAAGTAAATTATCAATTAACTGAAAGTGCTACGTTGCCAATCCATTATGAGAAAGAAAATATTTCTAGAGGGCTCCAATTTCTAAAAGAATTTTTTGTTGAATTGCAAGAGGGAAGAACAGAACTCGAGCTTGATGAATCTCTGATTGATTGGAGTCAAAAGAGATACTTCCCTAGACTACTAACATCAAAGAATGGATGGATCGACTGGGGATGGAGTGGTAAAGAGATCATTAGATTCTGTGAAGCATTTGGTGCACCATACGACGGTGCAAGTACAACAGTAAATTATCAAAAATCAATCAGAATAAAAAGTCTAAGCTTAATAAGCGATGAATATTATCATCCGTATTGTTCAGGATTAATAGTAAATCGGGTTAAGAACAAGTCTCTTTATATCGCGTCGAGTGATGGTTTGCTGCTTTGTGAAAATTATCTCATAAAAGACTACGAAGTAAATGTTGGAGATAGACTAGTAACACCAATTAAAATGATAGAGAGCTCAAAGAATAGGGTAAGATTTGGGAGTGATGGAGTTGAGGAAGTGGTTGACAACACGGAGACAGGTAGAGTAAAATAAAGTGTTACTTAAATTAAATGAAAACAAAGGAAGAATCCACTAATATCTCACAAAAAGTTTGGGATGACTATTATAAAACAATCGAAGATGGAGCTGTAGGCTGTCTATATCCGAATGAGCCATTGGTGCGTATTGTCTCAACTATCAAAAAAGGAATAAATTTCGATAGTAAAAAGTTTTTTGGTGACGAAGGCCAAGAAAATTCAAATAGAAGCGGATTTAAAGGAGAATGCCTTGAAATAGGCTTTGGCCACACTTCCAATTTACTGATGATGGAAGAGAAAGGTTTCGTGCCGACTGGAATCGAAGTGTCTAAAGAAGCAGTCATAAGGGGAAATAAAAGGTTAAAACAATTGCAGCGCAACATAGATCTTGTTGAGTGGAAAGATTTATCAAAATTACCATTCGACGACAATAAGTTTGACGTTATATACGGGTTAGAGTGCATATATTACAACGTAGATTTATGTAATATCCTAAGCGAGATCAAGCGATGCCTTAAGCCAGATGGATATTTTGCATTTTCATTTTTTTCACAAAGGCATGACTACCATAAGTTTATAGATGTAATCTCCAAAGAAGACAAGTATAATATTGTTAAATGGTCTGAGCACCATCCAAATCCAAGGATTAGAGGAGCAATTTTGAGTCAACCAAGAACAAAAGAGGATCTTTATAAGTTATTCGATAAATTTGGAGAAAGAAGAATTTTCACTGAGGAGAGTGACTTTAGTCCGACGTATAACAGTTGGTGGTATATATACGGTAAATGTTCTTAATTAAATAAACGGAGCTATACGAACTAGTTGAGTAATATCTTGAATATAATCAGAGAGTGAATGGTATCGTGGAGATGATTTATAGTCATTGATAAGAGACTCCAGAACTTGTGATTGAACATTTTCAACATATTTCTTTGAAGCAGATGTATAAATTTTTTCGCCGCAATTGACCGGTGAAGGCGTTTGGGTAATAGCTACTTCAACTAATCGACGATGGGATACACCAGATTGATACTCAAATAAGGATTCTAATTCATGCTTGATTGAGATAGATTCCATTTCACGAAGCTTATAACCAAAGAATAAACCAACAATCGGACCTTCGAGATAAGGTGTAAGCCTTTGGACAGACTGTGATAAAAGAGCGGAGGCATCTTGCTGTGGACAATTAATAAGAGAACGCATCCACTTGATATATCGATAAACAGACGAGATAGAGACAGAGCTATTTGAGCTTTGAATATAAGATTGGAGAAGAGACAACACTGGTTTTGCAATTAAGTCTAAACGCTCTCTAGTGACAAAGGTTTTCTTCAAATTAGGTGTGTATTCTTTATAGTCAACATGTTCTAATAGATCGCAGCACTGTTTATTGACAAAATCAGTGAAGGTCGATGAAGAGAGTAAGCTTGAATCGATAATAGGATTATGATAATCTAATTGCTTAAAGATGTAAGATTCGCATAGGGCCAAGCGATCTGGTGCCGAGCGAAGAATTTGATTTATACGCTGGGTTCCAATACTTTCAGTAGGAGGAGCAAATCCATCAATTACATATATGGAGTCTGCTCCTTGACCAGTGATGAGATACTTAGGTAGATGCTCTACTGATGTCGAATTAATAGGAACACCAAAATACATTGGGTTAGGTACGGTCATTAGTCCGGCCCTGCACTGACGAAGCACTTCATCTGCTTGCACAGCATTGCTAAATCTAGGTATGTGGCGAGTTGGTGATTCAAAAAATGAAGAGATATAAGCTGCGACGCAGGATCTTAAAGAGATATCACCTTTATAATCTATATGAAAGAAAGGAAGAGGAATATTTGATGACTTTAATGTTGATGCAAGACAAGATGAGTCTAATCCACCAGAAAAAAGAAGGCCTAAATCAGAGCCGTACTTTTGATGATATAAGGAAAGTATACTAACAAGAGAATTACGCAATCGTGAAGAGCTGAAAGCATGTTGGAAATTATTTAGGTAAGAATAGAAATTGACACGTGAAAAGGTATTAGATAAGTGTGTAATGTGTCCCGAAGGGCATCTAATAATTTTTGATAGATCAAATAATTGGGTAGGATAGCGAACAACAAGCTGGTGCGAAAGCGATATATTTATAATTGACTTTAATGACAGTCTATCTGCATAGTCTTTAAGAAGCTTGTTTTCATCGAATTCTATAAAAATTCTATTTCCCTTTGCAAATACATATGGATTAGGGCAGGTACAGGAAACTAATGCAAAAAGGTCATTAGTATTATGCAAAATTACAATTAGAGAAAATGAGCCAACAAAAGATAATAGAGAAATGCGAGCAAGATCATCGGAATTCATGATTAGGTCGCATATATGATTATCAACAGTTTTTTTATCGTGATTGATTAAGCCATTATTATCTACAGAACCAAGTATATCTCCTACTAAATAAACTGTAATTGAACCAAAGTGTGGATGATGGGCTCGATCAAGAACTAGTTTGTTGCTTAAAGCAGCAGTACCAAAATGAATATTAGTTAGCATTGGACAAACAGAAAACACCGGAGGACACTTTGGAGACTTTAAGAGACGAAATAGATAGGTTAAAACATGAAACCAATGATCTTATTTTAGCATGAATAAAAGCAAGACTTAAATCATATTCTCTCCATTTTGGCTCAAATGGCTGAGCGGTGATTAATGCTCTATGTTTGACAAGATATTCATGTGTAGTAATATCAGACAATGATAGGTTTGAAGCCAAAGAATGCATATTTTTAGAAATTAGATTACAACTTGAATGTTTAAATTGCATAATAGAAGATGCATAGTCAAAATCAATATCAGAGCAAGCAGAATTCTCTGAAAACGCGCTGGTATTAATGAGTTTTTGACCAACATTAGCAGCTAAGGAATTTGAATATGAATCTGATGAATCTGAAAAATGATAGACGGGGACGCGTGCAAGGGCTGCCTGTAATGCCGTTGTACAACCACAGGATATAAGCGCCTTACATGCAAATAACCAAGGCTCTGCTGAATCACGATAAATAACAGAAACATTGCGTTTTTTGCCAAATTTAAGATACCAAAAAGTCGGATCACTCATAGGGTGTGGTCTGACAATAAAATATTTTTCCTTATTTTTATTAATGAGATGGTCAAAAAGCTTCACAAATGAATCTCTTTCTTGCGCTGCAGCTTTACGCTTCCGTTCTCTTGTGTTATTGAGAATTTGCATCTCATCTTTAGAAAGATAAGATCGTGTTGGTGGTTGATAGTTGTGAAAATAGGTTTCAATGCAGAAATTTTCGTTAAAGAGATAGAATTCTCCAAATGTTGCCCTTAGCCCGGAAGATAAGGAAGAATAAAAAGCCTTGCCTTCAGATTTAAGAAGATCAAGCCGGGGATTGCCTGTAACTTTGATTTTTGATTCAGCGATATTTGCGGATGTTGCAAGCTTTGTATCTAGATCTCCCCAAGTATAATAATGACTCAAGTTCTTTACGGCGCTAGGATCAAATCGTGTTATGAGGCCATCAAAATTATTGGATATATTGTTTACTCCCTCTTCATCACAAACACAAACTGAACCACCTTGGCGTAAAACAGGCTTGAATCTATGATTATACATGATATCAGAGCAACTCTTATCTAATAGGACACTCGAGCCAGGCAAAAAACTTAAGATTTGAGTTATGGCCTTATCAAAACCGACAATAACTTCAGAAGGAATATGATTATTTGAAAGTAAATGCAAACTTAAAAGCAATTTTGCATCAAACTCGCGATCGAAGGATTCAACCGGAAGAACAAATCTCTTTCTACTCATGTCAAGTAGTTTTCCAGAAATTGGAATTATAAAAATCAGACTCTACCCAACGTTTTACAGACTTGCTATCACATTTTGAGAGTCGTTTATTAAGTTGTTTCTCTGCAAAGGTTTTCAGAGACTTGAAGTCATTCTTATCAATAAACTTAGGATGAAGTAAAAAATCAGATTGTAAGATATTGCGAGCTTTAAGGCGATCTACATCAATATCAGCACTTTTCCACTTTTGCCAGAAAAGCTTTTGAGCAATAGCATAAAGCTTGACATCCCATTCATTTAAATGCTCGAAGAGAGGCCTATGAGCGGATAAAAGTGATTCCTGTAAACGAGTAATACCACCACCGTTCCATTGAGGATTATGTTTTAAGTTAGAGCAAGGATGAATAAAAGGCTTAAGCTCATATTCACTTTCAAGCAAAAGAAGTGACGGTATTACCATATCAGTTAAATAAATCCACTTAGTAGCTTTTAAGCGGTCTACTGCTAAATCAAAAGTCGATTGCGTGATTGGAGATTCGTCAATCTCTTTGCATACCTCTAAATTGTGATCAACAGTTGTGCCCTGGCTCAAAACATTATATCCAGCGAGCCTTCTTGTCATACCATTAAGCTCATGCGATAGTTTATTGCGAGTTACTTTTTCGACTTCTTTAGAAGATGAAAAATCATGACCTTGTGTATTTCCTACATAGCCACCATCAGGATTAGAAGATTTTAAGGGGATTCTGTGGAAACGCAATAAGCCAGAATTTAATCGAGCTGCCGGTTCACGTAATGTGACCCATTGATCATATGATTTGACACCTAGAGCATTTGGCATGCCTGCATAAGTGTGACCCGCAAGAACACCTGGTGTAGGTTGAACATCAATCCACTCTTTTAGTTGATTCGCAGAAGTAATCTGTAAGGGTGTTAATGAATAGTCAACTGGCCAGCCATCACGAGTGAAAGGGTGGCCAACCTTAAGATAGCTATCATGAATATTTACACTTAACAAAGCAGTTAGACTGCTTCCGCCAGTGCGCCAATTGTGAATTAGATGAACCCACTTTTTTGAAGGCCAAAATTTGGGTACACCAAAGACCTTGGCAAACTTATTTCTGTTGACATACCTGTCAGATGGGGTCAGAACAGAAGCTTCTGCTGTTAAGCCTGCTGGGGTAAACAGCAGGTCTTTATCATTCTGTTGATGTGATTGAATCATTCTTCAGAACCTGCTTGCTGCTGACGATAGAGAGCATAATAACGCCCCTTGGACTCCATCAAATCTTGGTGGACACCTTGTTCTACAACCCTGCCTTGATGCATAAGAATTATTTTTTCAGCATGTCTAATCGTTC
>TARA_B100000674_G_scaffold27853_1_pt1 | contig 10619 bp, 9 predicted proteins | sample TARA_B100000674 | Tara Oceans TARA_B100000674 (sample SAMEA2622759) | marine metagenome | biome: marine biome (ENVO:00000447); feature: surface water layer (ENVO:00002042); material: "saline water (ENVO:00002010), including plankton (ENVO:xxxxxxxx)" | depth 5 m
CGCAGCCCAACACAAGTTTGCGGAACGATTTTCACCTGCAGACAAAGACGCAGCCTTTGCCACCATCACCGAACTTCTGCATTGGTGGCTTGCCCGCATGATCCGCTTTGCCGCCACGGGGCAGGCGCCCCGCGAGGTCGTTGAGGGTGAATTGCCCGCCATGCAACGCATGGCTGCCGCGCAACCGCTTGATCAATGGCTGGAGGTATGGGAAAAGATCAACGAACTGATGGGCGCGACCCGCGGTTTGCATCTTGATCGCAAGCAGGCCTTGCTGAATGCATTCTTCATGCTTGAAGAAACCATGCGAACCTGACATCACTGCCCACATACCGAAATAATGACCATCACGGCCCATTTCGGGCCGTTTTGTTTCACGACTTGCGCGAAGGATTTGCGATCATGACCGGGCACAAACAGCCCTATTACATCACGACACCGATCTATTACGTCAATGACAAGCCCCATATCGGCCATGCCTATACCACGCTTGCCTGTGACGTTCTGGCCCGGTTCAAGCGCCTGGACGGTTATGACGTGATGTTCCTGACCGGAACCGATGAACATGGTCAGAAGGTCGACAAATCGGCCGCGGCCAAGGGCATTGATCCGCAAACCTTCACCGATCAGGTGTCGCAGAACTTCCGCGATCTGGCCGTTCATATGAATTATTCCAATGATGACTTCATCCGCACCACGGAAGAACGTCACAAGAAGGCCTGCCAGGCGCTTTGGAATACACTGCTTGAAAAGGGCGAGATTTATCTTGGTTCCTATGATGGCTGGTACTCAGTCCGGGATGAGGCATTCTACGCCGAAAAGGAACTGATCGAAAAAGACGGCGAAAAAATCGCGCCCACTGGCGCACCGGTCGAGTGGGTGTCAGAGCCCAGCTATTTCTTCAAGCTTTCTGCCTGGGGCGACCGTCTACTGGAATTCTATGAGCAGAACCCGGATTTCATCGCACCGCAGTCGCGCCGCAACGAAGTGATCAGCTTTGTGAAGGGCGGCATGCATGATCTTTCGGTCTCACGCACCAGCTTCAAATGGGGCGTTCCGGTCCCGGGTGATGAAGACCATGTCATGTATGTCTGGCTGGATGCGCTGACCAACTATCTGACTGCCATCGGCTATCCCGATGCGGATCCGGCCAAGCTTGAAAAATACTGGCCGGCAGACCTTCATATGGTTGGCAAGGATATCCTGCGCTTCCACGCCGTTTATTGGCCGGCATTCTTGCTGGCAGCTGGTATTCAGCCGCCCAAGCGTGTCTTTGCCCATGGCTGGTGGACCAACGAAGGTCAGAAGATCTCCAAATCGATCGGCAACGTCATTGATCCGTACGATCTGACCGAAAAATACGGTCTGGATCAGACGCGTTACTTCCTGATGCGCGAAGTACCATTTGGCAATGATGGCGACTTTGCCCATCGTGCCATGGTCAACCGCATGAACAGCGAACTTGCCAATGACCTTGGCAATATGTGCCAGCGCGTGTTGTCGATGATCCACAAGAACTGCAACGCGGCGATCCCTACACCGGGCGCGCTCACCGATGCAGACAAGGAAATCCTCAGCAAGGCGCATGGCATGCTTGATACCGTGCGTCCGCTGTTTGACGAACAGGCCTTTAACAAGGGGCTTGAAGCGATCTGGAGCCTTGTTGGCGATGCCAACCGCTATGTTGATGAAATGGCGCCATGGGGGCTGAAAAAGACCGATCCGGCACGCATGGAGACAGTTCTCTATGTCCTGGCGGAAGTCATTCGCCATGTCGGTATTCTTGTACAGCCGATCATGCCGGACTCGGCCGCGAAGATTCTGGATCTTCTGGTGCTGGGCGATGATCAGCGCGGCTTTGAAGCACTTGGTCCGGACAATGCCCTGAAACCGGGTTCGGAAATCCCGAAACCGGCCGGTGTTTTCCCGCGCTATGTCGAGACCGAAGACGAAGGAGAGAAGGCATGAATGTCGCCCTTGTCGACAGCCACTGCCATCTGGACTACCCGCAATTCTCCGATGATCTGAGCGGAACGCTTGCGCGCGCCAAAAATGCCGGTGTTGGCATGATGGTCAGCATCGGCGTCAAACTGACGACCTTTGACAAGGTTCGCGCGGTCGCTGAGCAATCTGATCATATCTATTGCACGATTGGCGTTCATCCGCACGAAGCGGGCGAGGAGGGGCTTTCAAGCCCCGATGCCCTGATCGCAAAGGCATCTGATCCGAAAGTCATCGGCATTGGCGAAAGCGGGCTTGATTATTTCTATGACAACGCCCCGCGCGACGCGCAGCAGGAAAGCTTCCGTGCACATATCGCGGCGTGTCGTGAAACGGGTTTGCCCTTGATCGTGCATACGCGCGACGCGGACGATGACACGATGGATATTCTTGAAGAAGAATATGAAAAGGGGCCGTTTACCGGCGTCATTCACTGCTTTTCCAGTTCGGCCATGCTGGCACAGCGCGCGCTTAGGATCGGGTTCTATATTTCCTGTTCGGGTATTATTACCTTCAATTCAGCCAAGGAAATCCGCGCTGCACTTGAAGATGTGCCGCTGGACCGACTGTTGGTGGAAACAGATGCGCCGTATCTGGCTCCTGTGCCCAAACGCGGCAAACCGAACGAACCCAGCTATGTCGCCCACACAGCTGCCAAACTGGCGGAAATCAAGGGCGTTACTGTCGAAGAGATCACGCAGATCACGACCGATAACTTCTTCAAACTGTTCACAAAGGCAGACCGCAAAAATCTGCTGGCGCTGGGAGCAGAGTAACAGTGACCAAAGTAACCATTCTTGGCTGCGGCTCCTCAAACGGTGTGCCATCGGTTGGCCTTGGATGGGGCAAGTGTGACCCGGACAACCCGAAAAACCGGCGTTTGCGAAGCTCGATCCTGATCGAGGAGGCGGGCAAAAAGATCCTTGTCGATGTAACGCCAGATTTTCGTCAGCAGGCATTAACGCATAATATCAACCATGTTGATGCGATCCTGTTTACCCATTCGCATGCAGATCACGTGCATGGCATTGATGACGTGCGCTGGCTGAATGTCGCGATGGAACGTCCAATCGATATCTATGCCAATGCGCGAACGATCTCTGACATTGATCATCGCTTCAATTACGTCTTCACACCGCTGCCAGAAGGCGTTGAGTTCTATTTCAAGCCTGTTTTGATCCCGCATGTCATCACAGGACCGATCACGCCAGCAGGGGTGCCGATAACCGTTTTCTCCCAGGATCACGGTTATGGTGAGACGCTTGGCTTTAAAATAGGGAAGTTTGCCTATTCAACCGACGTGGTGGAATTCCCCGAAGAGTCCAAACAGCATCTCTATGATCTGGATGTCTGGGTGGTGGATTGCTTGCGCCATCGTCCACACAACACACATGCACATCTCGAAAAGCTTCTGGGCTGGGTCGAGGAATTCAAACCCAAGCAGGTCTACATGACCCACATGAGCATCCAGTTCGATTACGCACAGGCAATGGCCGACACCCCAGATCACGTCGAACCATCTTATGACGGCCTGGTTATTGAAGTGAATTAAGCGTCAAAACGCCAGAGGTGAGGTCAGCATATCTTCCCCCAAACGCCACACCATTAAGTTCTATCATAAGTTCTATAATATATATTATGACAAATAATGATTAACCCGGATACGTGGCATTCATCAAACTAATCAATATCTTACGATCTGTTGCTCTCACGTGCACCCGTCTCATAGCGGCTAAACACCAGCACTTCTGTTTTCTGCTCCCAGATCAAAACGGATACTGAAGATGCACCCGCTGTGGTCTTTAGGCTGGGTCAACCTCACCTTGGTGTCGTGACGTGCGGCGATCTCTTTGACAATGGATAAGCCCAAACCGCATCCCTCGTCATATCCTGCGTCGCTCATCCGGTAGAACCGCTTGAAGACGTCCTTGCGATGTTCGACGGGAATGCCCGGGCCATTATCTTCAACGGTCAATGTCACCTTGTTGGCCGCTTCATCCTGTTCAAGTCTCACTGTCACAGCGCTGCCCGTTGGGCAATATGTCAGCGCATTGTGGACAAGGTTCTTCAGAAGCTCCTCGATCAGGGTCGCATCGCCCATGATCAATGTCGGCTCCGTGATGCCTTCATAGCCAAGATCAATGCCGCGTTCGATTGCGACCGGAACCTTTGAACCGGTTACCGCACGGGTAATTTCATAAAGATCAATCTTGTTAAACGGCCGGCCAGCAAGGCCTTCCGGGGCTGCGCGTGCAGACGCCAGCAACTGATTGGCCAGATGCGATGTCTGGCGCGTCGAGGCCGCGATAGTTTCCATGATCTGACGGACTTTCTCCGGATCTTCTTCTCGTTGGCCAAGTTCTGCCTGGGTTCTCAGCGCTGCCAACGGCGTTCTGAGCTGATGTGCTGCGTCCGCTGTGAAGCGCTGCATGGTCTTGAGGCTGTTTTCCAGTCGCCCGAAAAGCTGGTTGATCGCACCAACCAAATGACGCACCTCGATCGGCACATCGTGTAAAATCGGCCGCAAATCGCTAGGTGAACGCCGGTTAAGTGCCTCTTCAAGCCGTGCCAACGGTTTCAGGCCCTGCCCGATCCCGAACCAGACGATCATCGCCGCAATCACAATCAGCAAAATCTGCCGGGCCGCAGCACTGGCCAGAATATCCTCACTCAATCGCGTGCGCGTTCCCATCGTTTCGGCAACAAGCACTTGAAAACGCGTGGCTTTTCGGACACTGGCCACATAACGCGACAGCGCCCCAATCCGTACAGTCTCGCCATTATAGACCGCATCATAGAAAACCGGTTCTTCCCGGAGCGGCAGGAACCGTTCGGGTACCGGCGGCAAGTCTTCATATCCGGTAATGAATTCGCCCTGTGCGGTACTGACCTGATAGAAAACACGATCCTCTGCCGCACTGGTCAGCATCTCAAGCGCGACATACGGCACATCGACTTCGATCTTGCCACCGATCAGGACAACACGATCAGCAATAGCTAATGCAGAACTTAAAAGTGCACGATCAAACGCCTGATTTGTCGAGTTAACTGCATTACTACGAACTTCAAGCAGCATCAGGGAGCTGACCACCAAAAGCGGGATCAGGAGCGAAATCACAAGCCTGCGCCGGAGCGACCGGTTACGCCATTTCATGTCTTTTTCAACAGATAACCCAAACCACGCACGGTCTGGATTTTAACATCTGCTGCCTCAACACGTTTGCGCAACCGGCTGATATAAAGCTCTACCGCGTTGGCACTGATATCGTCTTCAAACCCGGCAAGTTGATCAACGATCTGTTCCTTGCTCAGAACATGACCAATCCGCATCAGCAAGATCTCAAGGATGTTGAGCTCTCGCTTGGGGATATCGACATCAGCACCGTCTATCGTTACCCGGCGCGCCACGGTATCGAAACTCAGCGTACCGCATTTAAGCTGGGTGTTGTGCGTGCCGGCATTGCGCCGCATCAGCGCCCTCACCCGTGCTTCAAGCTCCACCAGTTCAAACGGTTTGGCAAGATAATCGTCCGCGCCAAGATCCAGCCCCTTGACCCTGTCTTCAATATCGCCGCGCGCTGTCAGGATAAGCACAGCACTTTCCGCCCCGCGATGGCGCAAACGTTTGAGGATCTCAAGCCCGTCAAGCTTTGGAAGGTTCAGATCAAGAACCACAAGGTCATATTCCTGGGTGCGCAAAACATCATCGGCTTCCTCGCCGTCGGCAATCAAATCCACAGCATAGCCGGACTGGCGCAAGGAGCGCGCAATTCCATCGGCCAATGCAGCATGATCTTCGACGACAAGGACTCTCATTGTTTGCGTGACTTTTCCCTGATAAACCTCGTTAGAGGTGTTTTACATTCCGGCATTTTCCCGGCAAAGGCATTTGAGAACAAGCGATATCATCGTTCTCGCACCATATGCCAATGACCATCCGCGACACAGAGTATTGCAGCATGATTTCGGGCCGTATCTGTATTGGTTTAAGTTTCATCGCGCTCGCGATGCAAGTTTCTTCTGCCATGGCCGAAGTTTTCACCTATCCGGCCCTTCGTACGACGCAAGCATCTGATCCCGAACAATCCCTGCTGACCAATACCCAACCCACGGCCATTGTTTATGGATCCGCCGATATTGGTGCGTTTGTGCCGGTGATCGAAGCATTTCAGCAGGAAAACCCGTTTATCGGTGTTGAGTATCATCAGCTGCAAACGCTTGAAATGTATGACATTACCCAAAGCCAGCGTGCCAATGGCGAAGCAAATGCAGACCTGATCATCAGCTCCTCGATGGATCTGCAGATGAAGCTTGCCAATGATGGCTATGCCACAGCCTATCAAAGCAGCGAGACAGACGCCCTGCCCCATTGGGCCCGCTGGCGCAACGAGGCCTTTGCCGTCACCCAGGAGCCGGCTGTCATTGCCTATAACCGCGAGTTTTTCCGCGAGAATGATCTGGAACCGCCCAGAACCCGCGAAGATTTCATCAGCCTGCTTGTTAACCATGACGAGCTGTTTAGCGAAAAAGTCACGACATATGACATCGAACGCAGCGGTGTCGGATTCCTGTTTCTGGCCCGTGATGAACGCTTCTTTCCCGGTATCTGGGATTTTGTCCGCACCCTTGGGCAAGCAAAGGTAAAGCTTTATTCCAACACATCCCCGATGCTTGAAAAGATCGCGTCTGGCCAGGTGGTGCTTGGCTACAATTTGCTGGGATCGTATGCGGAAACCTTCAATCAGCGAAATCAAAACCTTGGCGTCATCCTGCCGGATGATTTCATTGTCGTTTATTCACGCATCGCCATCATTCCGCGCGGCGCACGCAACCCCGACCTTGGCGGACGTTTTCTTGATTTCATGCTGTCAATCAAGGGGCAAAGCGTCCTGCAAAATGAAGGCAACTTCAACCCGGTCCGCTCCGACGTGCCGCCAAGCACGTTCTCTTCGCTGATCTTTGATCGCTATGGCGAACGCGTGCGTTCCTTCCCGGTTGGCCCGGGCTTGCTGGTTTACCTTGATCAGGCCAAGCGCCAGCGTTTCCTGCGCCGGTGGCAGGATGCACTGCTAAACCGCAGATAACACACCCTGCCCACCTGATTGGTAATCCGGTCAGGACTTTGCACTATCGGGCACCGGACGGCGATCCGGACCGGTATAGTTCCAGATCATCCGACGCGGGATCGGGCCCTTATTCCGCACGCCTTGCTGGGTTTGCTCCCAAGCATGAGCAAGAATGCCAACCGAACGTGACAGACAGAAAAGCCCGCGTGCCAATTCGGCGGCAAAGCCCAATTCGGCATAGATAACAGCAGTCGCACCGTCAATATTCATCGGGATGCGCTTGCACTTGCGTGCCAGAAGTTCTGCTTCTACCCCGCTCGCAATCTCGCCAAATCGTCCTGAAACATGACCTTCTTTTGCCGCTTCGCTGACAAGTGCGAGCAACCTCGGCGCACGCGGATCGATGGGATGGAAACGGTGACCAAAGCCCGGCACATGCTTGCCATGTTCGGCAATCTGATGATCAAGGCCATCTGAAACCGCCGCAGCCAAATCCTGACCGGCATCCATGCGTGCCGCGATGTCATGGTATAGGGCCACGGCCTGTTCGCCGGCCCCGCCATGCACATCGCCAAGCACATTGACCGCACTGGCCATTGCATTATTCAGGCCCACACCACAGGTCGCTGCCATACGGGCAATTGCAATACTGGGCGCTTGTGGTCCGTGGTCAACGGCGGAAACAAGGGCGGCTTCAAGCAATTTGGCCTGTGGTGCGGACGGTAAGTCACCGCGTGTCATCAGCCAGATCATGGTCGGGAAACTGATATTGCCGATCAGTTCTTCGATCGCGTACCCGCCGTAATGAATTTTGCCCGGCTCCATATCGATGATGCCGGTCTGCCACCAGTCGCGTACTTCGTTTTCAACGTCTTCAACGGTTTTCGAACTCACAGCACGCCCTCCTTGGCAAGGTTATCGATCTCGTCATTGGAAAAGCCCAGCGACGACAGAATGTCATTATTGTCCTGGCCAAGTTCGGGCGGCGGTGAATTTACCAACGGCGCTTTACCATCCATCTTGATCCCGGTCCGAAGAATTCGGATATCGCGATCGGCACCCGGAACGTTGTCAAAAGACGCCATCATGCCGCGATCGGCAATTTGCGGCAGGGCAAGCGCCTGCGGCACGGTCAGAACCGCACCGGCCGGAACCCCGACCGCATTCAGCTTTTCTACCCAGTAATCCGTTGGCTGGGTCACCAGCACTTCTTCCAGCAACTCTGTCAGGTTTGATCTGTGTTCAAGCCGTTCCTTGCGCGTTACGAACCGTGCATCTTCCAGAAGCGGCTCAAGCCCAAGAACACCACACAGGGCCTCGAACTGTTCCTGTTTGTTTGCTGCGATATTGATCTGACCATCGGCTGTCGCGAATGCGCCGGATGGTGAAGACGTGAAATTGTCGTTGCCATTGGCCGTCGGTTCCTTGCCGGCAATCAGATAGTTCGACACTACCCACCCCATCGTGGCAATTACGGATTCCAGCATCGAAATATCAATGAAGCTGCCCTTGGCATCCTTGTTGCCCATCGCACGCCCGGCAAGGGCCGAACTGATGGCAAAGGCCGCGGTCATGCCGCCGATGGTATCGGCCATCGGATAACCGACGCGATAGGTTCCGGTATCTTCCTCGCCGGTGATGGTCATGATGCCCGAAAGACCCTGAACGATCTGGTCATAGGCCGGCAGTTTCTTCATCGGACCGCTTTGCCCAAATCCGGAAATCGCACAATAAACAAGCTCCCGATTAACCTTTGACAGTACGTCATAGCCAAGCTCAAGTCGGTCCATCACACCGGGCCGGAAGTTCTCGACCAGCACATCGGCCTTGGCCACGAGCTTCTTGAGGATTTCCTTGCCGCGCGGATCCTTGAGGTTCAGCGTGATCGAACGTTTCCCGGCATTCTGCGCCATAAATGAAACGCCCATCAGCTTTTCATTCAGTTCCATATCTGCACCCAGCTGGCGGGCAAGATCACCGCGCCCCGGCGCTTCGACCTTGATGACATCCGCTCCCATATGGGCCAGTTGGTGACAACAAAATGGTCCGGCCAGCACATTGGTCAGATCAAGAACCGTGGTTCCGGAAAGAGAGTTTGGTCCGCTCATGGAGATTTCCTAAATTCTGTCTAGTAGAATTATGTTCTATTATATAGAATTTTAGGCTTGAGCAAAATGGTGTTGGAGGCTTTGCAAAGGCGACACACCGAACTGAAACGGATTTACCCATGTCAGAACAAAACGTTACGGCAGTCGAACGGGCACTTGGAATTCTTGATGCCTTTACCGATCAGGACCCTGACCTGTCGCTTAAGGACCTGTCAGAGCGTACCGGAATGTATAAAAGCACGATCTCCAGACTGGCTGGGACACTCGAGTCCTGCGGTTTCCTGATGCTCTCCGGGCGTGGTCGGTATCGTCTGGGCCCGGCTCTCTGGCGTTTGGGATCTATTTACCAGCGATCATACCGCATGGATGATATTGTCCGCCCGCACCTGTCCATGCTGGTTTCCGAAAGCGGTGAAACCGCGTCCTTTTATGTTCCCGAAGGCCCCAATCGCTTGTGCCTGTTTCGCGAAAACTCACCAAGCAGCCTGCGTCACCATCTAGAAGAAGGTGCGATCCTTCCCTGTGAGTTCGGGGCTGCCGGCCATGTCATCCGCGCCTGGGGCGATGGTGTCGATGACAGATCGCTGCAGGTCCTTGAAGACAAATTCGCACTTAGTGAAGGTGAACGTGACCCGGATATCTCCGCAATTGCCGTTCCTGTTCTTGATCGACAGAACCATCTTCTGGGCGCGCTTGCCCTTTCCGGTCCGATCAGTCGGTTTACCCCTGAAAAGCGACTGAAATGCCTGCAATCTCTACAATCACGTGCAGAAGATTGCGGCAAACGCATGTCATCGTGATCACAAGTAATCGCTTATTTTTTCCCTGAACGCATAAATCATGTGAACTTTTTTCACCCATTTTTTGCCAATGACAGGTTGGTGACAGGTTTGCCTGTTACCGTCCCGCCACTGCCGATCCGTGAGTCATAAATTGGCCCCGGAACAAACAAGAATAAAATTCGGCAAGGGAGGACGGTGAAAATTCCGGGGTCAGTTGGTCAATTCGCCTCTGAAAGCGGTTTTCGGATACGCCCTTGCTGAAAGCTTTGTTCCATTGATCGGCCTGCCACCAATCGGGTGGCTGGGAAATTGCTTTAGTGTCTGGAGGAGACCCTGATGAACAAACTGTCGATGTTCTCGCGTCGCGGATTTATCGCAGCAGCCACGGCTGTTGCTGTTTCGACTGCTGCCTTTGGTGCAATGGATGCCAAAGCTGCAGAAATGGACGAAATTCACTTCGTCATTCCGGGCGGCGCAGGCGGCGGCTGGGATGGCACGGCACGTGGTACCGGTGAAGCCCTGACCAAATCCGGTCTGGTTGGCACCGCGTCCTACGAAAACATGTCTGGCGGCGGCGGCGGTAAAGCCATTGCCTACATGATCGAAGCTGCTGATCGCCTTGACAACACCCTGATGGTCAACTCCACCCCGATCATCGTGCG
>TARA_B100000674_G_scaffold176714_1_pt1 | contig 10607 bp, 11 predicted proteins | sample TARA_B100000674 | Tara Oceans TARA_B100000674 (sample SAMEA2622759) | marine metagenome | biome: marine biome (ENVO:00000447); feature: surface water layer (ENVO:00002042); material: "saline water (ENVO:00002010), including plankton (ENVO:xxxxxxxx)" | depth 5 m
AGAAACGGCTGATGTTGGTGATTTGGTAAGAACATTAATTGTGGACTCCACGGTGACAGCAAGAATGAAAAGGTCGGAAGTTATTTCGAATGATTCTATAAAGCCAGGCGATGTTATTGTTGGAATGGCAAGTCATGGACAATCAAAATATGAGTCGGAATATAATGGAGGTATGGGCAGTAATGGTTTAACTTCTGCCAGGCATGATGTTTTTGGAAAATATTTAGCCAGGAAATTTCCGGAAAGTTATGACCCAGGTGTTCCTGCCGAGTTAGTTTATTCAGGGTCAAAAACATTAACTGAAGAAATAGAAGGTACTGGGTTAACTGCAGGAAAATTGGTGCTTTCGCCAACAAGAACGTATGCACCAATTATAAAAAAAGTTTTAGATGAATACAGGGGGGTTATTCATGGAATGGTGCATTGCAGTGGTGGAGCTCAAACTAAGGTGATGCATTTTGTTGAAAGTGTTCATGTGATTAAGGATAATTTCTTTTCAATTCCGCCTTTGTTTAAAATGATTCAAGAGGAATCAGGGACAGAATGGAAAGAAATGTATAAAGTGTTCAATATGGGACATAGAATGGAAGTTTATCTTCCTGAAGAGCATGCAAAAGGTATTATTGATGTTTCCACATCTTTTGGAGTTGATGCCCGGGTTATTGGAAGAGTAGAGGCTTCAAAATCGAATAAATTGACTTTGAAATCAGAGTTTGGAACTTTTGAATATTAAAATTTATGTTAAATAAGCTGGCTGAAATAAATATTCGATTTGAGGAGATTAGTGAAAAGCTAACCTTACCTGATGTAGTTTCTGATCAGAAAAAATTTGCTGATTTAAGTAAACAATATAAGGATTTAGAGCCTATTGTTAATGTATATAAGGAGTATAAGCTTGTTTTGGACAACATAGAGTCATCGAAAGAAATTTTATCTACAGAAGAGGATCCTGAAATGAAGGACATGGCTAAAATGGAAATCGAAGAATTGTTGACACGAAAGGATGAAATGGATGAAGAAATTAAAATCTTACTTATTCCAAAAGATCCAGCTGATGATAAGAACTGTATTATTGAACTAAGAGCAGGTACGGGTGGAGATGAGGCGTGTATTTTTGTTGAGGATATGTTTCGTTTATATTCTATGTATTTTAAAACAATGGGATTTAAGTATGAAATTGTAAATTCAACAGAGGGAACAGTAAAAGGATACAAAGAAATATCGATGGAGGTCTCCGGTGACAGCGTATATGGGATAATGAAATTTGAATCAGGCGTACACCGGGTTCAAAGAGTTCCAGAAACTGAATCACAAGGAAGAGTGCATACATCGGCCATCACAATAGCAGTAATGCCTGAAGCAGAAGCTGTTGATTTTGAGTTGAATATGAAAGACGTTCGAAAAGATACTTTCAGGGCCTCTGGAGCGGGTGGTCAGCATGTAAACAAAACTGAATCAGCAGTGCGTTTAACGCATGAGCCCACAGGCACAGTAGTAGAGTGTCAAGATGGAAGATCTCAGCATCAAAACTATGACAAAGCTTTACAAGTACTTCGTTCCAGATTGTATCAAGCGTTGCTTGATGAACAAAATTCAGAAATATCGGCGGCCAGAAAAGCCTTGGTTGGATCGGGGGATCGTTCTGCAAAAATCAGAACGTATAATTATCCTCAGGGAAGGGTGACCGATCACAGAATTAATAAAACTATTTATAATTTATCCAATTATATGAATGGGGATGTTCAGGAAATGTTTGACGCTATGAAAATGGCTGAAACGGCTGAAAAAATGAAGGAAGGGGAAAGTTTTTAAACACAAAGTAATGACTAAAGAACAACTTTTTGAACAAATAAAAATTAAGAAATCATTCTTATGTGTCGGATTGGATTCAGACCCTCTGCTTATACCAGAGTTCTTAAATAAATATGATGATCCTGTTTTTGAATTTAACAAAAGAATCATTGATGCTACCAGGGATTATTGTGTGGCATATAAACCAAATATTGCTTTTTACGAAGCACAAGGTACAAAGGGCTGGGACACATTAGAAAAAACTTTAGATTATATACCAAAAGATATTTTTACAATATCAGATGCAAAAAGAGGAGATATTGGAAATACCTCTAATTTATATGCCAGAGCATTTTTTGAGTCGATGAATTTTGATTCGGTTACTGTTGCCCCATACATGGGTAAAGATTCAGTTACTCCATTTTTAGAACATAAGGACAAGTGGGTAATTCTTTTGGCATTAACGTCAAATATTGGTGGACTGGATTTTCAAACAAAACGTCTTCAAAATGGTGAGTTTCTTTTTGAGCGAGTATTGAAAAAATCTCTGGAATGGGGTGATGAAAATAACTTGATGTATGTCGTTGGTGCAACAAGGGCTGAATTGATAACAAAAATTCGTGCTATTGTTCCCAATTCTTTTTTACTTATTCCAGGAGTTGGTGCACAAGGAGGAAGTTTAGAAAATGTGGCCAAATTTGGTATGAATACAACATGCGGATTATTAGTGAACTCAAGTAGGGGTATTATTTTTGCTTCGAAAGGAGAAGATTTTGCAGAGGCTGCTCAAGGTGAGGCATCTAAAATCCAAGTTGAAATGGAGGCTTTGTTAAAAGCAAAGAATATTATTTAATATAATTTCGTTAAAAAATATTGAATCCGTAACGAAAGGGTTTTATATCCGTTTATTGTATTGGTTTTAGATTATTATCGAGTAAAATACAATTAAGGTTTTCGAAAAAAATGTTTAAATTGCGGATAGTCTAACGGTATTAAAATAATCCAAAAATGATAAAGTTCTTGCGAAGAGTTCTTGAAAAAAATGTGTTTGGTGTTTGTCAGTGGTGGGGTGACAAGCTTGGGATGCGTTCTTCAAGGATTCGTTTGTTTTTCATTTATTTATCATTTGTTACAGCTGCTTCTCCAATTATAGCTTACCTGATAATGGCTTTCGTTCTTGAGCACAAAGACTTGTTGAAGGAAGGTTTTCGTAAAAAAAGAGTTTGGGACTTATAATTTTAGGCTGTGAGAAACTTTAGCAGGTTTACCAACATAATTTTTTCCTTTTTATTTCTGATTCTGGTTTTAATTGTTGGGGTTATTGGTTTTTTAATTATTGAACCAGAATATACGTTCTTGGAAGCTGTATATATGACTATAATTACTATTTCTACAGTTGGCTTTAGAGAGGTTCATGAGCCATCGCAAGGAACAATGATTTTTATTTCTCTTTTAATTGTGTCAAGTTTTGGTACATTTGCCTATGCGGTTTCGGCTATTTCGGCATACATAATTGATGGCGAATTCCGTGCGTACTTTAAAGAATATAAAGTGAAGTCAGTTGTGAGTAAATTAAAAAATCATGTTGTTATTTGTGGTTATGGTCGTAATGGTTCGCAGGCAGTTACCGTTATGGAGAAACATAAACAACCTTTTGTAATTGTTGAAAATGATTCAGTAGCTATTGAAGATATAAAAAAACATAGTCCTGAAGCATTGATTGTTGTAGGGGATGCAACTCATGACGAGATACTAATGGAGGCAGGTATTAAAAACGCAAAGTCATTAATAACTACGCTTCCAAGTGATTCAAATAATCTTTTTGTTGTGCTTTCAGCAAGATCAATCAATAAAAACTTGAAGATTATCAGCAGGGCTTCGGAAGATAATTCTGATAAAAAGCTTAGAATAGCTGGGGCGAACAATGTAATTATGCCCGATAAAATTGGTGGCGCACACATGGCATCTCTGGTAATGAAACCCGATATAATTGAATTTATTGATTATATCTCTGCACAAGAACAGATAGATATCAATTTGGAGGAGATCAGTTTTGATGAACTGCCATCAAAATTTAAAAATAAAACAATTACTGAAATTGGTATACGTCAACTTACAGGTGCCAACATAATAGGATTGAAAGGTTCTGAAGGTGATTTTGTAATTAATCCCAAGCCAACAACAATAATAACGTCAAAAATTAAAATGTTTGTTTTGGGAACACCGGATCAAATTAAAAAATTAAAAGAATTATTTCACGTATAAGCTCATGAAAAAAGTATTGATTACAGGGTCCAATGGATTATTAGGACAAAAGCTTATTTATCAATTAATAGGTTATCCTGACTTCATTGTGTTTGCAACTTCACGAGGAGAAAACAGAACTCTCATAAAAAAGCGCTACGAGTATATTCCATTAGATATTACTGATGAAAAGGAAATTCAGGAAACATTTGATTACGTTAAGCCAGATATTGTAATTAATGCTGCTGCAATGACAAATGTTGATGCTTGTGAAGATGATAAAGATGGGTGTTGGAAATTAAATGTTGATGCGGTTCAATATTTGGCTAGTGCATGTGAGAAGTACAATTCTCATTTAATTCATATTTCTACTGATTTTATTTTTGATGGTGCGACGGGTCCATATTCAGAAGAGTCAGAACCTAATCCATTAAGCTATTATGGTGAATCTAAGTTGGCTGCAGAGGAAATTGTAAAAAAATCATCTTGTAAATGGTCAATTGCCAGAACTGTTCTTGTATATGGTGTAGTTGACAATATGAGTAGGTCCAATATTGTGCTTTGGGCCAAAGGTGCATTGGAGTCTGGTAAAGAATTAACAGTGGTTGATGATCAATATAGAACTCCAACTTTGGCTGAAGATTTAGCACATGGTTGTATTTTAATTGCTCAAAAGGGTGCACAAGGAATTTATAATATTTCAGGTGAGGACTATATGTGCATTATCGATTTGGTAAAGAAAGTAGCTGGGTATTATCAATTGGATGAAAGTTTGGTTAAGCCGATAAGTAGCTCAAGTTTAAACCAAAAAGCCGCTCGCCCTCCAAAGACACATTTATTACTTGATAAAGCAAAAAGAGAATTGGGCTATAAACCATCTTCTTTTGAAGAAGGATTAAGTATTCTGGATGTTCAAATATATGCCCGCCAACATGAAGAGTAAATGTTTAATAGTTATTCTTTTTTGTATTTCATTCAATGGATTAGCTGCTCAGAACAGCCCGCCTAAGTCAGTTGTAGAAAAAATTAATGCATCGGTTAACAAGGTTATGAAACCAGTTACCGAAGCAGTAGAGAGTCTGGTTTTTTATTCATTTAAAATAGGGGGTAATTCAATACCTTTTGTTTTGGTTTGGTTGATTGTAGCTGCTTTATTTTTCACTATATATTTTAAATTTATTAATGTTTCCGGCTTTAATCATGCTGTTAAATTAGTGGCCGGTAAGTATGACAATCTAGAGGGTGAAAAAAAGAAGGAAGCCGGACAGGTATCCCATTTTCAAGCTTTAACAACAGCTCTATCTGGAACAGTAGGGCTCGGAAATATTTCAGGTGTTGCCATAGCTATAGCAATGGGTGGTCCCGGAGCAACATTTTGGATGATTTTAGCTGGTATTTTAGGAATGTCCTCAAAGTTTGTTGAATGTACTTTGGGGGTTAAATACCGACGGATAAACCCGGATGGTTCTGTTTCGGGTGGCCCAATGTATTATCTGAAAGAAGGGTTTTCGCAAAAAAAACTTCCAGTTATTGGCAAGGTGTTAGCCGTTTTTTTCGCAATAATGTGTATTGGAGGGTCTTTTGGTGGTGGAAATATGTATCAGGCAAATGAAGCCAGAAATCAATTTACCGGTTTATCTTATTTCGAAGGCACATTTGTAGCAGGCGATGGAGGCTCTGTATTATTCGGACTTGTTTTAGCTATACTTATAGGAGTCGTAATAATTGGGGGGATAAAAAGCATAGCAAAAGTTACCGACAAAATTGTGCCTTTCATGTGTGGTTTATATGTTGTTTGCGCAATAGGTGTTTTGATGGCTCATTTCACAGAATTACCCGATGCTTTTTATTCAATATTTTCAGGAGCTTTTAGTCCTGAAGCTGCTTTTGGAGGATTTCTGGGTGTTTTGGTACAGGGGTTTAAAAGAGCTGCTTTTTCAAATGAAGCCGGAATAGGTTCTGCTGCCATAGCGCATTCTGCTGTTAAAACGGATGAGCCAGTCACGGAAGGGCTTGTAGCTTTACTGGAACCATTTATTGATACTGTGGTTGTTTGTACTATGACTGCATTGGTGATTATTGTTACTGGAGCATATACTGGTGTTGGTCAAGGAATTGAAGGTGTTGAAATAACCGCGAGTGCATTTTCAAGTGTTTTTGGTTCTGGTGCTAACATTATTTTGACACTGGCCGTGGTTCTATTTGCGTTTTCAACAGCTATTTCATGGAGTTATTATGGTTTAAAGGCATGGACGTTTCTATTTGGAGAAGGCAAGGTTAAAGAGGTGTGTTACAAGATTATTTTTTGTTTGTTTACCATCTTAGGTTCCATTCTTTCCTTAAAACAGGTCGTTGGTTTTTCTGATTCCATGATTTTTGCAATGTGTTTACCCAATATCATTGGATTATATATGTTGAGTCCCATTGTTCGAGAGGAATTAAATAGGTTTATGTTAAAAATTAAAAGGGTTAAAAAACTTTGAATTCATAAAATGAAATTCTTTCAATTAACAAGAAATGAGCGTTTGGGTCTAATTGGCGTTTTGGTTATTTTTCTTGTAATTATTCTTTTCAAACATTTTGATGCTCAGGTCACTGTTGACTATAGGCCTTCTTCAATTGAGTACAAGAAAGAACCAGTTCCTTCAGTTAGGCAAACTTTTGAGAGGAGGAAAGAGAGCATTGGCTTTGATGAAATGAGAAAAGTAATTCATATTGCTCCTTTTGAAAAATTTAATCCAAATCGTGTTGATGCGGAATATTGGAAAAAGATAGGTTTTGAAAATAAGCTGGCTATTCGATTGCAAAAGTTTATACAGTCTGGAATAGGGATAAAAGAAAAGGGAGATCTTACAAAAGTTTACGGAATGAAAAAAGAATGGTTTGAGTGCATTAAAGACTCAATCATATTAGAGAAACTGCATATTGATATTAATACAGCAAGTGCTGAATCTTTTGAAGCAATTAATGGTATTGGAGAAAAAATTTCACATCGTATAATAAAATTCAGAAATAGTTTAGGAGGTTTTTACAGTATCCAACAGTTGAAAAAAGTCTACGGTATTGATTCTAATATTATCGCAAAGAATTATGATATCTTTAATGTAAATGCGGTCCGGAACAAAATGAATGTAAATACCTTAGGGTTGAAAAAACTAGTAGACCACCCTTTTATAAATCTGCAGCAGGGTGAGGAGATAATAAAAATAAGGTCGGTTTATGGTGAAATTGATTCTCTTGCCTTGAAAGATATCTTTACTTTAAAAGAGTGGAGTGAACTAAAACATTATTTGAAATGGGAGAATTAGATCAAGAGGTGAAATCGATAATAAGAGAAGTGGAGAACTTCCCAAAGGAAGGCATTAACTTTAAAGACATCACCACTTTGTTGTCAAATCCTGTTGTGAATTCAAAAGTGTTGACTGCTTTTGAAGCAAATGCCAGAAAATTAAAAGCAGAAGTCATAATAGGAATTGATAGTAGAGGGTTTTTATATGGTAATTCCATAGCCTGTAATTTAAAAATACCTTTTGTTCCAGTTCGCAAAAAAGGAAAACTACCTCATTTTACATTGGAAGAAGTATATTCATTGGAATATGGAGAAGCGGTTCTTGAAATTCACGAGGACGCTATTAAAAAAGGCCAAAAAGTCATAATTCACGACGATCTTTTAGCCACGGGTGGTACAGCATTAGCCGCATCAAATTTGGTTGAGAGACTTGGAGGTGTTGTGGTTGGTTTTTCATTTGTTGTTAATTTATCCTTTTTAGAAGGAGCTGGAAAGCTGAGGGAAAAATCACAGAACCTATTTTTTATTACTACGTATTAAAAATTTAGGTATATATATTTCTTATATGAGATTCGGAACAACAGAAAACCAACAGATGATTGCAGAAATGTTGCAGTCGTTTGGTGAAAAACACATTCGTCCTCATTTTATGGATTGGGATAAGAAGCAGACTTTCCCGGTAGAATTATTCAGGCAGCTTGGTGAGCTTGGTTGTATGGGAGTTTTAGTGCCCGAGAAATATGGTGGCGCAGGTTTTGGTTACAGGGAGTATGTGACCACAATTGTTGAGATTTCAAAAATTTGCGGTTCAATTGGGTTATCTGTTGCGGCCCATAATAGTTTGTGTACAAATCACATCTTAATGTTCGGAACCGATGAACAAAAAGAAAGGTATTTACCAAAATTAGCATCGGGAGAGCATATAGGGGCTTGGGGATTAACTGAACCAAATACAGGTAGTGACGCAGGAAACATGCAAACTACCGCTGTTAAGGATGGTGATCATTGGGTTTTAAACGGCAGTAAAAATTTTATAACTCATGGAATTTCAGGCCAGGTTGCAGTGGTTATGACAAGAACAGGAGAGCCAAGAACAAAAAATAACTCAACAGCTTTTATTGTTGAAAAAGGTACTCCCGGATTTTCCGGTGGAAAGAAAGAAGACAAATTGGGAATGAGGGCTTCTGAAACTGCTGAACTTGTTTTTCAAGATTGTCGTATACCAGATTCTCAAAGGTTGGGAGAAGTAGGCGATGGTTTTAAACAAGCTTTATCCATTTTAGATGGTGGTAGAATATCAATAGCTGCATTATCGATTGGCATTGCAAAAGGTGCTTTTGAGGCCGCTTTAAAATATTCAAAAGAACGAGAGCAATTCGGAAAGCCTATATCTTCTTTCCAGGGGATTTCATTTAAGTTAGCGGATATGGCCACAGAAATAGAGGCAGCAGAACTGTTAACAATGAATGCTGTTTTTAGAAAATCTAATGGTTTGAAGTTATCCAAAGAAAGTGCAATGGCTAAATTGTATGCTTCTGAGGTCGCGGTGAGAACAAGCAATGAAGCAGTACAGATTTTTGGTGGATATGGCTACATTAAAGATTTTCCAGCTGAAAAGTTTTTCAGAGATGCAAAGTTATGCACAATAGGAGAGGGTACATCAGAAATCCAAAAATTGGTAATTTCCAGAGAATTATTGAAATAAAAATTGCCAGAGAGTAAATCTTGTATTATCTTTGTCCTCCGTTTTAAAAAAAAACATACAATGTTAGTTATTCAAGTTAAAGAAGGCGATAATATAGAAAGAGCTTTAAAAAAGTACAAGCGTAAGTTTGAAAGAACAAAAACTTTACGTGAGTTAAGAGCTCGTAAAACATATACAAAGCCATGCGTTGCTGACAGAGAGGCTCGTAAAAAAGCTATCTATGTTGAGGCATTGAAAAGACAGGCTATAGGGGAGTAAACTCAGCTAACTTACACGATATTTAAAAATAGAAAGAAACCATCACTTTTAAATTTGATGGTTTCTTTCTATTTTTAGCTATATGCATATTGATGATTTCTTAAACTATATAGCTAAAGAAAAACGATATTCCCAACACACAATCAAAGGGTATAAAACTGATTTGATAGAATTTTCAGATTACACTCATAGATATTTCGATTTATCGATTGAGTGCTCAAACCACAGAGTCGTTCGTTCTTGGTTTGCTCAAATGATTGAAGATGGATTTAAGCCGAGAACAATCCATAGGAAATCATCATCGTTGAAATCATTCTATAAATTTTTAATGGTTCAAGGTTTGTTGGAAAAAAGTCCAATGGATTTAGTTCCTCTTCCGAAGATGGATAAAAAACTCCCCAAATTTGTTGAGGAAAAATCTTTAGATGTCTTGCTTAATGAATTGAAATTTCCGGACAATTTTGAGGGAAAACGCGATAAATTAATTTTGGATTTATTTTATCAAACCGGAATACGTCAATCAGAATTAATTGGATTAACACTTAAGGATGTTGATTTTATACAAGAACAAATAAAAGTTTTAGGAAAGCGCAATAAAGAAAGAATAATACCAGTTTCCTCTAATTTACTTGAAACAATTAGTGAATACGTTTCGTATAGAAAAGCCCGATCTGTTGCAAACTTATTATTGACCTCAGGCGGGAAAAAACTCTACCCAAAGTTAGTGTATAATACCGTTAATAAATATCTATCAAAAGTTACTACTTTATCGCAGCGTAGTCCGCATGTTTTGCGTCACAGTTTTGCGACGCACATGTTGAACAATGGAGCGGAATTAAATTCCATTAAAGAATTGTTAGGGCATGTAAATTTGTCTGCAACTCAAGTCTACACTCACAATTCCATGGAAAAAATTAAAACAATTTATAAACAAGCTCATCCAAGAGCGTAAAACTAAAAGTTATGAAAGTAAAGGTAAGCGCACTGCATTTTAATGCAGATCAAAAGTTAATTAATTTTGCTAATGAAAAGGTAAATAAGCTTCAAAAATTTTATGATAAAATCATTGACGGGAACATAACTTTTAGAGTTGATAATGCTGAGGATAGAGAGAATAAGTTAGCCGAAATAAAATTAAATATTCCTGGTAAAGAGTTGTTCGCTAAAAAACAGAGCGAGTCGTTTGAAAAGTCAGTTGATGAAGCGGTTGAAGCATTAAGAAGACAGCTTCAGAAACACAAAGAAAAATTGGTTTCAGCGTAAAATAAAAAAAATGATAAAAAACTACTCATCGTAAGAATTTTATTCATAAATTTGCAG
>TARA_B100000674_G_scaffold3966_1_pt1 | contig 10591 bp, 9 predicted proteins | sample TARA_B100000674 | Tara Oceans TARA_B100000674 (sample SAMEA2622759) | marine metagenome | biome: marine biome (ENVO:00000447); feature: surface water layer (ENVO:00002042); material: "saline water (ENVO:00002010), including plankton (ENVO:xxxxxxxx)" | depth 5 m
CGATCCTAGCACCGCTTGACGCAAGTTGGGCAAATAAGGATTTTTCACACTCGAATTGGCTTTCCTAAAAGCTTCCGGCCGTGGCACCGAAAATGATATGGTGTATCATGATGTTGTAAGCAGTCGGTTGGCGCGATAGTCGGGTTGGTATCTATTGGCGTGGCATTGCCAGTGAGGCAGCCCATTTCGATGACCAACACCCGCTCTCCGTCTCCACTATTAGAAACGGTCCTTTCCCAAAGATTTATTAGGAGTTTGGTATGCGCCGATCAGTAGCCCACGCAGTTGCAGTTTTTTATCTGGTTCCCATGGCAGCCTTTGGCGACGACGACACTTTGACCGAAGAAGTTGTGGTCACAGCCTCGTTCACGGGCGCGACGGCAGAATTGAAGGATCCTGTCCACGTGCTGGGCGGCAAAGATCTTGAAGCAGCTGGCGTTCAGTCGCTGGGGGAGCACATTGATTCTCTGATGGGCGTCTCGACAGCAGACTTTGGCGCCGCAGCTGGACAGCCCATTATTCGCGGCCTGAGTGGCACCCGCGTTAAAGTGCTGAATAACGGCACGGTTATTCGGGACGTATCGGGTCTGGGACCTGATCATGCTATTGACGCGTCGCTAACTGACCTGCAACAAATTGAAGTCGTCCGCGGTCCTTCAGCGCTGATGTATTCAAACGGTTCATCAGGCGGCATCGTCAACATCGTGGACAATACCATTCCCGTGATCGATCTAGAGGGCTTCAGTGGGATGCTCGGTGCTGAGGCTCAGTCCGTGAATGATGGGGAAGCAGCAGACTTCGCCATCAGGGGCAACATTGGCGGCCTGAATCTCACTTATAGCTTCCAGGACCAGGATCTCGAAAACTATGAGGTCCCGAAAAATGCTGTGCTTGAAATGCATGATGACCATGATGAAGAGCACCATGACGACGATCACGGTGAAGAACACGAGGAGCATGGCGCTGAAGGCGACTTAGCCAACTCTGACTACGAGGCAACCTCTCATCGACTGGGTCTTTCAACGACCGGCGACTGGGGTTATGTCGGCCTTTCTTACACCGACAACAGCACAACCTACGGCATTCCCTTTCATGTTGAGCCTCCTGGTGGACACGGCGGTCATGGAGGACATCACGATGACGAACACGAGGAAGATCACGAAGGAGAGCATGAAGGCGAAGACCATCACGATGAGCACGGTGAGGAACGCGTTGCGGCTGAAACTGAATCTGAAACAGTGACATTCAGAGGATCCCTAAACACTTCTTTCGGCTGGCTCAAATCTGTTGACTTCGTGTTCAAAGATACCGATTACGAGCTCTCTGAGGGCCATATGGAGATGGGCCACGACGACGAGCACGAGGGAGAAGAGCACGAAGGAGAAGAGCACGACGATCATGATGAACATGGACCCACTGTCTTCTCTAACGAATCTACCGAACTACAAGTTGCCCTCGATCTGAGCGCCGGCGAGCGCGTACGAAGACTGGTCTTCAACTACGCCGAAGAAGAGATGGCGATTATCGGCGAGGAGGCCTTTATGGCCCCTGTTGATAGTACGGAGACCACTGTTGGGCTTTTCACGTCAGACGACTTAGGCTTTGCAACCCTCGATCTGGGCCTGCGATTTGACCGCATTGAGCGCGACGGTTTCATCGCTGAAATGCATCACGAAGAGCACGAAGATGAAGAGCACGAAGATGAAGAGCACGAAGATGACCACCATGATGATCACCACGGAGAAGAAATGGTCTTCGAGCCTCAGTCGTACAAAGAAGACGCCTTCAGCATCGCTGCGATGCTCACCCGCGACCTGAACGACTACGCGAATGTATCTCTGGGCCTCTCCAGCGTCTCGAAAACGCCCTCGGCCATAGAGCTGTTTATGAATGGTGAGCACCTGGCTACCAACCGGTACGAGGTGGGCGACGTTACGCTGGACACCGAGCGCGCCGACGGTATCGATTTAACGTTCAGCTTTGAGCGTAATGGCTGGTACGGCCGAGCTTCGGTCTATCACAACCGCATTGATAACTACATTTATCTGCGCGATGAGACTGAAGAAGAGCATGAAGCGCACATGGGCGACCACGACGAAGATCATCATGAAGAAGGTGACCACGACGAGGATCATCATGGTGAGGAGCACCATGACGAAGAACACGATGATCACGGGGGTTTGATGCTCGCAGAATATCGGCAGCAAGATGCTGAGTTCACGGGTTACGAGATCGAAGTGGGTACAGTGATTGAGCTGCCGCGCGGCGCGTTGCAGCTTAGCCTGTCTCGCGATGAGGTCGACGCCGAATTTACCAACGGAGAAGACGTGCCAAGAATTGTGCCGGCACGGAACATGTTCTCCGCGCAGTACACACTCGACAACTTCTCCGCGAGATTGTTAGTCAAGGACGTTGAGAAGCAGACCAGCGTTGCACCCGGTGAGTCGGTCACGGACGGCTTCACATTGGTCGATGCGTTCGCCTCTATGTCCTTCGGGCTGAGTGACTCGACTCAGCTCACGTTGAGTGCTTTTGCGCGCAACCTGACGGACGAAGCGGCACGTAACCACGCCTCTTTTGTGAAGAATGAAGTGCCAATCCCGGGCCGCAACATCGGCGTGAGAGTGCAGCTGAACTTCTAAGCACAGGTGGGGGGGGTGGGTGTTGCGCAGAATTCGCGCTCACTCACCCCAACCTTGCTCGCTGTGTGTAACGACTGGGCGAGATACGCGGTGCGGCAAATCCAAGGGCTAGAGAAAGACTTGGGCACGAACCTCAACTAAGGCCGCCTCACCGAATACCCCCTTCTCTAGACCTTACCCAAAACGAGTGAGATGACTGCGGAAAGTTCCCTATGAGCATGAATCACCCTTTACCAGTCACCGTCTTATCCGGCTTTCTCGGCGCCGGAAAGACCACAGTGCTCAGTCATATTCTCAACAACCGCGAGGGTCGGCGGGTCGCTGTCATCGTCAACGATATGAGTGAAATCAACATCGATTCCGCGATTGTCAAAAACGAAGTCACACTTAACCGAAGCGAAGAAAAATTGGTCGAGATGAGCAATGGCTGCATCTGCTGCACCCTTCGGGAAGATTTGTTGGAAGAAGTTCGAAAATTGGCTGATGAGGGCCGCTTTGATTACCTCGTCATTGAATCAACCGGCATTTCTGAACCGCTGCCCGTAGCCGAGACATTTACCTTTGCCGATGAGGAGGGTGTATCGCTGTCCGAGGTGGCAGATCTGGATACCATGGTGACCGTGGTCGATGCTGTTAATTTTTTAAAAGATTATGAAGAGGCCAAATTTCTTCAGGACAAAGGGGAGTCGCTGGGAGAGGACGACGAGCGCAGTGTTGCAGATTTACTCGTGGACCAAGTTGAGTTCGCCGACGTCATCCTAATAAGCAAAACCGACCTCGTAAGCCCGGAGCAAATTGAGCGTTTAAAAGCGATCCTGAAAACGCTCAACACCGACGCCAAGTTAATCCCGATTGCTCACGGCGCAATCGAGATAGACGAAGTCATCGCCACGGGCCGCTTCGATTTTTCGCGCGCGCAACAGGCTCCCGGCTGGTTGAAGGAAATGCGAGGGGAGCACATTCCTGAAACTGAGGAGTACGGTATCTCGAGCTTTACTTACTCAGCGCGCAAACCCTTCCACCCAGAAAAGTTCTTTCAGTTTTTGCACGGCACGGAAGGCTATGGGAAGTTACTCAGATCAAAAGGTTACTTTTGGCTGGCAACACGCCCCGAGTTTGCAGGTCAGTGGAGCCAGGCCGGCGGTATCGCACGCTATGGATTTGGTGGCCGCTTTTGGTCTGCGGTACCGCGCGTGCACTGGCCCGATGACCCAGAATATCTCGAGAGTATTGAGAATAGCTGGGAAGAGCCCTTCGGTGATATGCGTCAGGAACTGGTTTTTATCGGCCAGAATCTTGACCAAGAGCGTATGAATGAGGCTTTGGACGCCTGCCTACTCACCGAAGATGAGTTGCTCAACGGTCGTCAGTTCTGGGAGACGCTTCCGGATCCGTTTCCAGCCTGGGAAGAGGCTGCGTGAGTGGGGGAGCCGGTCTTTCTAAGCCGTAGTCATCCTCTTCCGCCTTTAACGCGTCAATCTTCTCGCAAATGGCTTCCGCCTCCGCGGTCAGAAAGGCCAGGCACGCACGTCGCCATTACGTTGCGCGTGAAATCCTTTTGTGAGGAGTGCCTTATGCTCTGCTTCCAATTTTTTCAGTGGCGACTTCTTAAACAAACCGAACACCAATCACATCGTCGAGTTCAGCCTAAAGTCTCAGCACGCGGGGCATTGCCGTTGTGGATCTGCATTCAGGATATACACACCGATCCGCTTTGTTCCCTTCCCCATAACCTCCTCTTCCAGTCCTTCTCAGAGGAAAGATCAATATGATGACTTCTCCGTTCCCACAAAACTTTGAAGAGTGGAAATACTGCATCACCGTCGAATGCGGCATCCCATTAAGCGCCTCATTCATCACTCAACGTTTATCGGTTTGGAGAAATGAGAGCCATGAAGAAACGCGACGCTTTCGCCAGCGTTTCGGTGACAACTATTGGCGCAGTGTCATCGGTTGGTTTGCCGAAGCTGAGCAACAGTTAGCCGACCAGACGCCAAACGTAAGCTGATAAAGCAATGGTGTACACCGAGGAACAAATGCGTGTGCAGGCCTGCAGGCCGAAGCCCCATGAGCTAACGGCCCATCTGATCGGTCACACTCCCGCCATTTTGGCGCGTATCATTGAGCCAGACGTCAACATTTGCATTTGGCAGCGGCCCTTGAGCGACAAGATCGAGAGAGAACTTGTATCTCTTACACCGCAGGACTTACCCGATGTCCGTTGCCACTGCACCTTGAATAATTTTGACGCTGCCGTCACAAGTCTCATGGCAAGTCAGGGGCTTGCCACCGACCTTTTCAAGCATTGGCGGGAGGATCTGCTAAACATCGCGCACATCTATTTTCCACAAACCAAGGGGCGAAAAGTGACCCTGCGCTTGGAGACGACAGATCAAGACGGCTGCCCGCGTTTCCACACAGACCGCACGCACCTGCGATTACTATGTACCTATCTAGGCCCAGGCACAGAATGGCTTCGCAATGACCAAGCTAATCGGGAGGCGCAGCTCGCTGGTGCGCCGAATAGCGAGATTCTGCTCACTGACAAACCATCCCAGCTCGGACGATTCTGGGTAGGGTTACTCAAAGGGTCTGCCTTCCCGGGCAACAGCCTTAACGGCCTGATCCACCGTTCACCCCCGTCTCAGGGGCCTGGAGTCAACCGAGTGCTGTTTTGTTTGGACTCTTAACGGTCTCTACAAGGATTCCTCTAATTCGAAAAGGCGATCGTCCAAGGGCTCTCATCCGACGCAGCGAAATGCATACTGATACCACTTTTGACCTCTGGGTTTTGACAGGTAAGCAAATTGAACATCCGAGTTGTAGTGGCATGCCTCGCTGAACTCGCAAGGATTCAGTTGTCTGACTGTAACGCGTCTGCAACCGCCAAATAAAAGCTAAGAATGCCAAATTCCGATCGTGGCCCGACCATGGCCATTGGGAGCGAGGCTACCCAATTGGATTCTGATAGCAGCAGGGGGTTGAGACGCATCTTTCGCTCATCAGAGAAATTAAGAATGGGCTCATAGAGGCTGGTGCGCACCAGAACAATATCGTTCTTTTTATCGACCAAGATGAACTGGCCATCAAAGCCTATTGTCATCACCAAGACATTCTCGCAATCAGGAGATGCCGAAAAAGGCTCGCTGTCGCAGTAGGCCCAGAACTGGTTTCGGTAGGTGTCGTCCTGAGCCAATATCGTCGATACGTATGACGCGTAGCTTTTCCCCTCGGACGTTTCAATCCCGCCCAGTAACAGCATGTAACCAAACTTGGCAAAATCTCGTGCCGTGGAATCAAGGCAGCAGTACGTCAGATAATTCCCATTCGCCTGACCCGTCTCAACATCGTCGCGCCACCAGTCTGCTTCTATATTTAGATGCTCAAACAAATTCTGTTGAGCAAACAGGCCGGGATCCTGACCCGTTGCACGAAAAATGATCTCACCCAGCACCTGAGTGTCACAGTTGGAGTAATAAAACTGCCCCGCCTCATAAGGGCCGTCACCCTGTGGCGACACCCAGGGATAGACCGTCCCGGGCACGGCAAACTCGCGGTCGATACACCCAGATAGCTGATCCGCGGCATACACAATGTTGCCGCCAGAGCTTGCGCTCAAATAGTCACTGCACTCTCCCACCACCCCTGTCTCAAAACTCGAGCACTTCGGCACAAGGCCGGAGCGCATATCCAGAAGCTGCTGTATCGTAATGCTTGCTCGGTCATCTGCTTCCCACTCGTCGATGAAGTCGGACGCCGATTGCGTGGTGGAATCGATTGCGCCTTGTTCGATCGCCATACCGATCAAGACACTGGTAAATGACTTGGCAGTAGACCAGGAGGTTACCGCGCTGGCCGCATCTCGATCACCGTATAGGTCTTGCCAATAGCCGGCGTTCTGCCCCTCAGGCAAGCTCGAGATCGCCGCGAGGCCTGCGGCCTCTGCATCGGTGATACCGCGATAACGCTCTCTAACGAGCTTGCCGTCTTTTATCAGCACCACCGCCTGAGTATAAAACCCGTCGGTCACGGCGTATTCAAAAGCACTGTCCAGGGCATCCTCATCAAAGCCGGCTTCCGAGGCACTTGCGGTCTCCCAGATATCAGGGTGCGGCGACTCAAAAGCTGGTGGCGACGAAGAGGGCACGGTCACGCTAGTATCCGTTGAGCCACCCCCTCCGCCACAAGCCGAGAGGATCGCAAATATCAGTAGGCTAGAGAGACTTGGGGGAGGTCGCATATGCCTTCCGGCTCACAAATCGTTACAAGAACCATATGAGGGTTTTAGCAAAGAGGCCAGTTGAGCTCAGTGAGTGCACCCCCGCACGGCATCACGACGGCAAGCATCAACGTCGATTCGGACACAGCAACGGATCGCACGGCTATTGGACGTACTAATCTTCCGAGTGAATCAGGGCTAACGAGTTTCAGTAAGCCTGTTTTCTAGCTGAGCAAATAAATCTTGCACCTTGGAATTGCCCTGCTCTTCTCCGGATGCATCAAACTGCCACAACATGCCGTCGAGGTCCGGATTGGCGAAGTAAACAATGCCGTGGCGCACCGGGTCGGCAGATCGCTGGCTCACCACACGGTGCGTCACCGCGCTGACCGCGCGATCAGAGTGAGCGGTAATGAAGTTGAGCGCCTCACCAAAGTTGATGATCAAATGGCCGGGTAGCGCCGGCACGTCCTGAAACTCGCCGTTCATTTCGATTTGCAGGCCCGGCGCGCTGGCATCGAGGATCGTGACAAAACCGTAGTCGGTATGCGGCCGCAGCCCCCAGTCAGGAGTGCGAGTGTCGTAGTGAACAAAATTGAGAAACGCATCACCCCCGCCTGAGGCGTATCCCCCCGAGGCGCGATCCCACACGGCTTCGGGAATGCCCGACAGATGGAATACCTCGCGAATGATCGCGATGCCGATAGTGTCGAGCTGGCGACCGAATGCCGCGATATGTTCCGGGTAGTGCTGACCCCAGCGCTCGCGGCGCAGCGCCAGCTTGGTCTGCTGGTTGTTCTCGAGCGCAATAAACCCCTCCAACTCGCCATACTGAGGGACTTGCCGGTAAGGGCAATCAGGCGCAATCAATTCCCTTCCAAATTGCCGCACAGATTCGAGATCTAACTCGTCGGGGGTTTTTAGATAAAAAAGACCCAGGTCCCAGGCGACCTCGAAATCTTCGGGGGTTAAAAAAGAAAGTTGGCGCTCAGGCGAGGCTGAATTATCTGAAAGCGTGGCAACCGGGATCTGTGAGTCTCGCATGACCCATCTTATACCAAACCCCCTTTCATTTCGCGTGCGGTCACTGCCAAACCTCAAGGTTCTCTGACCGGGCTATGCCGCGAATGAGTACTGCCCCCAGGAGGCTCTTCATGCCGCATGCTTCCAGCAGCGTGCCGATCTCGGTCTGCTTCTCGTCTGACAACTTGACAAAGACATCCTGCACCCGCTGCAGCAAATAAAATCGATGCGGCTGAGCGAGCGCCGTGATGGTCTCGCCCCGCACGGTGAAGTCAGCCGTGCCCAAGGCCTCCGCAAGGCGGCCCACAGCGACCGCGCCCGATTCGGGCTGATGCTCGGCGAGCCAGCTATTGATGAGCTCCGCGGCGGCCAGAGTTTCTGGCACAAAATCCTCGGCCAGTATTTTCAGTACCGGTATGAGCGTCTCGGGTATCTTGTCGTCTGCCAGAAAATCATTGCCGGCATTGAAGTACTCGGGCGCATCCTGATCTTCACGATTCATGCGCTCTAACCACCGATACACAGCTGGCGCGCGCTGTTGCATGAGCCGCGCGGGATGGGGATCACGCCCCAAATGGGCATACATTGGCGCGAGCAACCCGAAGTCACCAATGCAGGGGCGCCAGCCCAAAAGATAAGGGTAGTGTTCGAAGTGATCATTCAGCGCATCGAGGTGTTCAAGGTACAGAGCCTCGACCACGGGCTGACTCTGCTCGGTCACCCCAAAAATCATCGCCGCGTGGCGCATGCGATTCATCATCGCCTCGGTTTTTTCCTCACGCTGGGACACATCACGCTGTGAGTGCAAAAAGTGATAGCGTACAAATGCGAGATTGTCGTCCGGGAAGTTCCAGCGGTAGTGCATGGCGGGCCGCAGGAGGCCGTCGGTACCGATCACATCAAACAGGGCACTGATCACTTGCTGGCGCGCGCCCGGGGGCTGACAGGGCCGCCCGCTTGCCGCTTCAAAGTGCTCAATGATGGCAGCCCCATCGCGAATCACTTCGCCCTCTGCGGTGACCAAAGTGGGGATCGTCGGCAGTTTACCTTTGGGGAGCACATCAGCTTTGAAGCTCTCGTGCCCTGTTGAGCGCTCTTTGAAGGGGATACCATTTTTAATGAGGTAACTGCGGGCGCGCCCCGAGTAGAGCGAATGCGGCATGGCATATAGGATGTGCGGCTTCTCCACGCTAGGATTTTCGCCTCATACGATAGGCCACTAAAAAGGGTAACAGGATGACCAGGGTGAGAAGCCCCACCAGCAACGGGGTGCGCCACTGTTGATGCAGCGTATTGATCAACAACTGCTTGATATGACCATACCCCGGCGGCATTTCCAGCACCTTGTTCTCACGTTGATAGCGCTCGTAGGCAGATAGCATCTGCTGAAGACGAGCGGGCTCCTTTTGCGCCAGATCTCGAGTCTCTCCCGGATCCTTTTTGATATTGAACAGGCGCCATTCGCCGTCGCCAAGGGGTTTGCGGTTTACAACAATTTTATAATCGCCCTGAAATAGCGCGGCATTACCCGCCAGCTCATAACCGACCGCGTCATCAGCACCATGAACCCGGGCCGCGTTACCGACCAACACTGGCGACAGATCCCGCCCGATCATGGCCTCCACGGGACGACCCCCGTATCGCCCATCGGGAGGCTTTACTCCGGCGAAAGACAGTATCGTTGGCGTGATGTCGGTGACAAAAGTGAACGCGTCGCTGAGTACACCCTGCTGAGGTAGCGACTCGCCCGCCACAATCAGCGGTACCCGCATGCCACCCTCCCCCGCATAAAACTTGTAATAGGCCAGCGGGCTCACCGCGGCACTGGCGAAGCTGGGGCTGATGGTGTTATAGCTACCTTTCAAACCGAGCATTTCGTAATCGGTGTTGTAGCCCAGCGAACGAGTCTGCTGCCGATTGATAAAGGCCCGCGGGTCAGCGGGCCCCGATGCCTCGGCGCCATTGTCTGAGGTAAAAATAAAAATTGTGTTGTCGAACTGCGCCTGACTTTTGAGATAGGAGACCAATCGGCCAATGTGGTGGTCCATCGCTTCGACCATCCCTGCATAGACCGCCATCCGCTTGGCTTCATAGCGCCGCTGATCCGCATCGAGTGCCTGCCAGTCGCCGGTCGTGGGCATGCCGACCATTTCAACATCGGGTGGGATCAGGCCTAGTGCGGCGGCGCGGCCCTGGCGCGCTTCCCGAATCGCATCCCAACCCGCGTCATACGTGCCTATGTAAGGATCAATGAAGGCCTCTGGTGCCTGTACCGGTATGTGCACCGCCTGAAAAGGCAGATAAGCGAAGAACGGCCGCGAATCATCAATGTGGCTATCAATAAATTCGATGTTTTAACGACCAAAAATCGCGAGGAATAGAAATCCTCGGGCAATTGATAAGGCTCGCCGTCCGCATACCAGTTAGCTTTGTCATAGAGCGGGATGTAGGGCCGCTGCTCCCAGTTGTCGGCACCAGAATCTGCCAGCGCGACCGTGCGCTCAAACCCCCGTTGACTAGGCAGCAGGCCGGGCGCGCTACCGAGATGCCACTTGCCCGCCATATAGGTGTGATACCCCACGTCCTCCAGCAGCGTTGCCACGGTCACCACATTGTGACCGAGCACCCCCTGATAGTGCTCATACCGCCGCTGCTCAGGCGCCAGCATTTCGGGAATATTCGGCACACCCGCCAAGTTAGCATCGAC
>TARA_B100000674_G_scaffold498972_1_pt1 | contig 10591 bp, 8 predicted proteins | sample TARA_B100000674 | Tara Oceans TARA_B100000674 (sample SAMEA2622759) | marine metagenome | biome: marine biome (ENVO:00000447); feature: surface water layer (ENVO:00002042); material: "saline water (ENVO:00002010), including plankton (ENVO:xxxxxxxx)" | depth 5 m
GTCCTTTTCCTTTAGGATATTCCTTCCTTAATTATTTATTTATTTTACTTTTAAGCATCGAGGACAGACTCAGCGAGGACACAGCCTGAGTCACGGTGAGATCATTTCAGTTGGGGAAGAATAACCTTGCACCCGATGCGCGAAAGCTATACGATGCGCGGAAGCTGAATTTGTAAATAAATGCCTTGCCACACGACGGCATTGATGGCACTGATGGCCTACCGAGCGGCTGTTCATAATGGTGCTGCCGGTCTTTTATTATTTATTGACGCACCGGGATGCTCCCGGCAGCCTGAGCAGACCAGTGTAAAAAAAGGCTGGCCATGGGCTGCACGGCCCGGGCGCAGCAGAAAAAAAAATGGATCTGTCCTAGTAGTCTGGATCCGTTGTGCAGTAACCCATTCTAGTTAGAACCAACTTCAAGCAAGGGAAGATAAGGCAGAAAGTCACGTGACCCAAAGAATGTAACGATGACTGGCTCCATCTATGCTTAGGGGCCTGGCAGGGTCAAGTTTCTTGGTCGGCATCATGATTTTGAAGGAGGCTGATGATGCTTGGGGTAAAGCAATACCCTGGCCAAGCCGCCAGAGGAGTCGAACGATCTTAAATGATCACGTGCACAATTCTACCATGCAAGCTATCTTACGAGAGCCCAGAGCTAGCCTACAGCCACAAACTCTATACGCTCAGGTCTGGCAGTCTTTTTTTTTTGCTCTTCTCGCCGCCGCACGTAGCGCCCGCTCATTCGCGGACCGTCGAGGATGTGTGCGATCGGCACTCTGTTGTGCGTACTCCATCCTCGTCTTGCGTTTTTGGTAATCTCCCCATGCACTGGTCTCTGGATTTTTTGCGTTGAGTTCCCGAAGCCGCCTTTCAACCTCCCGTTGTTTGGCTTTTTGGACTTGGAGCTCTGCTTCACTTAAAGTTTTTTCAGCCTGCGCATCATCTACGGGGAATAGCTTGCGGAATGCGGCTCTTTGCGCAGGGCAAAACATGTATCTAAGAAGGCCCATTTTTTTTCGGATGCGCTTCTCGCGTAGTTTCAATAAACGAGCGTGTTCTTTTCGTGCCGCAAGCTGTTCAATCATATCACGCCGAACCTTCTCCTCGTGGAGATATCTTTTCTTCTTGTCCCACCATCGCTGACCCATGGTCTGAGTAATCATGGTCTGCTGGATCCTGAATGCTGGATAAAAGAGCGCCGGAAACAGAACATGGAAACGATTAAACTCTTGCCAGTCTACTTTCTCATCATCGTTGAAGTCTAGCAGTTCCAGCGCGTTTCGCGTGTTGCCCGAGAAGTCATTTGGAGGTACGATATGATACAGTACCCTCAACATGAGCTCAAGCTCCTCCTTCATGATGTATCCATTTTTATCCCGATCAAATATGTAGAAACAAAAGCGAAGGATCTCCTGTGGTTCGAAGAGGCAATACCTATATAGTTGCGAAATACTCAACACACGAGATCTCGCTTGCAATCAATTTCTCACGTAATCACTGCGACAAGATACTCGCCAAAGTCGAGTTCCTCGGTATGGTGTATGTCGCACAGGTCGAAAATTCCATCACCAAAAATTGACCGCTTTTCGTGAAACAGCAAGTAAAATTGGTCAATTGCAATAACACCCAGCATTTCCTTGTCGCCTTCGCGGAAGTGGCGCCAGAAAACAGCCAATTCCTTGACACCAACTGCCAAACGCGCATTAACTAGTTCAAAGTTACGGCACGCACTGTTTATGAATTCCATTACCTTCAGCGTTCGATGGTCGGGGTTTGGCACAGTCATCGATGCACCCATGGGCTGACACAATTATTGTACGGTTATTAGGATAGAATCATCTGCGTTCGGAGGTACTGGTACCTACGGTATAGCAAGAGTATGTCGCAGCGTTACGTAAAGTAGTAGGGTCCTAGCTCATCAGCCAGAGGCTGGGCCCAAATACGAGAGTGTTTTATATTAAATTGGTTTACACCGTCGATAGACACTCAATGTATAGACTCAATTTAGAGAGTGGGAGATACATATCTAGGGTAGGATGGGCTAGTAGGTTTCTCTCTCTTCTCCCCTTGGACGCGAGCGCTCGAGCGTTCATCAGATGCCCTTCTCCATGTTCAGCGCTTCGAGGTCCGCAGGCGCATATGAGAATCCAGATGCAATAAGTCCTATACGAATTTTACGAGATTAATCATCCGTTACCGTGACAGTTCTGAACGCGGTCATGATATGACACCCACTGGCACCCGAAGGTGGAGCACGTAGTAGTGCATCACCTCTTCTAAACGGGGAGAAGGGTGCATCCGCGAGTGCATACTGAAACTTGAATCTCAGGCCCGGGCTTGGTGGTATATTCGCCTTTTGCTCTCACCGTGACTGCCAGGCAGGCTTTGCCAGTGTAGGTAAATTAAATAAAGAAATAATTTTAAATACCTCAGGCTGCTAGTACTAGTAGGTAATGATAAACTTGAAGGAAGCCTGAGGAATATCCTAAAAAAAGGGACATGTGACCAAACCTCCAAAGGCCTCAGAAGGCTTTCCCCGGGCCTGCGCGCCTATTCACGGTACTCACTGGCAGGCTTTAGTTAGTAGGGGCATCCTATCATGATTCAAGTTGTTTATAATACTATGATATATACAAAAATTAAAAAAAAATTAGCCTAATAACTTAAGGAAGCCAGCCTCAGCTGACTCGGAGACCTAAAATCATTGTATTTGAAAATATTTATTGGTCGAATTCAGCCAAGGGGTACAGGCAGTCACGGTGTACAGGTTCCATTGTAGTACGCCTATACTAGTACGTCTCTATACTGCCTATACCTCTCGGATTTGGGCAAGGGACTCCGAGTCGCCAAGGGCAGGCGTCCCCGAAGAAAACTTACCCAAACTCATTCTTGGCGGCTGCCGCCTCGAATTCCTGGGGGATTGCTCCCGTCCGCAGTCTATTGCTATTCCAGCAACTCTTGCGCAAGTGGCAGCGTCGTCCCGCGCCAGTTGCGTTCGTGCCGCATCGCACGATCTGTTGGCGACGGCCGTGTTTGCGCATCCTACCGACGCCACGACAAGTACCCAGGGTTCCCCCCAGAGAGGAGATTGCTAGCATAGAGGCGAATTCACCAAAATTGACTCCTGGGTGAGTGAGTACCCCCATTTTTCCGGGTCAAGAAAAACATGCGCCAGGATTAAAGAGAAACACTATTTGCAAATTTTGGTCACCTTCTGCTTTGAGGCCCATGTCGTTGTTACATATTTAGCAGTGCAGCTAAGGCAAGAGCTAGGCATCAAGAATCTGGTGCGCTGTCATCTGTGCTACCCTCCGGCCGTCCTGAACTCGGAGAGACGGGGCCCATACCAAGAAGCGAGCTTGGTAGCATGAGCGTGGAGGCGATCACGGTGCGGGAGTTTCGTTGCATGCGCCTGGTTGCCGTAGGAACAGGTACGTACCTGAACGTCGACGAGCTCTCGCCAGTTGAATCAGAATTGACGAGGGGATTTGTGCTGGGCTGGTAGCCGTAGGATAGGCCCATAGGCTGCTGTTCTATTGCAGGGCGTGTGGTGGCTGATACGTTGACAGCCTGGTGGAGTTTGCGTTCAAGTGCTGCAAGGCGGTCTTCCGTGGAAGCGGACCAAACCTGACAAGGCCGGGCAGCCAACGGTGGAGCCAAGTTTAGGGACGGCGCTTTCGGAGCAACGAGCTTTTGTGGCACAGATGAGCTGATACTCGTCAGTGTATCGGGAGCTGGGCGATGGCTCGTTTTTAGCGTCGTCGCCGTAGGACGTTGAGGATGCACTGGAGGTGCATTGACTTCAAAGTCCGACTGCGCTTGAATTATTGGTGCGCAAGGTACAACTAAAGCTGATTCTGGCTGAATCAGTGGCTGTGATTTAGCCAGCGCGGGTGTGACGTGGATTGGCGCCGTCTCGTCCCCGAAGCGTCGCTTGGGGGCCACAGGAGGAGGCACTGTGGCTGTTAAGGACGTGCGCGATAAGACGCCAGGCCGGCCGCGAATAATTGCTTCCGGCGCCGAATTCATTTGAGGCTGGACCCTGTGATGACCGGCGCTTCGAGGTATAGCAAATCCAGAGGTACCATCCGGGCCCTTGGCTATACGATGGTCCTTTAACCTGCTTGTGAGCTTAGCTGCCGGTGGTGAGGTCGATGACACTGCATGGATAGCATCAGAGGCAGACATAGCCTCTTCATCGAGCGTGGGATCTCGCATGGTCAGGAGAGAACTCCAAGGGCATAGAAGGCCACGAAAGTTGTCGCACGCGCCTTGAAGCGAAGTCCCACCGACAAAGGGCGTGTCGAAAACTACGTCCACGGTACCCGAGTGAGCGTGCGTTGCGATGACGGTCCCACGGTGGCCAAAGGGCGCACCCAACTGGTCCACATTGCAGGTGACAACACGCTCGCCGAGACGTGGCGGCGTAAGGTTGGCGTTCGGGTCGATGATACGAGCAGATGAAAGAAAATCAGTAGCCTCCATTTCTGAACGCACATCGGTTGCAGACAACGTGACTGACTCGCTTGCAGCAGTAGCGCGCGAACGAATCGCGGCACGTTTGGTGGCAGCACGCTGTACAGCAGCGACTGCATCCGGGGACATGGCCCTGGTGGTGATTGGCATCCGCGCTGTCGTCGCTGTCGGGAGTCCAGCAAGCCATTTGCAGACTTCCAGGAGGCAAGCTTCGGGCTCCTCGTGGCCAAAGATCCGAGATGCTGCCGCAAAGGTCACTGGGGGACGACCGTTCACATCACAGGCGGCCTTGCTGCCTGTGCTAGTGCTTGCAAGTACGTCAGCAACGGCATCAAACACTGCCGGGAAGCGCTTGAGGTAGGTCGCAACAAGGCGGATCGCCTTGGCGCTGTACTCAAAGCGCGTGCCCCGCCGAACGTGACGAGGAGCATCCGAGTGGGTTAACATATCATTGGATTGCGACCAGTCACAGGCACGCGTGTCTGACGTCGTGCGCTCAGCGCGGCAAAAGCCAGAGGCGACAAATGCACCATCCTCTATGCAAAGGCGGAGACCGAGGTCATATATATAACCGCGGTCGTCATCACGAGCAAGTACTGAACCGCAGCAAGCAGCCAGCACGTCCTCGCGCACACCAAGCTCCGTCGCAGCGAGGCTTGCGGACGCATATTTATCAGCCAGTGCCGCTGCGATGCCAAGGCCAAATTGGGGCTCGACATCTTCGACGACTAACTCGACTGTCACTGTATTTCGCGAGTCCTCACTTTGGCGGACAGTACCAACACGGCCACGCCGCGGCCCGGACTGGATTATGACGCGACTTCCACTTAGGAAGCGGCTAGATGCAACAGCTGCCTTTGTCTCCTGAAACCGTGGGTCTTCCATATGGGCGTTTGGTGGCACAGAGAGCGCAAGCTGCAGCGGGATATCGGTCGCCTTGCGTCCATACGTCTTCTTGAGCGCGCCCGTGGCTGCATCACGCCTAAGTCCCTGCATCAAGCGAACGGTGAGGACGACATCAACGGCTCCAATATCGACGCCACCATCGCCCGGGTTACCAGAGCCTACAAGCGCACGATTTGCGGCTGCTGCACACGCAACGTTGAAGCTTTTGGTGGCAGTTGCGTCAAGGCCACGAACATTAACTGCTGCGGTTTCGCTGCCGCCAGCGCTATAGTAGTTACCACCACCAGTCACCGCAACCAATAGCGCCTCATGCGTCATCGGCCAATCAACAAAGACACTCTTGCCCATAAGTGCCGCTGCAACGGACGAAGAGACAGCATTGGGCTTTTCGTTTGGCGCGTGCACCGGTGATGGGAGGTTGAGGCACATTGTTTCGTAGCGCGAAGGGCTTCCGAAGCAGTTCAGCTTGAGGGCTTTGAGCGCAACACTGGTGATGGGGAGCGCGTGTAGTGACGGGAAGCCGGGCATAGGACTCAAGCATCCGGGCTTGAGTGCCGCCCGCAAGGGGGGACCGTAAATGAGCCAAGGGTCCTCTATGTATGGATGCTCGTCGCTCTCCAGGACTCCCATTATGTCGCCTCCATCTTCAAGCGATGCCTCGACATCCGTGGCAGTGACAGGAGCTGCCGCTGGGCGATGCTTCGTTGCGATAGTCGCGTCGACGCTGAAAATGACTGATCGGCCAAAGAGGGAGCGCTTGCGTTCATCTGCGGCGAGAGCAGAATCTTGGCACGTTGCTTCAACAACATTGAGGAGACGATCAACCTCGATGAATGGAAGAAGGTTGACTCCCTCCCACGGGTTTCGCTTGCCTTCCATATCAACATCAAAGTCACTTGGATAAAAGTCATGAAGGGGCGATGAGTCCTCGAGCATCAGTGCACGATGCGGCCGTGGCAACAAGCGAGCACTCGCAGGTGGAAGGCACGACATGAGCTGCTCGAGCGGCCGAAGTGGCGCACTGACTTCAAAATGAGCACCAGCAAGCGCAGTAGCAACGTTCACCACATCGGAGAGCATTGGACAGTAGTGACATGGGAAAAACCAACGCCAGTCAACGCATCCTTTGACGTAATATGCAAGGCACCAAGCGAGGCCCTCTACAAAGGCGGCTGATAGACGTTTGATCACATTCTGCGAGCAACGGACCAATTTCGGTTCGATGGTCGTCGCGTCCTTCGGTACACCGACGGGGCACATCCAGGCGGTCTCCTTTGTTGTGGCGTTGTAGAAGTACGTGTTCCCAGTTGACGGATCCCTGGCCGAGTTCCAGTCTATCATTGTCTTGCTCTCAGTGGCGATGCCTGCGTCGACAATCTGCTGATCGACCAGACCTGTGTAGAAATCAACCAGTGAGTCAGATTACCTGAGAATTGTGCGAGAGACCCTTGTTAAGCTCTGCGCCATTGAGCAGACTCACGGAGACAATGCTGCGTCTATAATGTGGACCCCTAGGAGGCAGGGTGCTTAAAATTTGATTTCCACACAAGATCAGACTGCTAATGCCAAGAGTGCGAAGGTAGTATTTTTCGCGGTCTGAGTTGGTGAGGCCAGGAGCCGACGCTGCGGTAACATTCTCGGTGCCATCGGGAATAGTTTTGCCGTTATGGCTCCGTGAGAAACGTCGTTGCTCACGCTCGGCTTCGCGTCTCCGGTCTGCAAGGATGGCGGGCTCCATGGCACCAAGCTCGGAAATAAACCGCTGAAGTCGGTGCGCATTGGCCTGTGCAAAAATAAAATTGTCGCGGCTCGTCTCCGCTACTGCTGAATCACGACCTCCACGCCATCGACGCGACGCCTGCTCGACGGCGTGGCGGTGTAGGTCTCTCACCACTCGATTCAGTCAGCATGGCCGCAGTGTCGCCGAGAAATGACTTTATGATGAATTATCGGGCGCACCCGACTCAGTAGTTGACTCCCACACAGGCATTTGCTATGTCGCCAGCATCGGTGAGATAGTCGCCGGGAGGCCATGTGGCGAGTTGGCGCTTGTAGGCGTCAAAGACTCGATTGAATGCGTGTTCGCCTATGTCAAGAGAGGGCGAGTGCGGCAGGAAGTCGTTGCCAACAAAGAAGGTGAGGAAGACAAAATCATCAACGAGACGTTCAAGATCCACCGAACGCCCCGAGACACCTTTTCTCCACGCAATACCGAGTTCATTGCTGCGCCCAGCTCCATTTTTACGAGCGCGAGGACCGACGCTAGTTCGGGCATCGATATGCGACGCATAGGATGCCGGTGGAGAGCAGCAGAATTCGAGTTGGATGTATTCGCGGAGGATCGAGAGGTGAAGGAGCTGAAAGTCCGAACTTCGGGACTGCTTGAAAACGGTGGACCGCGCGTTGACAGGTGTATCACGCAGACGATTGTTTGCGCCGAAGTCTATGACCTCTCGGAGTAACGTAAAGTAGGGCTCGTGAGTGCAGAGGCCCAACATTATCAAATCTGCATCGTTTCCATACATGCCTGCGTAGAGACGGATGGCGTCCTCCCTCCACCGCGTCGACGCGTTTTAAGTTGACGACGCGGCGTCTACAGTGGCGAGTGGGGGTGTTGCCATCGTCTCTGTGGGCGCGAATATACTGCATTATTTTATGCTCACCTTCGCCTGGTACCTGTGCGAGAGAAAGTTCGGCATCCCTCCACGCCATCGAGCAGACGCAGTTGTGACATTTGCACCACTGTAGACGACTCGTAGTCGAGACCTGTGGGTGAAAGACCTCCGTCAATCCACGCCATCGAGCAGACGCAATTCGAGATTGTGTTTTTGCTTTTGTTTTCCTGCACGGGTCGACACCACGCCGCGTCCTGTCCCATCTTCCAGCGTATATAACCACGAAGCTTGTCACCAATACGTGCCATAAAGGCGGTCCCTGGCGTGATACAGTTGCGGTCAAATCCCCCATCTTCGTCTCCCTGACTACGGGCAGATTCCTTGGCCGCAGCGAACCTTCTACTGCGCTGTTGGTTCAGTTTTGCTCGCGGGGCAACGCCGTCGACGGCTATGAATAGCACTTTTTGCGGGCGCACGATATGCTTTACGATCCGGTCGACGTACGCAAATATTGATAGAAGCATGTCTCTCTCCGATGGTGTGCTGGTAGCACCCTCTGGATGAGAGCAGGCGTGGATGATGCCGTTCCTACGTGGATGGTTGTGCTGGTGGTGGCAGCTCTTCGACACTGAGTCTGCACATATCTAGATACAAATTGTCGAACACGGGAAGCAGCGCTTGGTCCTTGATTACGGAGTTTACTGTGTGAATAAACAGTGTGAATACAAACAAAAAAAAACTATTTGACACGAGTCCGCACTCTTAGGATAGCGCTCGCTGAGCCAGCGATAGAAGCGTGGCACCCCCATCTCTCTCTCTCTCGCTCGCGCTCGCGCTCGCGCTCCGCTCCTTATCAAGTCGAGTCGCTGAGCTCTTTATCAAGTCGAGTCGGTGAAACCAAACCAAAATCCCTAGTTTCGGCGGAGTTTGAAAAGCGCGGCGCGCTGCGGCTTATACGCGACCAGCGTAACGTCGACTCGCCGAGTGCCGCGGTCAGTCGTGCGGCGAGAGGACTACTCTAAGAACAGATAGCAATCACGCCCTGCAGTTTGTCTGTGCTGTGGCGCTCAACCCCTCTATCCCCCCTAGGTTGTCCCTAGTGGACGCTCCTGTCTAATATGACACTACCGCAGTATATTCATCATCACCGATAACAATCTCGTCTGCCACAACACTTCTGGCAATAGATCAATGGAAACATATGTTTGAAAGCGAAATAAACACATTTCCTGAGCATTTTTTAAGCCCTTCCGACCATGGAAGGAAAATCCAACCCAATCCGATTGCTGCCGCGATGGCTCGATGATGGCGCGATGGCGATGGCGATGACGCGCGGCAAGTTGTTTACGGAAAGTAATGGCGGCCTGGGCATGGTGGCACGCATGGCCATGCAAGTGGGTGGTCATTCTGGTATGCTCACGACAGGGAGATATTGCCTAAAACCAGTTCAATCTGGCAATCGAGGAATACGCGAAGTGACATTCTATGAGCAGTGCCTTCATCGCGGCGATGGCGTGGAGCAGCTCCAACCATTTCTATGTGATTACCACGGTGTTATAGTGTTGGGAACAAATGCATGCGAGCAGCACTATCTCGTGCTGGATGACTGTACGAATGACATGGCTCGGCCATGTGCGCTCGACATCAAGCTGGGAACGCGAACGACAGAGCCCAACGCTTCTTTGAAGAAGCAGCGCAAGCAGCTTGCAAAATACCCTCCCCAAACTGAGTTGGGCTGCCGTCTTGTTGGTATGCGTGTGTAGTCTGCCGAGTGACATATCACGTCGATGGGTGAGGCGCCAGAAATTTGACTTACACACAGGTGGTCTCGAAGCCAGAGTCAGTATCTTGAGTTCGACAAGGCGTGGGGTTTCACCGTTCGTGATGCAACGGGGATTCGACATGGCTTCATCGAATTTTTTGGTGGTCATTCTGAGCTTACCAATAGACGGTTGCTCACCAGGGAATTTATTAGGAGGCTCAGAGCCCTCCTCGACTGGTTCGAGCATCAGGACCAGCTCGAATTCATTTCGTCTTCCCTTCTTCTTGTCTATAATGGTACTGGCGAAGCTCTGCTAGCTCCCCAAGCAGTACAGCTCAAGATCATAGACTTCGCACATGTGCTCGCACATGTGCGTGGGGGCGCTTTCTCAGACTCTGGGTATATCGAAGGCCTCAGGATAGTAATATCTCTTCTCGAGGACATCTCCCATGCGAGACATATGGAATTCCCAATTGCCAAGCCTGCGCAAGCGGTGTAAATCAGCATGTGATCAAAGTCAGTGTAATGTCAGAGTGTAGCCTGAGGCATTGCGGGAGGCTGCGTAAATTCCAAGTTTCTACCCGACGTACTCTACGCGTCCGAGTTACACATGCACTAAGGTGTGTGTCTGCCCTGCGCATTGCCCGATGGGGAAGCCTGGAAGGGCCCACGCAAGGTTTACAGAAACTTGGAGGTCGGAGGACGAATCATTTGTCCAGCCCAAGCACCGGGAAGGCGAATCGGGGCCCGTCTACCGGGGAGCACAGGGTGCGATGCATAGGGAAATAGAGTGTGTAGCTCCGGATTTCCCCGGCAGCGTAGTGTAGTC
>TARA_B100000674_G_scaffold454676_1_pt1 | contig 10589 bp, 8 predicted proteins | sample TARA_B100000674 | Tara Oceans TARA_B100000674 (sample SAMEA2622759) | marine metagenome | biome: marine biome (ENVO:00000447); feature: surface water layer (ENVO:00002042); material: "saline water (ENVO:00002010), including plankton (ENVO:xxxxxxxx)" | depth 5 m
GGGCGGGCCGCCTCGCGAAGCGCAGGTCTTCTTTCACGCGAGCGAGTTTCACCGCGAGCTGCCGAATCGCGACAAGCCGGCGCTCGATCCGGGCGATTTGGTCAAGTTTATCGTCGCTCCGAGCCCCAAGGGAGACGGTCAGATGAACGCATTCGACGTGCAAAAGTGCGACGCGTCCGAGCTGCAGGTGAGAGTGGAACGCGAAGGCGTCTTGGGCGTGGTGTCTCGAACGTTGCGCGGGAAGATGAAGAGAGACGCGTACGGAGGTAAGATCAAGTACGATGGAACGAACGTTGCCGAGGATACGGACGCCACGCTGGAGACGGACGCGAAAGAGTCGGATGAAGGCTCGGCGAACGTGCCGGATGAGAGCGACGTCGATGTCGACTCCATGAAGGACGAGCTCGATTTCTCTGGAGCCGATCTCGCCGACGCGTGTCGTCTGTCCAAGCTCAAGCAATGCACAAAGGTGAAGTTTACCCTTTCGTTCGATCCGTACTCTCGCGCGATGCGCGCGACGGATGTTTGTGAGGCGTTCCCGCAGGCGAAGGAGCAAGGAGACAGAACTGGAGTGGATGGCGACGATTGGAATAGAGAAAAGGTTGCCGTGGAGGAAGAGTTTGGAGTGATTAGCGTTATCAAATCTGGATACGGTTTCATCAAGTGCTGCTCGCGAGCGAAAGATTTGTTCTTTCATTTTAGTGAATTGAACGAAGACGCGAGCACCGCGCGAACGGGGCAAGAGGTGCAGTTTCGCGTCATCACAGAGCCGAGAACGGGAAAGATTGTCGCGAGTGGCGTCCGCTTTGCGCCCAAAGGAAGCGCCGTCTTTGAAACCATCGATGAGAGGCCTGTTCGTGGAATCTGCAGAGCGAAACTTCTTTTCTCGACCAAGGGATTCCCATCGAGAGACGGAGAACGCTCCGTGCCAAAGGGCATGGTCGAAGAAACGACGGGTCGTGACGAACGCAAGCAATACGGGTTCGATCGACACGGGCTCCTCGACGCGAGACAAAATCCGCGCGAAGGAGAGCTGGTTCAATTCTGCGTTCGAACGGATAAGCGAACGCAGGTGGAGTCGGCGTGTAAAGTGCAGATTATGCGTTTCACGGGTAAGGTGACATCCATCAAAAGCGACGGACTGTACGGCTTCGTGGAGCACGTCGATCAAGGTACGGGGGAGAGTGGCAAGGCGTTCGTACACGGCGCGGAGATCGAGGGTCAATCGAGGCTGAACGTCGGCGATGAACTCGAGTACTCGCTTCAAGTCGGTCGAAAGGATGAAGAGTTTGCGGCGAAACGAGTCAAGGTCGTGGTGGCCGCGCCCGTCGATCCCAACGCGCCCGTGAGTCGACCCGAGTCTCCGCGCATGAATCGCGATAATCAATTCTCGGGTTCGCAGTTCAAAATTACGAAAGGTCCAGACGGTACGCGAGGATTCTCCATGGGTCGCGGCAACGGCCTCGCCGAGAAGGCGGCGGCAATGTTGTCCACGTTGACGACGAGCGCCGAAGCCTTCGTGCCGCTCGGCCCGTCAAACACGAGTTCAAAAGCGTCTCTGGTCGACGCAGACGCGGTAGAAATAGATGAGCGCGCCGTTCAGGACGCGTAGAAACTAACGAATAGAATCCTCACGTTCCCGTTGATTTGATAATATTGGTATTGGATATTTTTACAACAACATTCACACAAACTCCCAATCGCTGAATTCATCATCGCGCTCCGGAACGGGTCGAGCGCTCTGTTCTTCGACGGTTGGCACTGTCGGAGTCCGAACGAGAAGTATGGGAGCGGCTACGTTCGCCTCGGCGAGCGCTCTCGTTCGAGCAAATAAATCGTCGACGTCGTCAGAGTTTCGACAGTAAAATCCAAGAGCGAGAGTCGGGTCGAGGTGTTCGCCGCGCACGTGCAGAGGCGTGGAGCAGTAATAACTTTCGACGTCCATCGTCCCTTCGTCGTACGAGGACGCAGGCTGCACGACGTGAGGATCCAGGTAGAAGAAGACGTCGTCCGAGTATCCGACGAGATAGAGCGAGGCGTTCGGACGCCCTCCCAATATGCCCACGGATTGTTTGAGCGCGAGTATCGACCGAAGTTGATTGAGATATCTCGCGTTAATCGTGCGTCCGACGCCCAAGACGAGAGGAACGAACAACAGGAGCGCCTTGTCGATGTCGACGCTCTTTGCGCGAAGTATGCGCTCGTCCAGCATCGGCACGCCGCCGTCGTGATCTTCGCTCGGTCGCACGACGTGCACCGCGAGAGACGTACCGAGCGCTTCATCATGAGCGATGAGTTCTTCGAACGCTCGACACATGACGCTCGGTTCGAACCAACGTCCCGGCGGTATTCCCCACTCGGCCGTCTTTTCGCACACTCTGTGAATGGAAAACGGCGCTCGCGCGTCGTCCGCGAACCATCGCAAGATGTCCTCCTGCGCGTCGCATCCTCGCTTCGTGAATCTATTTTCCGGAATTCGTAATTTATTCACCACCTCGCTGAGAAACGACAGTCTCGTCGCCGTCTCGTCGCCGTCGTCGTCGTCGTCGTCGTCTCCGGTCGCCGCCTCGTCTCCTCCGTCGTTCGATTCCAATTCTCGACGCCAATGTCGACCTCTGCTGTGTATGCTCAGCGCGTTCGCCACCATCATCTGCGCGCTTCGCAGCGTGCAACCCCACCCAGCGTCTGTGCGCCACTCGCTCGTTTCCAACGCCTCGAATCCTCGACGATACGTCATCCAACACCTCGAACGCCAGTCGCGCGTCCATGCCGCCTTGCCTCGCTCGTACGCGTCTCGTCCCTCACCCTCCTCCGCACCCTTTTCGCAGTACACCGCACCGAACATGACCAACGTCGCGTCCGGCGGTAAATCATCCACTCCGTGTCTCCCGACGACTCGTCGTATCGCTCGCACGCGCGGATGGTGCGCCACCGCCGCGCGGCTCGTCCTCGCCAATCTCCCGAACGTCTCCACCAACGGTTCCCTTCGCGCGTCCTCGCGACGCGTCGACGTCGACGGCTCGGCAAGTCGCGCGAGACGCGCGTTTTCTCGCTCGTCCACGACGTCTCGCGCGATCTCGGACGCGTCCTCGTCGTCCATCGTCGCGCGCGTCTCGCCTCGGTCGTTGGCGCGCGGGGACATCTTACCGTCCCGCGACGCGCGTCGACGGACGTCGCCGTCGACGGCGCGTGAGCGACGCGTCTCGACTCGCGTCGAGTCTCCGCTCGACCGATCCGCCGACGTCGGCGTCGTCGAGTGACGAGCGAGACGCGTCGCGAAGATTGAGGCGAGATTAAATGTGACGCGGCGGTCAGCTTTTCGCGCCGACGAGGACGAGGGCGAGGACGGGACGCGTCTCCGCGCGCGCGGTGAATCGCGCATCGGGAACGACGACGCGATGAAGAAAGCACAATGATTATATCGATGGGGATTGATTCAAAGGCGGGATCGGGTCGTGCGGGTTGAGAAAACGGAGACGGAGGAGACGCGCCGCGCCGACGAATGACGCCTCTTGCGCGTTCATCGAAACGAATGGTACAAATGGTACGCGCGCGCAACGCCCCGTCTCGACGAAGGATGCGAAGCAAGACGTCATCACAATTCCCCGTCCGATTCCTCGGCGTTCTCCTCGGATTCACTCTCGGTGTACTTTTCGTGCGCGTCGACCGCCTGTTCGATTCGTCGCCACGCGAACTCCTGCGGTCGGTCCCACGTCGACTCCTTCGTTCGCTTGTTGATGTAATACTTTTGTCCACTGTGCGCCGGATCTTCCGATACCGCGCTCATCCACTCGAACGGGCTCTCGTACGTGCTCTCACCCGTGTCGACGTCCACCCAAAAGTCTCGTCCGTCGTCGTCTTGATACGTCGCCAACCCGTCCGGGTCGTCCCAACGCGATTCTTGCGTGACGTCGTTGTAATAAAACACGTGCGTGCTCTCACTCGCGAGCGCGACGCGAGCCAGGAGCGTGCACGCCAGCGACACGAGCGATGCCGCGCACACCGCGCGTCGAACGCGCGTCATCTTCACACGATTCGATTCGTGCCGATGATCGATCGACAACCGTCTCTTGAATGGATTCGCACGAAGCCGTCGCTTGGGAACGAGGGCGGGGGACGCGCGGGTACTCGCGAACGATGCGAACGCGCGAGGTTACACGCTCTGCGCGCGGGGGGTTGTGCGGGTGAGGCGCGCGCGAGTATGATTCTCATGATGACGGCCGAGACGACGCCGGGACTCGACGGCGGACGGCGGCGTGCTAGGAATGGACTAGGTGTGATGATTGATGGACGATGGACGCGTTTGAATCACGGTTTTTTTCTCTGCGCACGAATTTTTCCACCCGTGACTCTGCCCTGGACGACGCTCGCGGCGCTCGGCGCGTCGACGTCGGCGCCGACGGCGAGTCGATCCAACGCGTTTTCTCCGTGCAGCTTTCGTCGCTCTTTCGCGCGGTCTCTGTACTGTGGAATAGTGAGCGAGACGGCGTGCACGTCGTCGACATCGGTCGTCGCGGGTGGTTTCGTCGTCGTCGTCGTCGTCGGTGCCGAGGAAACGGTGGCGACGACGGGTCGTTTGTCCTTTGTCTCGGCGGCGTCTCGCTCGGCGGCAGCACTTCGTTCGGCGTCTCGCTCGCTCTTCGCGTCCGAGCCCACGACGGTGTACTCCTGCGTTTTCTCGTTCCACGAGTACCACGACTTTGTCGCTGCGTTAAAGAATAAACCGGTGTTTGCATCGTACAAAACACCGGTCGTTTTGTGTCTATAATACCCCGTCGCCTCGTCGTAGACGTAATCGGAATCTCGAGCGCCGGCGGATTTCGTCATCGAGGACGCCGCGGTGGCCTGCAAAATCGCATTCGTCGCCGTGGAATTGACGGTGGACTGTTTCTGTGATCTCGCCGAGAATGAATAGTTCACCGAGAGCGCTCCGTGAGACCAGTCGTCGCGTAACGTCGCGCCGTTGAGCGCATCCTTGACGAGGGTGGCGTTTTCAATCGACGAACAATCGACGAACGCGAAACCTTTGCGTTGTCCGGTCGTCTTTTCCGTGGGAATCTGAATCGAGCGAATCTGTGACTTATCCAAGACGGTGGCGACCTTGTTTGCTATCTCCTCCTCCGTCACATCGAACGGGATGTTTTTGAGAAAGACGACTCGCGTGGCTTGACCAAACGCCGCGCCCGACGACTCGTCTCGACCCGTCTCTCTGCGCAGTTTCCCCGCGTCGTCTTCCGAAAAGCATTGAAAACACGCCGTTCTTCGAGCGAAATTAAACGCACCGCAGTGCGCGCAATCCCAATCGACCGCCACGGGCCGCTGGTCTGGCTGCGCGCGCGACATCTCAGGCGCCTCGCGAGGCGGCTGCGGCGACCGTCGTCGTTCGCGAGAGGGCGAACGCTTGCGCTCGCGAGAGAGCGAACGCCCGCGATCTCGATCGCGGTACCCATCGTACCGGTCTCTTCCGCCTCCTCGACGGTATGCGTCGTCGTCGCGATATCTCGGCGGCGAACGCCCGCGATAATTATCGCGCGGCGGCGGCGGTTCGCCGTTCCAGTCGTCTCTTCGATCGCGATACTCTCCGTACCGATACTCCCTCGCCCTCGGCGGAGATCGATCGCGGTATCCGTAACCGTATCGATCGTCTTCGTACCTCTCGTCGTATCGATACCAGTCGTCGTCTCGTCGTCGATCCCACCCTCTCGACGCCCCCTCGCGCTCGTCGTACCGCTCGTCGTACCGCTCGTCGCGGCGTCCCGTCCCGAATCTCGCGCGCCCGCCTCTTCCCTCGTCCGAGACCCCCTCCCCGAATCTCTGTCGCTTCATCGCGCGCCTTCTTCTTCGGCGAGGGTGGCGAGGGTTTAGCGAGGTGGATGAACGTTACGTAAATCTCTCGTTCGCCTGCGCGCGCATCGCGTACGTGTGCGTCGTCGTCAGCGTCGTCTGTCGATCGATTCATCATGATGCAGAGCGTCGAGGTCGATCATGGATGCGCTCGCGCAGCCGTCGCGGAGGCGTCGCGGAGGCCTCGCGCGCGCGCGATGACGAACCGAATGAATCAGTGTCGGCGTGTGATCGGTCTAGGAGCGCGCGCGACGGGACGGTGCCGACATGAACCGAGACACGCGCGCTTCGACGTGTGAGGTTTGGCGGCGAACGCGCGCAGAGGGAGAGGAGAGAGACGACGCGTCGGTATCGTCGACTTACACGGCTACGGAGGAAGGGACCGCGCATTCTTTCGATCGGTCATCGTACGAGGTTGGCGAACAGGGCTTTCGGTTGGGAGAAGGCGATGGTGGAGGCGCCGACGACGACGCTCCACGCGCACGCGAACCAACCGACGGCGTAAAAGGCGGACGCCGCGACGGTCGGCGGGACGAGACCGCGCGAGAGAGTGCTCTCGGTGACGTCGATGGAGTCGTAACACCATGCTCCGATGCCGCACGAGAGTAAGAGAAGCGCGGGCGCGGCGATTTGGAGCGCCACTTTACACACCAGGTGGTTTGTCACACCGAGTTGTCTCTCGACGACGGCGCGTTCCGTCTCCGTCAGCCGCTCCTTGTCGTTGCCCTCTTTCACTTCGTACCACGTGATCAATCCACTATCTAAATACGCTTGCAGTAGTGGGTGCACGCTCATCAACAGACACAGACCGGAAACGACCAAGACGCCGCATCGCGCGTCTCGTTCCGCTCGCGGAGAGAGTCCGAGCGGTTCTGCCACCATGGACGGCGCGCTCACGACGAGGGACATCAGAGGCGCGGCGAACGCCGTGCGCAGAATAAACTTACGCCAGGATGGAACCGCAAACGTACCCGCGTATTTATTCGCCCACTCGGGCATCTGTGTCGCGAGCAAATAACACTTGATGACGCGAATCACGCTGGCGAAGAGTAAACCAGCGACGACGGCGGCAAATATTGAATACGTCAAACCTACGTGCAAGACGGTGACGCGAGGCGGCGTGAGCGTCGCCCCAGACGTCATCGCCATTCTCGCCGCGTATCTCTCCAGCGACGTGTTGAAATCGTTCGCGGCGCGCACGAGACGGAAATCCACCACCGCGCTCGGGGCGAGAAACACGACAAAGGTGGACGCCATCCACGCCGCGAACGCGAACGCCACCGCAATCTTCCGCTCCGTTCCCGGCGTCACCCGCGCGTCCATGTACGCCGAAAACAACGCCTTGAGCGCGAGCACGACCCCGAACATCGCCATCACCGGCGTTAACCCGTCTCTCGTCCCGAACGCTCGATCCGCCGTCGCGGCGCCGCCTCCGTTCGCCGCGAGCACGCACGTCAAAAACACAACCTGATCCAACTCTGGATACAATATCCGCCGTCGCAGACTCTCGAATCGCAAATCCACTCTCGCCACCGTCGTCGTCGCCATCTCTTTCGCCTCCGCGCGCTCTCGCGCCGCCCTCTTCGCCGCCCCTCGCCCCGCCGGCGTCGGCTCCTCGTCGACGCTCGGGACGTAAAAGTACGCCAACTTACCGCACACCGCTCGCGTGCCTCGCTCGAGTGCGACGTAGGAGGCGACGACAGTGATCATCGCGAACGGCGCCACCGCGCGCCACGACGCACCGCTCGTCGACGCCGTCGATTCGCCCGCATCCATCGCGTTCGACACCATGGATTCAATTCGTCCCTCGATGGACGACGCACCGCGAACGAACGCGCGTGGCGCGCGCGCGACGACGACGACGAAGACGCGACGCCCGCGGGACGCGACGCTCGCGGGACGCGATGACGCCGTCGCCGCCTCGCGCGCGACGAGGTATGGCGCCGTACATATATAAAACACCGTACGTCTAACAAACACAAACACCCCGTGGAGCCTCCAGGCGGGATCGATTCGCGCCGCGGCGACGTCACGCGCGCACGCGCGAGGAAGCGCGCGCGCGACGACCCGAACGATGCGCGCGATGCAGACGATCCAGACGCGCGGATGGACGACGAGACGACCGTCGACGACGACGACGACGACGACCGTGGAAAAGGCGCCGATGCCGCGGATTGGAAAAATATCTCAACCGGCGACGCCGGGGGTGCGCGCGACGGCGCGTGCTTCGACGAGAGCGCGCGCGGGGAATGATCGAGGCGATGGTTCCGTGCGCGGCGACGGTAAGGGCTGGCGCAGAACGATTTCGTCGTTCGCGGGCGTAGGGGATTCGTTCGATGAGTTTAAAGGCCTCTTCTCCTTGCCCAAGCGCCGGGCCAACGACGGCCAGCGGGAAGGCGGGTTGGGACTGGCCTTGGGCCACGACGACGACGATGACGAGATATCGGTGCACAAGAAAGACATGATGAAGGTGTTTTTACCGGTGGCGCTGTCAGCGGCGGTGGCGTCGGTGGGATATCTCGTCAACGTCGTGCGCATGAATGCGAAACACGGCGTGTCGGATTTATTGTACAAGCTCGTCTTCGACGACGTGTGGGCGAGCATCGCGATCACGGTGCTCTGTTTGTACACGAATTTTGCGCAGACGGCGGTGTCTTTGACGTTCACGACGGCGTCCAACTTTATCAGACCGACTCGCGTGAACATGCTCTGGTGGGTCTCTCTGTTCATTCAGCGATCCATCACGCACGTGACTACGATGATCAAGGTGACGCTCGTGTGGAGTCTGGGGAATCTCGTATGGTCGTTGATTCCGCTCGGAATCGATCTCATCAAAGTTGACAACGCGGCTTCGGACGGTACCGATCACGTGCACACGCTCTTGACAACCATGTTGGACGCGAATAACGACGGAATCGTCACCACCACCGAGGTGCAAATGTGGTTCGTCGCCAAGACGTTGCGTCTGCTGTGGTGCTTTTATTTCTTTCAAATCTCTCGATGGTTCATGGCGTTGAAATCGGCGCCGACGATTCAAGAGATGCGAACGAGAGGCACGAGTTACGATCGCGAAGACTTCATGTCGCAGGCACTCAGACATCATTTCGCCGGTTTACGCGGCGACCGAGGCGTGTCGTGGGATCAACAGGCGCGCAGCGCGCTCATCGATAAAGCGTTATCTATCGCGACATATCTGTTCGGTGCGTACTGGTGTTTGAGCTCTTTGGGCGTGAACATGACCGGTCTTCTCGCCGTCGGAGGGGTGTCCGGTATCGCCATCGGTTTCGCCGCCCAAAAACTCGTCAGTAACTGCATCGGCGGTATCTTAATCTTTGTCACGCAGCCCTTCGTCGAGGGAGACCACGTACAATTCGGAGGTATCGAGGGCCGAGTCGAGCTCGTCGGCTGGCACTCGACGAGAATATCGTCGCTCGAGGACGGTTTCTCGTACATCGTCCCCAACACCGACGTTCTCGGCTCGGCGCTCAGAAATCTCTCTCGACGCGAGTACATCCCAATCAAGGAGACGATTCCGTTCCCAGACTCGATCAAGACGAAAGATCAGGTGCAAAAGTTTATGGATGACATCACCAAACTCGTCGTGGACACCGTTGATGCGTGGAGCGTGCGTAAACCCGTCGTACACATGACATTTGACGGTCTCACGCCGAAGATTCGCATCAAAGCCTTCATCGACGGCGCAAAGGATAAAAACAAGGCGGATGAGTTGACTGTAGAACTCATGCGTGGCATCGTCGAAAAGTTGGACCATCCGTCCGCCGCGCGGGCGATAGAGTGATGCGCAAGACTGTGGATTAATAATTTCATCATTCCGTAACCACTGTTGATATCAAATGCCAAGAAATATGACTAAGTTGTCGCGTGCCTCGAGAAAGGCATTCTATAGTTTACTCTGCCCGATGCCGAAAACGGCGGCGCGTACCTGCGCTGCCGCGCGCGCGCCCGTCTCCATCGCTCCTTGGAGACACGGATTCACGCCAGTGTGCGTCGCTTCGCCGGCGAAAAAGAGCGTGTTGGACACGGGCGCGGCCAAAAGCGCCCTTGAGTCGCCGGCGTTCACCGTCGGGTGCGTGTACGCGCCCTGCACCAACCTCTCTTGCGACCAACCGACGTACTTCATCGTGGTGATGTGTTCCTTGCACGAGACGTTGAAGATGGTGTCGAGTTGGTCTATCGCGCGCCGGAACATGACGTCTCGGTTCATCTTGTCCAACTCATCCGCGAGATCACCGGCGATGAAAAACGTCACCAAACCGACGGTTTCCGCTACCAATTTCGCCTCTCGACTCGTCGCGACTTCGCGCGCGAGCGGTGATTTCGGATACTTTGTGATCCAAAACTCGGGTAAGAAGCAATTCGTACACACGACGTCGAAGACATCCTCCGGCCACACTACTTTACGGAACCCCACGAAGAGTTTCGCCGCGTTTCCGATCTGAATCGTCTCCGCCGCGCGCGTCTTCGCCGCCGGCAACCGCGGAATGAACCGCACTCGATTCTCCGTGTTGTTTGGACGAAGCGCCGTGATGGGGAGCGCCACGATGCACTTTTTCGCGGTGATGACCTCTTTCCCGCCTCGTCGCGTCACGCGCACCACTCCCGGAGTGGAGTAATCCACACTCTCAATCTCCCAATTTGTCCGCACGTCCAAACCGTCGGCGAGCGCGAGCGCCACTTCGCGCAGCGGTCGATCCAGCACCAAGTACTTCTCCCCGTAAATCCAA
>TARA_B100000674_G_scaffold496270_1_pt1 | contig 10571 bp, 12 predicted proteins | sample TARA_B100000674 | Tara Oceans TARA_B100000674 (sample SAMEA2622759) | marine metagenome | biome: marine biome (ENVO:00000447); feature: surface water layer (ENVO:00002042); material: "saline water (ENVO:00002010), including plankton (ENVO:xxxxxxxx)" | depth 5 m
GAACAGGAGGAAGAAGTTTCCAACCTCTTTGGAAACCGCCACCTGACCTTTTTTTCGCGCGTCCTCAAGCTTTTTACTTGTGGGGTCTTCTGTCTTTTGGCTGTCGTCTTCTTCTGCCATTGGGAAACCCATACTGGGCAATACGGGGCAAAATGCCGCCCGTCACTGCCTTACGGATTGAGGAACGCCTCAAGCCCGTTCTCGAAATATGCAAGATAAACCATCATCATGGATGGCAGGGCCAAGGTCAACAAAAGCAATGCAATCGCGATTTGCACAGGCATCGCGACAAAGAATACCGGCAATTGCGGCATCAGCTTATTTAGCAGGCCAAGTGCAACCTGCAAGCAGATTGCCACCACCAGAAACGGCGCCGACATCTGAGCGGCAATGATAAAACTGTTATTGAGTGCATTGGCGAAAAATTCGCTCATATCGCCAACCGGCAAAACACCGCCGGGCGGGAACAACGTATAGCTTTCAAACACCGCCTGGATCATCAGATGATCCATCCCGGTCGCAAACAAAAGAACAAGCCCGACCTGCATAAGAAAATTGCCCGTCACCGCACTTTGTGCACCCGACAATGGATCGGCGGTAAAGGCGTTCGCCATAGAGGACAGATAGGCAATGATTGACCCGGCAGTCTGAATCCCGGCCATCATCACTTGGGCAAACAAGGCAAAGAAAAGCCCGACAGTAACTTCATAGCCGATCCCGACCAGAAGTGACGCTGCATCGGCAGGTTGCGGCGGAAAAAGTGGCCCGGCCAGTGGCGAGATCACAACCGCCACCCAAAAGGCAAAGAAAAGCCGCGCGCGCGCCGGCACTGCACGGGACCCGATACCGGGCATAAAGGCAAAGGCCGCCCCCACCCTGGCGAAAGTCATCAGGACGACGTAAACATTCAGCGTAAGAAGTTCTTGAAGATCCATGTCGTCTTCGACTGCCTTACATATTCACGCGGGCAAATTCACGCTGGCGTGCGCCGGGGTTAACGCTAATTGGGCAACCCGATAAAGTGGTCGACCATCCGGCCCATAAATTCGATCAGTTCTGTCATCATCCATGGCAGCAAGACCAGAAGGGCCGTAAAGATCACCAGAATCTTGGGCACGAAGGTCAGGGTCATTTCCTGAATCTGTGTCAGGGCCTGAATCAGAGCAATGATCAGACCGACCCCAAGCGCAATCAGCATGAGCGGCGTGGTGACTTTCAGCAGTGTCCACACCGCGTCATAGGCCACGTCCATGATTTCAGCTTGATCCATCGGGTCTTCCTGTTTCGCCGTCTTGTCATGCGGGCCGCATCGGGCCTTTATCCTTCATACAGGATTTATCACGGGGTTTGCCATGATTTCCTGACTTATCAAACGCTTCCTTGTGCATTTCCCGGAAACACAAAAACCGCACGAAGGATCGCGCGGCTTTCAAAAAATGTCTGCAAATATCGATCAGACCGGCATGTTGAGAATGCTCTGATAAGCTTCCACTGCCTTGTCACGGACCGACACCACGGTACGCAGGGTTACTTCGGCGGCAGAAACCGCCGTTACAACTTCATGCAACTCGGCATCACCGGTAATGGCCTTCTGGGTCATCTGTTCACTGACCGCCATGGTATCACGGGCATCATGTGCCGCCCCCTTGACCATGTCGGCAAAACTTTCCCCCGGGTTCACGGACTGGCCCGTACCGGTTACGGTTTCCGTAACGGTGTTGGTCTTGCCTGCGGCCGCATTGCGGTAGGCAGAAATGGCATCGTTGAATCCGACCATGGGTCTCAATCCTTAAACGTGTTCTTGCCCGGGTATATCGTCTGCTTACTGCAGGATATCAAGGGTCTTGAGCAACATGCTGCGCGATGACTGGATCACATTGAGGTTGGCCTCATAGGAGCGCTGTGCTTCGCGCATATCCATCATCTCAACCAGCGTCTCGACGTTCGGGGTCTGAACGTAACCCTGATCGTTTGCCGCCGGATGGCTTGGTTCGTATTTCATACCAAAATCGGAGCGGTCCGGCATCACCTTATTGACCTTGACCATCTCGGCACCGATTTCGCGGTCCATGACGTTCTTGAAGGTCAGAAGCTTGCGGCGATACGGATCCTGGCCTGGTGCTGTCGGCAGGCTGTCTGCGTTGGCAACGTTTTCTGCCGCGATCCGAAGACGCGTACCCTGTGCGCGCATGCCAGCAGCAGAGATTTTGAAAGCCTTGTAAAGTTCCATGGTTCTTACTCTCTACTTACCGGTTAGCGGCCGAGGGCCGAAATGAACATTGTTTTCTGTTTGGCATACAGACGGGTCATGGTCTGATAATCGACCTGGTTTTCGTTCATCTTGACCATCTGTTCTTCAAGGATGACGGCGTTTTTGCCCGGCGCGACTTCATAGTTCTTGCGCACTTCCTCGTCCTTGAAGTTCTGCGGTTTGTTAAGACCCTGACTATGGCCCGGCGTCGTCGCCTGCATCGCAAGGATGAACTGGCGGTCGCGGCCGATATTCTTCGGGTCGAATTCCTTGAGATCATTGGCGCGGTAGTTTGGCGTATCGGAGTTGGCGATATTCTGCGCGATGACTTCCTGACGCTGTGTCAGCCAGTCCATCTTTTCCTTGAGGTTGGCGAACATGCCAAGTTTGCCGATATCCATTTCCTGCTCCTTGTCTGCGCATTGACGAGTATTGGGTGCGCGGGTAAAGCCGAAGTTAACGTTGCGCCCTGATCGGGGCCGGAATTTCCGAAGGGCCGTTTTTGCCGCCCCGTTCATTCCTGCCAACACAAATGCACGTAGCGTGCCAAACATAAAAACAGCGTTGAAATCGCCCGTAATTCGTTCTAATCACTGCGGGCACTAGACCCCGCCTATGAAACCGGGCATATTGGGCGCGTCTGATGAATAATTGTCATCAATCTATCAAAACCGGGAACTTGCATGCTCTATCTCACACGAAAAGTCGGCGACTCCGTTGTCATTGATGACAATATTGAAGTCACTGTCGTTGAGGTGCGCGGCAAGACCGTGAAGCTTGGCTTCACCTTCCCCGAGGATGTGCAGGTCCTGCGTCGCGAACTTTATGACCGCATTCAGGAAGAAAACCGTTCGGCCGCCGTCAGCGAAGACCTTATTCGCCATCTTGGTACCGTCGGATCATCCGATAAGGCCGCATCCGAGAAAAAGAGCGATTCCAACGAAGACTAGGCATCCCGGCCTGCTTCGCACCCTCGTCCTTTCGACCATCCCCTGTCTTTTCCATGCCAACCCTGCCGGACATCCGTGACTGTCTGCGGGGATTTTGCTGATCTCAACGCATTGGTGAAATGGCGGTGTGGTCGACAACGATTTGTTGACCATCTTGGGTCTATGGTCGACGCTATTGAGGTCAGATACCATGGACAGACAAGGCAAACCGTCCTGAATTGAAGGACCGAATGAACGGGAAAAAGCCCACCTATGACATTACCGACAGCCCGGCAAGCAAGACGGAAAATCTTGCCGCACCGGGCGCGCATGACCAAAAGGCCGTCGCGCTTCGGTATCGGCATGGGCGGGACAATGCCCCAACACTAAGTGCGAAGGGCGAAGGCAGCGTCGCGGAACAGATATTGCAGGTCGCCTTTGCCAACGGCATCAAGGTCCGCAAAGACAGCGACCTCGCCGAAATTCTGATGGCGGTTGATGTGGAAAGCGAGATCCCGCTGGAAGCCTTTGCCGCCGTCGCCGAGATTTTGAACTATATATACCGGATCAATCGCATTTATGGCGGTCCGTCGCGCAGCCAGTCCGATCCCGAAGATCAGGTCATGGCCACACCACAAGATGACGTAAACGGGGAAGGCCTATCATGAGCCCAGAACAGTACAAGCCCGATCAGTTCAAGAACGACCTGAAACGCGTCCTGTCCCTGATCCGCACCGGACAGCGATATCTGGAAGACGGCAAGGTGGTCGAACTGTCCGCCCTTGAAAGCCGTATTGCCGATCTGTGCGAACAGGCCCGCACCCTTGCCCCGGAACAGCGCAAGGAAGTCGCCCCGCTGCTGGCATCCCTGACCGAAGAACTCGGCCAGTTCGAAAGCCAGATGCAGCAGGAATATAGCGATATCCAGCGTCAGCTTCGCGGCATCAGCAACACCGCACAGGCAACAAATGCCTATGCTCAGGCCGCCCGCACCAAATAGGAAATTCATCCAAGACACTAAATTGAAACGGCCTATGAGGACTCCTAAGGGGATGGGTCATCGGGATGCTGCCTTGCCTGACCTTCCCGGGCACGGTAAACAGAAATACCAAGACAGGTGATCATTGCGGTGATCAACCTGCTATCAAGCGACACGGGTTGTAGACGGGGAAAACTGCCTGATGGAACTAAGCGCCTATTTCCGGTTTGTTGCCGCCCTGCTTTTTGTGCTGGGGATCATTGGCGTCTTTGCCCTTCTTGCACGGCGGTTTGTGCCCGGTGCGCGCAACATCAACCGGCGCGGCACCAAACGACGCCTGTCCGTCGTTGAAGTCGTCCCGGTCGATACCAAGCGCCGTCTGGTTTTGCTCAAGCGTGATGACACCGAACATCTTGTGATGTTGGGCCCGAATGGTGACACCGTGGTCGAACGCAATATCGGCACCCATTTCAGCGAAATCCTTGGTGATCAGAACCGATCAGACGAAACCCTGTCGCCTGAGAGTACCGAGATTGCCATCGACGCCACCAAAGACGTCGCCCCGACTGACAGGAATGCGCCTGCATGAACCGTGATATCCCATCAGCCCGCACCAAGGATGTGAAACCGGCAAAGGCCGGATGGCTAGCACCACGCTGGCTGACACTCTGTGCAATCTGGTCGCTGATCCCGCTGATCGCGATCCTGGCAGGCGGCGATACCGTTCAGGCGCAGACATTCAACTTTGATCTGGGCGACGGCCCGGGCGTGACATCATCAGGCCGCCTGATCCAGCTGATCGGCCTGATCACGGTTCTGAGCATTGCGCCCGCCATCCTGATGATGGTGACGTCCTTTACCCGTATCATCGTGGTGCTGAGCTTGCTTCGAACGGCACTCGGTATTCAGCAATCACCGCCAAACCAGGTTCTGATCAGTCTGGCCATGTTCCTGACCCTGTTCATCATGATGCCGACATTGGAGCGCGTCTGGGACGAGGGCCTGCAGCCGATGATCAATGGCAACATTGATGAATTCGAAGGGTTCGAGCGATCCGTCAAACCGGTTCATGACTTCATGATGACCCAGGTGCGCGAACGCGATCTTCAGCTGTTCGTCAATCTGGCAGGGATCGAGGAAATCACATCCCCTGACGACATCCCGCTGCGCTCCCTGATCCCGGCTTTCATGATCAGCGAATTGCGCCGTGCGTTTGAGATTGGCTTCCTGCTGTTTATTCCGTTCCTGATCATCGACATGGTGGTTGCCAGTATCCTGATGTCGATGGGTATGATGATGCTGCCGCCGGTTATTATTTCCCTGCCATTCAAACTGATCTTCTTTGTCATGGTTGATGGCTGGTATCTGATCGCCGGATCACTGGTCGAGAGTTTCGGCGGTTAGAGCCTATCCCCTCTCGGTTTCTCAGATTTTGTTTTTGTTTGGCGTAGCGTTTGGCAAGGCACAGCGCACCGGACGATGCGGCGCATCGTACAAGCGGTGTAACGCAGCGAAACGTCGCCAAACAAAAACCCGGAGGGCCGGGAGATTTTTCTGTCCAGCCGCGTCAACGATCTTGAATGTAGCACCGCTACGTTCTGCGATCCTTTCCTAACTGGACAGAAAAAGTTCTCCGGCAAAATCAAGAAACCGAGAGGGGATAGGCTCTGTGCCGGCGGGCCAAAAACGCCAAATACCAACCAACAACAAAGAAACCTGATCTCAGCTTTCGAGATGATCGCGCAGGCGATAATACCAGATCGCAATCGTCGCATAAGCGCGGTGCAGATCATGCGCATAGAGCGGCTTGATATCGCGGAACCGCAATGGCAAAGGCGTATCGGGTGTCAGAAGGTTATCGGCAATTGCCTTACCGAGCGAAGTCGACAGCGCCACCCCGCGCCCGTTATAGCCAACAGCCATCGTCATGTTTTCAACCGGTCGATGGATATGCGGGAAATGGTCATAGGTCATGGCAAGCCGGCCTGACCAATAAAACTCAAGTGGCACCGACTTCACCCACGGATAATAGGTGTGGAGTTCTGAGATGATTTCCTTGAACCCGGCACGATCCTTGGGATCCTCAAACGTCCCGCGCCCACCCAGCATCAGTCGCCCGCCCGGACCGATACGGAAATAATTGCCAATACGGCGGGTATCGGAGACCGGCGTTTTGGTCGGCAAGGTCGTCGCCAGTTGCTGTTCGCTGAGCGGCGCTGTCGCCACCTGAAAGCTGTTTACCGGAATTATGCTTTTGCGAAGCTTGGGGAACAGGTCCCCGGAATAGGCATTTGTCGCCACCACCAGATGATCGCTTTTGATCGTGGCGACGCCAGCGCCGATCTCGGCATGCCATTTCCCGGAAATGCTTTTAACCCGCTTTACCGGTGCCGGGGCAAAGACCTGACAGCCTGCCGCCTGTGCGGCACGGGTCAGCCCGCGGATATATTTCAACGGATGCAACTGCCCTGCCCGATTATCAAGCCAGCCACCAACAAGGCGCTCACTGCCGGTCATTGCCTGAACTTCTGCGGTATCGAGCATTTTGACATCCGCGCCGCGCGATTGCCATTCGCGCATGCGGGTTTCAAGCCAGCCCAGATGATCACGTTTGACCGATCCCTGTATCCAGCCACTTGGTGTCGGGTCACAGTCAATGTCGTGTTCCTTGATCAGATTAAAGGTCGTCTCGGCGGTTTTGCCTGCGAACTCGGTCGAGTATTCACCATAAAGCTTATCGATCTTGTCAGGGTCATGCTTAAGCCCCGGAATGACTTGCCCGCCATTGCGACCTGATGCCCCAAACCCAGGACGTACTGCATCGACCAGAATGACCGATGCGCCGCCCTTGGCCAGTTGAAGCGCGCAGGACATGCCGGTAAACCCGCCGCCGATAATCATGACATCGCAAACGTAATCGCCTTCTGGCTGCGCTGTTTCGGGGGCGTCACTGGCGGTCGCTTCCCACAGCGATGTCAGATCATCTTTCATGTGGACCTCGGTGGCTTGGCCTTACGGCTGGTGGCAGGAGATGCAGGGTGTTAACAGTGTGATTTCAAAACCTTAACTCAAATTCCAGCTATATCAATACATTCCTTTAAACTGATAAGCAGGACACACGGGAATCAGCGGCACCCAAAGGCTGGCATGGCAAATAAAAAAGCCGTCTGCTACGCAGAACGGCTTTTTGGTCTTCCCTAGACTTGGGCATTGGTGCCCAACGGTATCCGGTCCTAGCCTTTTTGGCGGCCGGATTTGAAAACATCCTGTTCAAGCGGCTTGAGGCCAAAGCTGCCCCGACGCGGCGCCGGATTTTCGGCCACGTATTTTTCGGCCAACTGACGTTCCCGCTCGCTCATGCGGGCATGAATGGCGCCCATTTCGCGCTGTGCCTGACTGCCTTCGGTCGGTGCCGACATTTTCAGCCAGTAATAAGCCAGAACATTGTCCTGTTCGACGCCGCTGCCAATTGCATAAAGACGCCCAAGGGCGGCCTGACCGTTGGCAGAGCCTTTACCCGCCGCACGCTCGTACCAAGTTGCGGCACGTACCATATCAACCGGCACGCCAAGGCCATGTTCATACATCACCCCGATCAGGTGATAGCCACCGGGATGGCCAAGCTCGGCCAGGTCCATGGCAAGATCAAGCGCATTGGCGTAATCGGGTTCGCGATGTGGCACACCGAAAATCTGGATCTGCGTCATCTGGTATTTCGCAGACGCATCTCCCTGATCAACCGCATGGCTCAGCATTTTCCAGCCACGGTTAAACAGCTTCAGATCCGATGAATGACAGAAATACATCGCAAGGTTTGCCTGCGCATAGGCATCGCCTTCGCTTGCGGCAAGTTCAAACCAGCTGATGCTTTCCGCAATATTGCGTTCTGCGCCAAGCCCAACACCAAGTGCGTAGCCAAGGGCTGATGCGGCCTCGACACTGCCAGCACGGGCGGCGCGCATATTGAATTCGAACGATTTCGACGGATCGCGACGAACGCCACGCCCTTCGAGATAAAGGTATGCCAGAACACTGGCAGCTGACGGGTCATTCAACTCGCTTGCACGTTCGAAATAGCCAACGGCCTTTTCGTCGTCCTGCGGCACACCCCAGCCGTTCAGATAGCAAACACCAAGGTTGTAAAGGGCCGCGACCGAGCCGAACTCGATGGCCTCTTCAAACCAGTGGGCGGCAGTTTCGGCATTTTCCTGAACACCAAGCCCCTTGGCATAAAGATAGCCAAGGTTATTGGCCGATACCGGGCCGCCAGCGGTGGCTTCTTCGTTAAACCAGTAGGCCGCTTCGCGATACCATTGCTGGCCTTCGCCAAGATCCTCGGCAACGCCGAGTCCCTTGCTGCGCATATAGCCATAGCAAACAGCGGCAAACGCACGGCTTTGGCGGTGAATCTGGTCAAGGATACGGCGGGTCGCGGACTCATCACGCGGCATCCCGTCGCCCTGATAATGCTTTTGGGCAAGCGAAAGCTGGGCGAAAATGTCCTTTTCGACATTCGCCTCATCGTAATAGACCATTTTAAGTGCACGATCCATCACAGCACTACACTCATCACCGTTCCAAAAAAGCCAACAGAATCATGGCACTGCCACCCATCACGGGCGAAATGCGTGCCACGATATATTTATCGAACGTTAATTTATAGCACTAAGCTGCGACTTTTCCAACTGGTCTCGATAGGTTGCGAGGAATCCCTTGAACTCCTCGACCTCATCGACCCGGTCGGCAAGGGTCCGATAGTCAATCAAGCCCTGTGTCGGCGATGATGTAATCAGGCTGAAAGCCTCGGCATAGGGGCTTTGCGCCATCACCTCGCCATAGCGGCGTTTAAGCATATTAAGCGTGCGCTCCTGACCGGCCATCGCGAGGTTGACCGCCCAGTTCAGCATAAAGCGCCCACGATCATCCGAGATGCCAGCCGGATCAAACGGCTCCTCGCCGACCAGACGCTGGAATGTTTCGGCCGCAGACATATAATCCTGTGTCGCGCGGTAATGATCGATGCGCAGCAATTCGGCATTGCGCGAATAATCGCCTTCAAGCGTTGCGACGGCCTCGGCCCCACGATCGGTATCAAGAAGGGCGCGGGCGCGCAGATGACGGCGTTGGGTCGCCAACTCATCAGAAATCCCGTCAGCTTCCGTTTCATCGATGGTGCGAATGGTTTCTTCGGGCTTGCTATCAAGAAGATAAACCAGCGCGAGGCGCGCCCCGACACGGGCCTCTTCAACGCCGCTCAGACGGAAGTTGACCTGGTGTTCAAGCAGCTCCTCGGCGCGTTCAAACAGCTCGACATCAACCATCCGGTCTGCCAGGCGGCGGATAAGCTCATCACCCTTTTCGCCAGCCGGGGTCAGTTCGCGGAACTCGTCATAAAGTGCAACCGCCTTGATCGCCGAGATATTGTTGATCTCGTCGCCGAGATAGAGGTTCTCAAACGTCTTGTGCATCATGTCGGTTGCTTCGGTCGCCACTGGCATGTTCGGGAAGAAGATCGCGACCTGCCGCAGGGTATTGAGCCCGTCGCGGAAATCCTTGTTTTCGATCTGCAATTCGCCGATGCGTTTCAGCAGCGCCATCTCGAACGCATCGCCGCGCCAGGCAAAACGCAGCTTCTGAAGTTGTTCGATGGCATCTTCGACTGTCAGGCGTTCAAGGCGCATCAGAAGTTCTGTACGATCAAAGATCGCGTGCGCGCGTGCCTTGCGGTTATCGCCTTCGGCGACCTGATCCCAGGTCGATACGGCCTGTTCAAGTTCGCCCGCCTCTTCTTCAAAGATACCCTTGAGATACTGGATATCCATGATCTTGCTTTCGGAAAGCCCCGGGGTGACCAGCATCTTTTCGATCATGTCCATGCCCGCTTCGGGGTTGCCGACGATCAAGGCCTGCTCGGTCGCAATCGGCACGATCCGCGACAGCAATTCTGGCGGGTAATAATCAAGGATATGAACACTTTCGAGAAGATCACGCGCACCTTCATTCGGCCGTCCACGTGCGGCGAGGGTCACCGCACGCCACAACTGCATTTCGGGAATTTCGCGCAAGCGATCATCCTCAAGCAAGCGCTCGGCCTCTTGGTAATCACGGTTCAGGAACTTGACGGCGGCCTTGAGTGCGCGGAACTGCAGGCGCTGGGCAATCAGCGGATCGTCATGTTCCATGGCGGAAATCACAGCATCGGCTTCCGGTCCCAGACCGTTGGCCAGATAATACTGCGCAAGATCCAGACGGGCATTGTTGCGGTGTTCATCGCCACTTTCGGCAACCTTACGACGCAAGCCACGGATCACCTTGTTGTAGTTATCAAGACCACCACGACGCCAGTCATCAAGTTCGAAAATAAGCCCCTCGCGCCCGTCACCGGTCCGCGACCGCACCCCGGTTGCCGAGG
>TARA_B100000674_G_scaffold3234_1_pt1 | contig 10566 bp, 6 predicted proteins | sample TARA_B100000674 | Tara Oceans TARA_B100000674 (sample SAMEA2622759) | marine metagenome | biome: marine biome (ENVO:00000447); feature: surface water layer (ENVO:00002042); material: "saline water (ENVO:00002010), including plankton (ENVO:xxxxxxxx)" | depth 5 m
GGTTTCCTCACCCGCCGTCAGCGGGCCGGCAGCACGGAGGCAGTCGCTGCCTAATGCCATTCGTGGCCTCTTCACGAAGGTTCGACACGATTCGGGTTCTGGTGCCAGGCACCAGAACCCGTTTTCGTTGTGGTGGCTTAAGTGTTGCGTTGCAGACGGCCCGCTTGCTCGAAACGTTGAGGAGAACTGAGGTGGTGACCTATCGGGAACGGGAGTCTGGCTTCCCATTCCTTACGGATCTGCTTCAGCAGGAAGAGCCTTCGCCCAAGGTTCTCTGGTTGGTGAGCTGGGGATTTGATGTCCCGCTGTTGCTCCGTCGGCTGCGTGGTCACTCAGTGATTTATCAGGCCCACAGCACTGGGTATGGGTTTGATCTCCCAGCGGGTGTGCCGGTTCTGGCCGTGAGCCGTAACACGCTTGGTTACTGGGGCGATCGTGCCCCTCGCAACCCGTTGTTTTTGCTTCCGAACGCTCTTGAGCCGCAGTGGCTGGCCTGCCTTCAGCGCGGTGAAGCGATGGATGGGAGAGCGATTGACGTCCTCGTTCAGAAGCGCAAAAGCAGTCCGTATGTTCTGAACCACCTCGTTCCTGCTTTGCGGGCTAAAGGTTTGCGAGTGGAGGTTCAGGACGGTTGGGTTGATGACTTAGTGGGCTTGTTTCAAAGCGCTTCCGTCTATATCTATGACTCCGCCGAGCATTGGCGGAGTGCGGGAGTTAGTGAAGGTTTTGGCCTGCCTCCTCTTGAGGCCCTGGCATGCGGCTGCGTTGTGTTCAGCAGTTTCAATCACGCTTTGGCCGACGTTCTCACGCCTGGATTCAGTGCGCACCAGATCGGGCAGGGTCTCCTCAGCCACGATGTGGCAAGGATTGAAGCCGCCGTGCAGCGTCCTGGGGATTGGCGACCGAACCATCAACAGCTTGTGTCGTTGCTCTCGTCCTTTTCCGAGAGCGCATTGTGTCAGCGATGGGATGAAACACTCAAAAGTCTTGACTGTTGGTTTGACCAAATCTCATCGCAGAGTAATGAGCCTTTTCTTTGTACCCCTCCGCTTTGGTGGCAGCGCCTGCGTCGCGTTTTAGGTGGATTGAAACGTCGTTTGCGTTCGAGATGAACCCATGATCCTGGGTGTTTTCCCGTCTGAATCACCGTTCCGGGTTGATCAGGTCATGGCAGCCCCATGGCTTCTGGGTGGGCTGTTTTTGATTCAACTGCTCCTGGCTGCTGGTGTCAGTTGGTCTGCGCGTGCGCGCAATCGCATCTCTTGGTGGATGTCGATCGGCGTGTTGCTGATGTCGATCGCTGTTTTTTTCACCCTCGCCAGTTGGGGCACCAGCGATATCACCAAGCTCAATTTCTACTTTGATCCCGCCCGGGCCAGCGGGCCGTCATTGCAGGATTTGTTGCCTTCAGAGCCTGTTTGGTGGTTGTTGGGTCCATGGATTTCCCATCTTCCTTATCGGATGGCCTCTGTTCACGGGCTTCTTGTGGCGGCCTATGCCTCAGTCGCCATCGTCCTGGCCCGCTCTTGGCGACAGCAGGCTTGGGCTGGTTGGTGGGCCTTGCTTCTGATAAGCAGTCCGATGCTTCGGGGCTTTTTTCAGAATGCTCACTCTCGTCAAGCGTTGGCGTCGTTGCTCACGGTTCCTTTGCTGCTCTGGTCTCTGCGCGTGATTCGGTGGCACCCCCGTTTCATCCTCGGAGCTGCTGGATTGGCGCTGGGCACGCATCTTTCGGCGGCGCCAACATTGCTCTTGGCCTTGATGCCTGCCTGCCCAGCCATCATTTTTGGGCTGCGTCACTACAAGCGACTGGTCCTTGTTTTGGGATCGCTTGCTGCTTGCTTGGCGTTCCTGCTGTGGTCACCGCTGATGGCAAAGCTCCAGGCCTACGCCGGCTTTGGTTTTTTCAGCACCTATCTGATCAAGCCTCAGGTGCTGCGCAATGAGCTCCTGATTGTTGGGAGCATTGTTGTGCTTTGGCTGCGCCAACGCTTCCCTTGGCAAGAATTGTGGAGTCAGCGAGAAGGATTCGCACTCATCACATACCTGTTTTTGTTTGTTGGCCTTCAGGGGTCATTGATCTGGCAGTGGTTTCCACAGCTCACCTTTCGTTTCGGGGACACGGTTGGCTGCTTCTTGCTGATCAGCTTCATCGCATGGCTGCACCGTCGAAATGCTCTGATTTTTCTGTTGCCGCTGTTGGCGTTAAATCTTGTTGTCTGGACGGACCGTGTGTTGTGGCCAGAAGGCCTTGATTGCGGTCGTGATGACGACTTTTTGTGTTTGCCTGACCGCTGGCCCTGGTCCATTCGCTATCCGGTTCGATAGGCCCTGGTTCAGGACGCCTGTGCCTGGACAGACGTCTTCGGTTGGTGGTCGATCGCTTTTTTGGCTGACCCAGTCAGGGCAGTCCCTTTCGAATCGGTTTGTAAGTTCCTGAGAGTGGCTCTCGCTGCTGACGTTGTTGGCTCGTTTTCTCCGGTCTGTACGAAAGTCAATCAGGCCGAGTGTGACCTGGCAGCGGCTGGCTGAAATGTTGTCTTACCTGCCTTCGCGGCAGTATCGCGGGCTGTGGTTCTTGCTCGGGATTTCTACGGCAGTCGGACTTGCCGATCTCGTTTTTGTCGGTTTAATCGCTCGTCTTGTCGGTTCCTTCAGCGGCTCCAGCCTGGTCGACAACCTGCCCTTCGTCCGGGTGTTCGGTGGTGATGCTCTCGACAGCGGCCTCTGGATCGTGGGCCTTCTGCTGGGGTTGATCTGGTTTTCGACGGCTCTGAAATTCGTCTCCCGGCTTGTGGAGGCAAGGGTCAGCTCCGCCGTCTGGGCTGTGCTGGGTAATCGGGTGTACGGCAATTTGATCCTCCAGACCTACGACTATTTCAAGGACAGCAGTTCCACCAAGCTGCTGACACGCCTGAATCGGGTTCTGAGCAAGGTGTCGGATGGAGTTGTGCTGCCTCTGCTGGCCATTTGTTCCAACGCCTTGTCAGCCGGAATCCTGATCGTCGGCGTTGTGGTGGCCTTCGGTTGGATTCCTGTGGTGGTCTTCGGCTTGCTCGTGGTTTCCTACTGCCTCGCATCGGCGTTGATCACGCCCAGAATGCGCTTTCTCACCAAGCAGCAGTTCCTCTACAACCAGCGTGTGAACGGGCTGCTGGTCGAGTCGACCAAATCCATCCGGGATGTGCATCTGCATGGCTCGGAACAGTTTTTTATCGCTCGCTTCCATGACATCGGCTCGGAAGGCAAGCGCTATGACCGGCTGTTGAAGATCCTCCCGGACCTGCCTCGGTTCGTAATTGAACCTGCAGGGGTCACGGTGCTGTTTGTGGTGGGTCTCCTGCCGCCGTTGTTAGGTGGTGGACTTGATGAGGTCAGGAATGCCCTGCCGGCTCTGGTGGGTGTGGTGTTCGCCTCCTTACGTCTTGCTGCTCCCCTGCAAGCGGTGTTCAGGGCGGTCAACAAGTTGAGAGCTTCCCTTCCCGACCTCGACAATGCGCTTGCACTGCTTCGTTTGGACCGAACACGCCTGGCGGATCCTGCGTTTCTTCCGGTGACGCCAGGCGGGATCATGCCCCGTCTGGCGATCAAGCTTGAGAACGTCGCTTATCGCTATAGCGACACGACGGACTGGGTTCTCAATGATGTGAATCTCACCGTTCCCGTCGGAGCACGTGTTGCCTTGGTGGGGGCATCGGGTGGGGGCAAGACCACGACGGCTCACTTGCTGCTGGGGCTGCTGCAACCGTCGCGCGGTCAGCTTCTGCTCGATGGTGTGCCCCTCACGGGCCACGAGGTCCAGGCCTGGCAGAAATGCTGCGCTTTCGTGCCCCAGGGGATCAAATTGCTGGATGCCAGCGTGCGCGGCAACGTGGCCTTTGGGGTCGAGGATGACGCCATCGATGAAGACCTTCTCTGGGAGTGTCTCGAGATGGCCCAGCTGGCTGAGTTCGTGTCGGATCTTCCCTATGGCTCCTTCACTCGGATTGGAGAGGACGGAATGCGGCTGTCCGGAGGCCAGCGTCAGCGTCTGGCCCTAGCACGCGCCTTCTACAAGCAGGCCCAGGTGCTGGTCTTGGACGAAGCCACCAGTGCCCTCGATAACAAAACAGAGAACGAGGTGATGGAGTCGCTGGAACTGATCGGTCGTCGCTGCACGACCATCGTGATCGCCCACCGTCTGTCCACCATTCGTTTCTGCGATCGCATCTACGAGTTCAATAACGGCAGCATCGTGGCGTCGGGCACCTACGACCAGCTGCAGCAGCGGTCTGCCAGTTTCCGCGAGCTCGTCGACCTGCAGCGTCGCTGAGGGCAGAAATGGCTGATGTTGTGCTCCTGGCAACAGCGGACTGGGATCACCCCCTTTGGACCAACAAGCAGCATGTGGCGGTCTCCCTCGCCACGGAGGGTCACCGGGTTCTTTACGTGGAATCGCTCGGTCTGCGGTCGGCCCAGGCCACGGCGCGCGATGTCTCCAGGATCTTGAAACGCCTGAGGCGTGGCCTGCGTGGCCCCCGGCGCGTGCGTCCCGGCATCTGGGTGTGGTCACCGCTCGTCGTGCCCGGAGGATCAGCCGGCATTGCGTTGCTGCTCAACCGCATCAGCCTCTCCTTGGGATTGCGCATCGCCCTGCTCAGCCTTCGCTTCCGTCGGCCCTGGCTGTGGACCTACAACCCATTGACCGCAACCTTGCTCAGTCTGAAGCCGTTCGCGCGCCGGATTTATCACGCCGTGGATGCGGTGCAGAAGCAGCCCTGCATGCCCTCGTCCCGGATCGAACAGGCCGAGCGTCATCTCTGCGGGCTGATGGATCAGGTGTTTGTCACCTCACCCCAGCTCGAGCGGCAGCTGAAGCCCTGGAGCCGGCGGATCCGCTTTGATCCCAACGTGGCCGACCAGGCCCATTTCGCCCAGGCCATTACCCTCCCGCCGGAGGCGCTGCCGGAGGACCTAGCGGTGATTCCCGGTCCGCGGATCGGTTTCATCGGAGCTGTGAGCAGTTACAAGCTCGATTTCGCATTGGTGGCGGCGGTGGCCCGGGCCCACCCCCACTGGCAGTTTGTTTTTGTCGGTCCAACCGGGGAAGGTGAGCCGCAGACAGACACCACGCTGTTACGCCAAGAAGCCAACATTCATCTCCTGGGTGCCCGCCCCTACGACCAGTTGCCGGTCTACTGCTCCGGTTTCAACTGCGGCTGGCTGCCCCTGCGGCTGACCCCTTACACCCAGGCGATGTTCCCGATGAAATTCTTCGAATATCTAGCCGCTGGCCTTCCTGTGGTGGCCACTGCCATCGATGCACTGGGCCAGTTCGCCGATGCCTCCCTGCTCTGTGCTCCGGAACCGGAGGCCTTCGCTACCGCATTGGAGAGGGCTCTCGCGGGTCGCGGTCCGGATCGGACGACCCGTCTCGCGCTTGCGGCGCAGCACACCTACACAGCCCGAACCCGGCGGATGCTGGCCGTGCTCGAGGAGGGCGCATGACCCGGCCGGCCCTGAGTGTGATCACGGTGTGCATGAACCGTCAGCAGCACTTGTTGGCAACAGCTCGGACGATTGCCGCCTGGCCCCTTCATCAGGAACATTTGATCCTGGACTGGAGCAGTCGTGTCCCGGTGGAGCGTGCTCAGTTGCCTCCCGATCCGCGCATTCGCCTTGAGCGCGTGGATGGGGAACAGCGTTGGAACCTATGCCGGGCCTACAACCTGGCGACACGACTGGCTCAGGGTCAGCTGCTGCTGAAGCTGGATGCCGACTGCTGGCCCGATCAGTTCGATTCGGAGCTGCTGAACCGCCTCGATACCGGGGTCTGCCGCTTCGGCAGCGGGCCTGATGGACGGCTCGGTCAGTTCCTGATGCACCGTTCGGCATTCGAGGCTGTTGGAGGGTTCAACGAGGTGTTGCTCGGCTATGGATTTGACGACAAGGACCTCAAGGCCCGTTTAGTGAGCCTGGGATTCCAGCTGCACGACCTTCCAACCGATGCGATTGGTGTGATCGCGCACTCCATTCACGAACGTGTCAGCCGGGACCATGTGGCTCCGAACCGGCGCACGTCTTCCTATGAGGAGTCCCTCAGCTTTGCCCAGCGGCGTGCCACCGCCATGAGCAACCGGGTCGCCGCCGCCCACTGGCCCTGGACTGTGCAGCGTCCTGCCACCCTTTACCAGCAGCTGGACGGCCACTGGCAGGCGGAGCCGGCGTCGCTGCCTGCACTGGACCCCCCGGCCGCGGCGGAACTGGAGCGTTTGCGTCGTCAGGTCTTCTGGTCGCGTTTCCTCGAGATTCCCGAGCTTCATGTGAAGGTGCTGCCAGCGAAGTTGCTGCCTGCCGATCGGGCGGGGGTCTTTCCTGTCCGTTGGTGGCATCGCCTCTACTGGCAGAGCGTCCGGCGCCTGCTGCGCCTCCCTGTTCATGGGCTTGCGGCTTGCAAGGGCAGCCTCAAGCGATGGCGCTGATGTGGGGCTGGCATGCGCTGGTGTGGATTGGGCAGCGGTGCCGGCAGCGCTTGCGCTGGTGGTGGTATCGACGGCGCATCGCCCAGTTGCAGGACCACGTGCAGCGAGCTCTGCAGGCGGGAGCAATCGAGGAGGCGGTGGGCATGCTCGAGGAGCAGCAGGGGCTCTACGACTGGCCCTTCCAGGTTGAGGAGCTGTTGTTCAAGCGCTCGCGTCGCCCGGATTCCCTGTCGCTGACCCTGGCGTTGTTGGAGCGTTTGCAGGCTGCCCCGGGCCTCCGGCCTCATCAACGGGTCTATGCCGGAATTGCCCTGGCCTATGCGGCGCTTCAGGCCGATGACATCCGGCGGCTGCAGGAGCTGCGCCCCTGGCTCGAATCGGTGGCCTCACTGCGGCGCGCGGATGAGCCGCGCTGGTGTGAGCGGGGGGTGCGTAACAGGGAGAGCCTGTTCAAACAGCGCGTCTCGGCGCGCAGCTGTCTGCTCCAGTGCGCCCTGGCGAGCTCCCCTCCGGATCGGACTTGCATCGCTGCGATTGGTGACGCCAGCCTGCGGACGCTGAAGCAGCTTGAGCGCGGTGATCTTGAGCCGGATGTGCTCTACCGGAGTTCCTCCAATCTGGTGCGGGGTGTGTTGGCCCTGCCCTTCACCCCTCTCCGGATGGCGGAAGCGCAGCTGCAGCTCGAGCAACTCCTGGCCTGGGTGGCTCACCCCAGTTTTCGTCCTGTCCGGCTGCGGGCCAAGGAAGACCATGTGCAGGTGATCCGAGACGGGTTGGAGGTGTTGCGGCATGGTCGTAACCAGGGTTCTGCGTCCGTTCAAACGCTTCGCCTTCATCTGCTGGTGAACAGTGAGGCTCCGGCGGTGCGGCAGGGTGCCGAGATGTGGCTGCAACAGAGCGTGGAGCGCTGACGATGGCCAGGCTGGTGCTGCACATTCACGACCTCGGACTCGGTGGTGCCGAACGGGTCACCCTCGACTGGCTCAGCTGGCTGCAGCAGGCGGGCCATGAGGTGTGGCTGGTGCTGGGGTCTGGTGGGGACCATGACCGCTTCTTCACAGCACCTGACGGCATCCAGGTGCTGGGGGCCCCGCCGACAAAGCGATTGCTGCCATTCCCCACGGCGCTCTGGCTGCGTCGTTGCCTTCAGCGGATCCGGCCGGATTGCGTCATCGGCATCACCACCCGCCCGGCGCTCAATCTCCTGATGGCCAGTGTGGGCCGGCCCTGGCCGGTGCTGGTGGCGGAGCGCAATTACCCCCCTGCCAAACCCCTGCCACGCGTCTGGGGGATGTTGCGGCGCTGGCTCTATCCACAGGCGGCTCTCCACCTCGTGCAAACGGAACGCATCGGTGGTTGGCTGACGCAGCAGGGGCTGGCCAGGCAGCTGGCTCTTGTGCCGAATGCGGTGCACTGGCCTTTGGCTGGGCAGCTCCCCATTTGTGATCCTGCAGGCTGGATTCCGCCCGGTGCATCTCTGCTGCTCGGGGTGGGCACAAAACCGGACCAGAAGGGATTCGACCGCCTGCTGCTCGCCTTCTCCCGTCTGGCGGCATCGGCACCAAACTGGTGTCTGGCCCTGCCGGGGGTGCCGGCGGAGGACCCGCGCCTGCAGCAGATGCTCGCGGCGATTCCAGGATCCGACCGCTGGCGCCAGCGCCTGCTGCTGCCAGGACGCACGGGCAACCTCAGCGAATGGTATGCACGGGCGGACCTGTTCGTGCTCAGCTCCCGCTATGAGGGCTTCCCAAATGTGCTGCTGGAGGCGATGGCCACCGGCACCGCTTGTCTGGCCCTGGACTGCCCCACCGGTCCGCGTGAACTGATCGAGCACGGACTGAATGGCTGGCTGGTGGAGGCAGCCACTGACGAGGGCGATGTGCAGCGGTCGCTTGAGCAGGCGCTGCAGATCCTGATGGGGGACGCGTCCCTGCGGGCGCGGCTGGGTCAGGCCGCCATGGCGGTGCGCGACCGGTTTGCCGTGGAGGGGGTTCGGCAGCAGCTGCTGGCGGCGGTGGAAGGATGTCTGCAGCCGCGCGTGCTGGTGTTCGCGCCCACCCGGCGATCGCCGACGGAAACCTTTGTCCGCGCCAACCTGGCGCGTTTGCCCCTGCCCCAGATCGCCTACTTCGGCGATGAGTTCGGCTTCGGGTCAGGTCTGCCGCTGCAACGCCGACCGGGCCAGTGGGCCTATGGCAGTGCGGTGCTGTTCAGCAAGGTGTGCACCCGCCTGGGGTGGCAGAAGCTGGCGACCGTGCTCCCATCCCTGGTGGCCTGGGGGTTGATCAGGGTCCATCAACCGGATGTCCTGCTGGCTGAATTCGGCTTCCATGCCGTGCGGATGATGGACGCTGCCCGCTGGAGCGGCCTGCCGCTGGTGGTGCATTTCCGCGGGTCCGATGCGTCCGCCGACCGACGACTGCGAGCGCTGGCTGAGCGCTATCGCTACCTGATGGCTCTGGCCCAGGGGTTCATCGTGAAAAGTCGTCCCATGCGAGAGGTGCTGCTGGGCTTCGGGGCTTCCCCGGATTGCATCACCATCAGCCCGTCCGGCGCCGATGGAACCCTCTTTGTTGATGCGGCCCCGGCGGATGCGCCACCCACGGTGCTGTTTGTCGGACGTCTGGTGGAGAAGAAGGGCCCTCTGGATGCCCTCGAGGCGTTCGCCCGTGCGCGTCAGTGCTCCGGAGAGCAGGCTCGGCTGATCGTGGTCGGGGATGGTCCCCTGCGTGCGGCGCTGGTGGCCAGGGTTGAGGCCCTGCAGCTTCAAGACCATGTGCAGTTGCTCGGCTTGCAGCCTCCGGAACGGATCGCGCAGCTGATGCAACAGAGCCGTTGTCTCCTGCTGCCGTCCAGGGTGGCGTCCGATGGGGATGCGGAAGGGTGCCCCGTTGCGGTGCTCGAAGCGCAGGTGGCGGGTCTCCCGGTGGTGTCCACCCGCCATGCCGGGATCCCTGAGGTCGTGCAGGACGGGACCACGGCGTTGCTGGCGGAGGAGGGTGATGTGGAGGCCCTGGCGGCGGGTCTGTCGCGCTTGCTTTGTCATCCGGATCTCGCCGGTCGGATGGGGCGGGCGGCTTCGGCCTTCGCCCGGGGACGTTTCACGGTTCAGCAGCACACAAGTGCTGTGTCTGAACTGTTGAAACGCATTGCACTGAGTTTTTGACCATTTTCGGCATTATTTTCAACGTATTCGCTATTGATGCTTCTCCCTGATGGGAGCTATGGCGGTTTTGATCAACGCAGGATGTCTTTGAGCTTGATTTTTTAGGTCAAAGAAGTTGATGGGTCAGCGTGTCAGTTGGCGCTTCAACGCCTCCTTGTTGGGCCGTTCATCCAAGCCCCAGTAGGGATGAAGCAAGGCTGTAACAGCTGTTTTTTGTGATGCGTCTGAAAGGGTCAGGACTTCCTTTAAATCATTGCTCAGCCGTACCCGTTCGCTCCATTCTGCTTCCTCCTCCTGAGCTTTGTTTGTGGACAGATTTGAGAGGTCCTGTTCCGCTTTGACGTCAATCCAGTGCAACTGGCATCTCAGGGCAGCTCCGTAACCCAGATGGGTGCCGAAGGCATTGCTGGCCAAGCCATCACTCAGTTCCAGAAGGGTGCGCATGGCATCAAGAAACCAAGGGTTTGATCGATGGCCGTTGCAGGCTTTGATCCAACCCTCTGGCAGCGGCAGCTGCTCCGGATCCTTCCAGTGGCGCAGCCACACCACCTGTTGGTAATTCTCCTGTTTTGCGATGGCCTCTACCGCCTCGATGCAGGCCTGCAGATCCATGCTGCGATCAACCTGATCCCAGCTGTGGGCTAGTACCACAAGCAGGGTTTTGCCCCATCGCTGTTTCTGGGCTTTGATCAGGTCATCCGACAACAAAGGCCTGGCGAGGTTGATCCAGGGTCCGATGGCAGTTGCTGGAACGTTGAACTTCTCGCGTAACCATTGCGCCCGGAGGGGCCCCATGCAGATATAGCCCTGGTGCGCCCAGGCTTTGGGCTGTTCAAAGCTGGCGCTACGGCTCACTTTCAATCCATGCTCAAGCAGCACTGGCAATGGAGAGCTCACGAGCGGTAGCCCCAGATGCCGCTTCAGGAGCACGTCGTGGCC
>TARA_B100000674_G_scaffold447505_2_pt1 | contig 10560 bp, 9 predicted proteins | sample TARA_B100000674 | Tara Oceans TARA_B100000674 (sample SAMEA2622759) | marine metagenome | biome: marine biome (ENVO:00000447); feature: surface water layer (ENVO:00002042); material: "saline water (ENVO:00002010), including plankton (ENVO:xxxxxxxx)" | depth 5 m
CTTTTCGAGAATCTTGAAGGTAGAGTACAAGAATGTAAAAAAGCAACTTATCCTATCGGTGAAGCTTTAGAAGATTGGAAGATTTTTAATATGATTTTAAAAGAATTGGGCAAAAAAGAAAAATTATCAAATTTCGACTTTTTAAGAGAAGACGTATTAAAATTGATTCCAAATTTTACAAAATTAAATACATTGCCTAGCTTTAAAGATATTTCAGTTGATAATAAAACTTCAACATTTGTGAGTGAAGAAGTCAATATCAAAGAATTAGATTATTATTTTACAAATACAATCTCAAGAGCCTCAAAGACAATGAGTGAATGTAGACAATTAAAGCTAAGCTCAAAAAAAACTGGAACAAATAATTAATGATTAATTATTTGCAAATACTTAGCCAAGAAGTTTATAAGATTATTTTTTTAATTGTTCCGATTCTTGTATCCGTAGCAATGATTGTTTGGCTAGATAGAAGAGTTTGGGGATTAGTTCAAAAAAGAAGAGGCCCAAATGTAGTAGGCCCATTTGGACTTTTTCAAACTTTAGCTGATGCTTTAAAGTATATCTTTAAAGAAATTATTATACCCGCAAGTGCTAACAAAGTAGTATTTATTATAGCTCCAATCATTACAATGACATTAGCTTTGATTGCTTGGGCAGTTATTCCGATGAGTGAGAATTTAGTTCTAGCAGATATTAATGTTGGAATTTTATATTTATTTGCAGTTTCTTCCTTGGGTGTCTATGGAATAATTATGGGTGGATGGGCATCTAACTCGAAATACCCTTTTCTAGGAGCTATTAGGTCTGCTGCGCAGATGGTCTCTTATGAAGTTTCAATAGGAATTATAATAATTAATGTTCTTTTGTGTGTTGGATCACTAAACTTAAATGATATTGTTCTAGCGCAAAAAGGTCTGTGGTACGTAATACCACTTTTTCCAATGTTTGTAATTTTTTTTATCTCCGCACTTGCAGAAACTAACAGACCACCTTTCGATTTACCAGAGGCAGAGGCAGAGCTAGTAGCTGGTTACCAAACAGAATACTCTGGAATGATGTATGCAATGTTTTGGCTTGGAGAATATGCAAATATTACTTTTAATGTGTGCTATGGGTTCAATACTTTTTCTTGGTGGGTGGTTGCCAATAATGGACATTTATCCATTAAATGTAGTTCCAGCTCCAGTATGGATGATACTCAAAATACTATTTTTATTTTTATTATTTGCACTGATTAAAGCTATCGTTCCCAGATATAGATACGATCAACTTATGAGACTAGGATGGAAAATATTTTTACCATTTTCTTTAATTTATCTAATTCTTACAGCAAGTTTTTTATTTTATTTTGACAAGTTACCAAAGGTGAATATTTAATGAATGTAATAAGGCTATTAAAAACTATATTTCTTGTAGAGTTTATCCTCGGGCTATACATGGCTATCAAAGAATTATTTAAAAAATCAAAAACTATAAATTATCCTTTTGAAAAAGGGCCAATTAGCCCTCGAATGAGAGGGGAACATGCTTTAAGAAGATATCCCAATGGAGAAGAAAGATGTATTGCTTGTAAGTTATGTGAAGCAGTTTGTCCTGCCCAAGCTATAACAATTGAGTCCTCGGAAAGAACAGATGGTAGCAGAAAAACAACTCGTTACGATATTGACATGCTTAAATGTATTTATTGCGGACTGTGTCAAGAGTCATGCCCAGTAGATGCAATTGTACAAGGACCTAATTTTGAATTTGCAACAGAGACTAGGGAGGAGCTTTACTATAATAAAGAGAAACTTTTAGAAAACGGAGATAGATGGGAGACGGTCTTAGCGAAGAATATTAAATTAGACAAACCTTATAGATAGATGATAATCCACTCAATTTTTTTCTATTTTTTTTCAGTCATAGCAATTTTTTCATCTTTGATGGTGATTACATCAAGAAGCACCATTAATTCGGTTTTCTTTTTAATATTAGATTTTATCTCAGTCGGATGTTTATTTATAATGGTGGGAGCTGAATTTTTAGGAATGATATTGCTTATTGTTTATGTAGGAGCAGTTGCCGTACTATTTTTATTTGTGGTAATGATGCTGAATGTTGCAGAACAAAAGCAATCATGGTTTATAGGAAAAAAATCAACCCATATTCCTACGGGATTAATTGTAAGTGTGTTAATTTTATTAGAGTTATTAGTCGTAGTTGGAGGCTGGAAATATAAAGAAAATGTAATGTCTAGTAGTACATTATTTTTATCAGATATCTCAAACACTCATCAAATAGGTTTAGTAATGTATACTGATTATATTTTATATTTTCAGTTAGCTGGTATAGTGCTTTTAGTGGCAATGATTGGAGCCATTCTTTTGACATTTAGAGAAAGAATAGGAGCAAAGAAACAAAGTTATATTAATCAAATCTCTAGAAATCCATCAACCGCAGTAGAGCTTAAAGAGGTAAAATCATACCAAGGAGTTAAGATAGATGATTGAAATTGGTTTAGGACATTACTTATCACTAGGAGCTATTATTTTTTTCTTAGGCGTTATTGGAATTTTTTTAAATAGAAAAAACGTGATAGTTATATTAATGTCGATAGAGCTAATATTATTAGCGGTAAATATAAATTTAATTTCATTTTCTATTTTTTCTGGAGACATCGTTGGTCAAATTTTCACTATGTTAATTTTAACTGTTGCTGCAGCTGAAGCAGCAATAGGCCTCGCTATAATTGTAGTTTATTATAGAAATAGAGGCTCAATTAGAGTCGAAGATATTCACGGTATGAAAGGTTAAATGGAATACGCAATACTATTCTTACCTTTAATTGGTTCACTAGTAGGTTACTTAGGAAAATCTTTAACAAACTATTTTGCAGAAATTTCTACATGTATATTCGTGAGTATCTCTGCAATTCTCTCAATAATAGTTTTTTGGAACGGAATCCAAAATGGAGTTTATGAAAATTATGTAATTTTTGAATGGATAAGTTCTGGGGGTTTCACAGCTAACTGGTCAATTAATATCGATCCTCTCAGTTCAGTTATGTTAGTAGTTGTGACTTTTGTGTCTGCCTTAGTTCATATTTATTCAATTGGTTATATGAGCCATGACCCTCATAAACCAAGGTTTATGTCATACCTTTCACTATTTACTTTCTCAATGCTAGCTTTAGTAGTTTCAGATAATTTTTTACAACTTTTTTTTGGATGGGAAGGAGTTGGTTTATGTTCATATTTGTTGATAGGTTTTTGGTACAAAAAGGAGACTGCTAATAATGCGGCAATAAAAGCATTTATTGTAAATAGAATTGGGGATTTTGGTCTTGCGATTGCAATCTTTTTAATATTTTTCTTTTTTGGTACTATAAATTTTGATGAAGCCTTCCAGGCCACAACTCAGTTTACTGATAAAAAAATAGAATTTTTTAGTTTTGAGACAAATTTGATTACTCTTATATGCGTTTTTCTTTTTATTGGAGCAATGGGAAAATCTGCTCAATTTTTACTTCATACATGGTTGCCAGATGCTATGGAGGGACCAACCCCAGTTTCAGCTTTAATTCATGCAGCAACAATGGTCACAGCGGGAGTTTTTCTTGTTGTTAGATGCTCACCAATTTTTGAATATTCTCAAGTAGCTTTGAATTTAGTCACAATAGTGGGTATGATAACAGCAATATTTGCTGCATCTGTTGCATTAGTTCAAAATGATATAAAAAAAATTGTAGCATATTCAACATGTAGTCAATTAGGATATATGTTTTTTGCAGCAGGAGTTGGTGCATACCATGTTGCAATGTTTCATTTGTTTACTCATGCTTTCTTCAAAGCCTTATTATTCTTAGGAGCTGGTTCAGTAATACATGCATTCAAGGACGAGCAAGATATTAGAAATATGGGAGGAGTAAGAAAAAAACTTCCTTTTACCTATTTCTTTATGTTGTTGGGGACCTTAGCTTTAACTGGATTCCCTTTTCTTTCTGGATTTTATTCTAAAGACGCAATTATTGAATTTGCTTATCTTAAAAATTCTTCTTTAGGAAATTATGCAGCTTCAGTTGGAATTTTCACAGCATTTTTAACATCAATTTATTCTTGGAGATTATTTTTTAAAGCTTTTCATGGGCCTTACAATAATAAGAAAATTCCAATTAATGAAACTCACGAGTCCCCTTTAGTAATGCTGACCCCTTTAGTTTTTTTAGGGATTGGTGCAGTGTTTTCTGGGTATCTTTTTAAGAGTACTTTTATAGGACATTATAGTAACGAATTTTGGCAAGGTTCAATCTTTTTTTTAAATGATATAAAAAAAGATACTATACCACTGTGGTTTTTATTGCTTACCCCTGTCTTAGTACTAGTAGCAATACCGATATCTTTTTATTTATACATTATGAGCCCGAACATTTTAAGAGATTTTAAAAATACTAATTTGCCTCTATACAATTTTTTACTCAATAAATGGTATATTGATGAACTATATGAAAAAGTATTCGTTATTCCAGCAAAAAAAATAGGATCATTTTTTTGGAAAAAAGGAGATGTGGGTATAATAGATAAATTTGGTCCAGATGGTATCTCAAAATTAGTTAAGATTATTTCCAACAAAACTGGACGTCTTCAAACAGGATTTATTTATGATTATGCCTTTATAATGTTATTAGGCTTATCAATATTATTAACTTATTTAATCTTAAAATAATATGAACTTTCCAATATTATCAACTTTAATTTTTTTACCTTTGGTTAGCTCTTTTTTTATTTTTTTGTCAAGAGATAAAACTAACGACAATAGCTCAATTTATATTTCTTTATTTAGTAGTTTTGCCACTTTCTTTCTCTCATTATTTTTATGGTACTCTCTTGACTTAAGCACATCTGAATTTCAGTTCGTAGAAGAAAAATCCTGGATAAATGACTTTATTAAATTTAAATTAGGAATAGACGGTATCTCAATACTTTTTATCGTACTTACAACTTTCATCACACCGATTTGTATAATCTCTTGTGTAAACAGTGTAACAGTAAGAGTAAAAGAATTTTTAATTGCTATTTTAATACTAGAAACGTTCATGATTGGAGTATTCTGCTCACTTGATCTAGTAATTTTTTACTTATTTTTCGAAGCTGGTTTAATTCCCATGTTTTTGATAATCGGGGTATGGGGTGGACCAAGAAGAGTTTACTCTGCTTTTAAATTCTTTCTGTTTACTCTACTTGGCTCAGTTTTGATGCTCGCAGCTATAATAGTTATTTATTGGTTAACAGGTACAACTGACATAACTCAAATTTACGAAATAAAAATACCAGAAGAATATCAATATGTACTATGGCTTGCTTTTTTTAGCTCTTTCGCAGTTAAAATGCCTATGTGGCCAGTACATACTTGGCTGCCAGATGCACATGTTGAAGCTCCCACAGCTGGTTCTGTAATTCTTGCTGCTATTTTATTGAAAATGGCTGGCTACGGTTTTTTAAGATTCTCAATACCTATGTTCCCAGTAGCATCAGAATATTTTACACCATTTATTTTTACTTTAAGTATAATTGCGATTATTTACACTTCTTTAGTTGCCCTAATGCAAGACGATATGAAAAAGTTAATTGCATACTCTTCTGTGGCACATATGGGTTATGTAACTCTAGGAATCTTTACTTTGACAAAACAAGGTATTGAAGGAAGTATTTACCAGATGATCAGTCATGGTTTAATATCAGCAGCCTTATTCTTATGTGTTGGGGTAGTCTACGATAGATTACATTCCAGAATGATTAGCACTTATGGTGGGCTTGTAAATTATTTACCAAAATACTCTTTTTTATTTTTAATATTTGCATTGGCCGCATTAGGCCTACCTGGAACTTCAGGATTTTTAGGCGAGTTCCTTGTTTTAGCAGGAACATTTCAAAAAAGTTATCTTGCAGCCATTTTAGCAACATTTGGAGTAGTACTTGGAGCAGCTTACATGCTTTGGCTTACAAAAAGAGTTATTTTTGGACTTACAAATAATTCAGAAATTAAAAAAATAAATGATATCAATAAATCAGAAATTGTAATGTTAGTTAGTTTAGCATTTTTAATTCTCTTTTTTGGTTTTTATCCATTGCCATTAATGGAGACCTTCAACGTCTCAGTTAATAGTTTGATTAATAATTATGAAACAGCAATTATTTTAAACTAAGTATGATCAACAATTTACATATAATGATACCTGAAATCTTTTTATCTTTGTCAATTTTTTCTATTTTGATGATCGGTGTATTTATTAAAAATAGCTTCAACTTGATTTTCAATCTGACTTCGTTAATAATTATAGTTACAGTTTCAATTATCTTAACAAGCCCAAGCAATGAAGAAAAAATATTTTTAGAAAGTTTTACAAGAGATGCTTTTTCAAATTATTTTAAAATTTTAATACTTATATCTTCATTATTTGTACTAAATTCTTCTAAAAATTTTATTATAGATAATAAACTAAACAAATTCGAATATCCTATTATTGTTTTATTATCAATTTTGGGGATGTTCTTCATGGTAAGCTCAAATGATTTAATACTCTTTTATTTGGGATTAGAATTACAATCTTTATCACTTTATATTCTTGCATCTATTGACAGAGACAATCTAAGATCAACAGAGTCTGGAATAAAATACTTTGTACTTAGCGCGTTATCATCAGGTTTACTATTGTACGGATGTTCATTGCTTTATGGATTTACTGGTTCTACAAATTTTGAGGTAATTGCAAGTCAACTTAATAAAGAAAACGAAGGTGCAGTATTTGCGATGGTATTTATTTTGGTAGGGCTTGCGTTTAAAGTTTCCGCAGTTCCATTTCATATGTGGACACCTGATGTTTATGAAGGAGCCCCAACTTCAATAACGAGCTATTTCGCAGTTGTTCCAAAAGTAGCTGGCTTAGCGCTTTTAATTAAATTTATGTTTGTGCCTTTTTCAAATATTTTATTAGAATGGCAAACCATCATAATTTTTATCTCTATTGCGTCTATGATTTTAGGAGCTGTTGCAGCCATGATCCAAAAAAATTTTAAAAGACTTTTAGCCTATAGCTCGATAGGCCATATCGGCTATGCTCTTGCTGGAGTTGCTACAGGGGCAATACCAGGTTACCAAAGCGCAATAGTTTACATATCAATATATGTTATTATGAATATAGGGGCATTCTCTTGCTTGTACTTATTAAAGAAAGATGGACAATATAAAGAAAATATTTCCGATTTATCTGGAATTTCAAAAAAAAATCCTCTTTTAGCAATTTCGTTATTGATAATTTTATTTTCTTTAGCGGGTGTTCCTCCCCTTGGCGGTTTTTTTGCAAAGTTTTATGTTTTCGTCGCAGTGCTAGAAAAAGAAATGTATACACTGGCTATTATTGGTCTGTTAACAACTGTAATGTCAGCATTTTATTACCTTAAAATAATTAAAACCATATATTTTGATGACAACTTTATCAAATTTGAAACAACTAAGAATAAGACAGCACAAGCCTCAGTATTTGCTAGTTGTGTAATTTTGATTACTTTTTTTTTATATCCTTCCGTTTTAAATAATCTTGTAACTACATTATTTGCTGGATAATGAAGTTAAAAATTAAAAAGTTTAAAAAAGTTAAAAGCACTAATGATATTGCATTAAATCTCATTAAAAAAAATATTTCTGGACCAATGTTAATTATAACGGAGCAACAATTAAGTGGAAGAGGAAGGTTTGGAAGAAAATGGATCTCTCAAAAAGGAAATTTATTTATATCAATATTTTTCAGATTTGATCAAAGAAAAATTAATTTTAAACAATTTGCAATTATTAACGCTTTTTTGCTTAAAAAAGTGATTTCAAATTTAATTTCAAAAAAAATAGTTATAAAATGGCCAAACGATTTATTAATTAATAAGCAGAAATTTTGTGGAATTTTACAAGAAGTTATCAAATTCAATAATTTTGATTATTTAATAGTGGGAATAGGTTTAAATACTAATACAGTTCCACAAAACAAAAGCTTTAAATCGACTTGTTTAAAAAATATATTAAATAAAAAAATTAATAATCAAAAAATTTTGAAAAATATCAAAATTGCTTATGAAAAAATCCTTAAGGAAAAAGATAAATTATCTTTTTTTAATTTAAAAAAAAAATATGAATAATTAAAATGCAATACATTATCGGTGATATCGGAAATACCTCAACTAGGATTTGTTTATTAAAAAAATCAAAGATAATTTATTCTACTTTTTTTAATACAAAAAGTATTTTCAAAAAAGGCTATGTAAAAAAAATTTTAAAAAAACTTTTTAAAAAAAATCTGAAAAAACAAATATTATTTTCTTGTGTTGTTCCTTTGGCTTTAAAAGAAATAAAAAAAATTCTCAAAAAATCTAATTATAAAGTTTTAGAAATTAAGCATCTTAATTTTATGAAGTTAATTAAGATAAATATCAAAAATACAAAACAACTTGGCTCAGATAGAATAGTCAACTCCATTGAAGGTAAAAAATTTAAAAATTGTTTAATAATTGACTTCGGTACTGCTACAACTTTTGATATTATAAAAAATGGGACATATGAAGGTGGGGTAATAGCCCCTGGTGTGAAGTCCTCAATAAAAAATTTAAGTCAGTCTACTGCTTTGCTTCCTACCTTTGATTTAAAAAATAAACAAAAAACTTATGGAAAGAATACAATAGAAGCTCTTAACGCAGGCTTTATTTGGGGTTATGATGGATTGATTAATAACATAATTAATAAGATAACTAAAAATTGGAAAATTAATTATAAAATAATACTCACTGGAGGATATGCCAATTTATTTAAGAAGGTCATAAAAAGGAAAACTATTATTGATAAAAACATTACAATCAAAGGAGTTTCTAAAGTTTATAGGGAATTGTTATGAGTAAAGAAAAATTAATTTTTTGTCCATTAGGTGGATCAGGAGAGATAGGCGGTAATATGAATTTATACGCTTACGGAAAAGAAGAAAACCAAAAATGGATTATAGTTGATATGGGTGTATCTTTTGCAGATGACTCCGTTCCAGGAATTGATCTTATAATGCCTGATGCAGGATTTATTATTGACAAAAAAGATGATCTACTTGGAATAGTTCTAACACATGCTCATGAAGATCACATAGGCGCTGTTGCACATATCTGGCCTAATCTTAAATGTAAAATGTACGCCACACCATTTACTGCAGCTTTAGTTATTGAAAAATTTAAAGAAAAAAAAATTGATATCTCCTCATATCTTGAAGTGGTGCCTTTAAATAGCAAAATAAAACTTGGAAATTTTGAAATTGATTTTGTTACTTTAACACACTCTATTTTAGAGCCTAACGGCCTAAGTATTAAAACTCCACTGGGGACAGTCTTACATACTGGAGATTGGAAAATTGATCCAAATCCATTAATTGGAGGTCAAATTGATCAACAAAAATTAAAATCTATTGGAGATAATGGAGTATCAGCAATGATATGCGACTCCACAAATATTTTTAGCCCAGGTAGGGCAGGATCAGAGTCTGAGGTTAGGGATAGTCTTTTAAGAATTATGGAAATAAAAACTCACAGAATTCTTATCACGTCCTTCGCCTCAAACGTGGCTAGGATGGAGTCTATTTTCTATTGTGCAAAAAAAACTGGTAGAAATATTTGTTTAGTTGGAAGATCTATGCAAAGAATTTATAAAGCTGCAAGAAAATGTGGTTATCTCAAAGGGCTTATAGAGCCTTTAGAACCAAGAGACGCAAAAAAAGTAGCAAAAAATAAAATTTTATACTTAGCAACTGGCAGTCAAGGAGAGCCGATGGGAGCCATGACAAGAATAATAAACGGCGCACATCCAGATGTCCATTTAGAAAGTGGTGACTGTGTGATTTTCTCTTCAAAAATAATACCAGGGAATGAAAAAAAACTATATCAATTACAAAACTTGATAGTAAAAAATAAGATGGAAATGATTAGCGAAGAAAATGCTTTTGTTCACGTCTCCGGTCATCCTAATAGAGACGACCTAAAAGATATGTATAATTGGGTAAAGCCTAATTGCGTAATACCAGTGCATGGTGAGCACCGACATATGGCTGAACATGTATTATTTGCAAAAGAAATGCAAATTCCAAAAACTTTATTAATTGAAAATGGAGATATAATTAAAATTCTTCCAGGAGATAAACCAGAAATTATTGATAAAGCACCATCAGGAAAAGTTTATCTTGATGGAAATATTAACGTTGAAACGGACTCTCAATCTATCAAAGATAGGAAAAATTTATCCGCAAATGGGTATTTAGAAATAACTTTGATTATATCAAATAATGGAACCATAAAAAAACCGGTAATTTCATATAAAGGAATACCGGAAAAAAATGAAAATGATACTTTTATTTTTGATATGGAAGACGAGATCATTAATATTTGTAAAACTTTTTCAATGGATAACAAAAAACAGCAACAAAATTTAATTGAAACCCTTAAACAAAATTGTAGAAGAATTGTTAGAGAAAAAACTGGAAAAAAACCTTTTACAAATATTAATATTGCT
>TARA_B100000674_G_scaffold220033_1_pt1 | contig 10548 bp, 11 predicted proteins | sample TARA_B100000674 | Tara Oceans TARA_B100000674 (sample SAMEA2622759) | marine metagenome | biome: marine biome (ENVO:00000447); feature: surface water layer (ENVO:00002042); material: "saline water (ENVO:00002010), including plankton (ENVO:xxxxxxxx)" | depth 5 m
GCAAACCCGATCACGATCCACACCCAGTACATCAAGGATCTGTCGTTCGAAAACCCGAACGCACCGGAAAGCGTTGCCCTGCAGCAGCAGCCGAAAATCAATATCGACGTTGATGTTGAAGCCCGCACCACGCAGGACCAGAAACTTCACGAAGTCACCATCAAGATCAATGTCAAAGCCGACGTTGCCGACAAGGTGGCCTTCATCGCCGAACTGCAGTATGGCGCTGTGGTAACGCTGAATGTTTCTGACGAACACCGCCTGCCGGTTCTGATGATCGAAGTTCCGCGCCTGCTGTTCCCGTATGTCCGCAAGATCATCGCTGACCTGACTGCAGATGGTGGCTTCCCGCCGCTGATGATGCAGCAGATTGATTTTGCTGATCTTTTCCGCAAGAAATTTGCCAAAAAGATGGAAGGTCAGCCGGCTGGCAACGCCTGATTGACCCCATCATATTGCTTTTGGTTCGATACCAAAACAATGCAAAGACAAAGGCCGCCAGTTTGGCGGCCTTTTTTATTTTAAAATCGTAATGAAATGCGATCAGATCGTATGTCCGACAGCAATCAGAACGGTTTTGCGATCACCATGAAGACGACGATGATCATCAGAACCGTCGGTACTTCATTGAAAATGCGATAGAATTTCTGAGACTTGGTATTGGCATCCGCCTCGAACGCGCGGCGATAGCGTGCCAGCATCATGTGCGAGATGGTCATCAGCACCACACAGAGCAGCTTGGCATGGAACCAGCCCTGTGACAGGGCATCAATGGCAAAGACCAGATGGCCACCAAACAGCCAGGTCGCAATCATCGCCGGGTTCATGATCGCACGCAAAAGGCGGCGTTCCATCACCTTGAACTTCTCACTGGCTTCCGATCCCGGTGCCACTTCGCAGTGATAGACATAAAGCCGCGGCAGATACAGAAGACCTGCCATCCAGGCGATCACGCTGATGACATGCAGGGATTTGATAATGCTGTAGCTATCCATCTCTCTCTTCTTCTCTAAGTCTGTTGGCGTGCGGTGAGGCACCTTAACAGCAAAAAGGCCGATCCCCCAACGGAACCGGCCCCTATTGCGTCTAAGATGTGATCTAGGCCCCGGCGGGCTTCAGACCGGGCTGCTTGGCCACCGCACAGGAATGTTCATCCGGGCACCACCAGCCGCGTGTCTCGACGGAGGGATCATCAGCACCCTTTGCATCAAGTTCTTCCTGGGTTTGTTTTACAACCGAAACAAGACCGGCAATAAACTTCGGATGGGAGCACACGGTGCGCACCCGCTCATAGACCGGCACATGTTTTTCATGCGCCAGCTCGCCATATTCGATGTCGAGTTCGACCAGGGTTTCCGAATGCTCGGTCACAAAGGCAATCGGGACAACGACGATGGCCTTGTTTTCCTTACCGGCCCGCTCGATCTCGTCCTCGGTCGATGGGCCAATCCATTCCATCGGGCCGACCCGGCTTTGATAGCAGACATTCCAGTCTAGCCCCTCGATCGCCATCTTTTCGACCACAGCGGCCGAGGTTTTTTCGATCTGCGACTGATAGGGATCGCCGCGCTTGGTAATCACCGCTTTCGGCACGCCATGGGCGGAAAACAGGATGCGCGGCTTATCAATGCCAAGCTCACTGGCCTTGGCACACGCCCGATCATATCCAGCCTTGATCATTTCGGCCGATGCATCGACAAAGCCCGGATTGGTCGGATAGCAGCAGGCGGTCTTGATCGGGGAATTAAGCCCGACTTTCTTGCAGGCCCGTTTCCAATCCTTGACCGACGATCCGCTGGTGGTCGTGGAAAACTGCGGATAAAGCGGCAGTAAAATCTGCTCATCCGCACCCCATGCCTTGACCTCGGCCGCGGTGTCATCGGCAAACGGCTTCCAATAGCGCATGGCGATAAAGCAGCGGTTTTCATAGCCGTCATCTTCGGAATTCAACGCCACCTGCAGGGCATCGGCCTGCTCCTGGGTCAGTTCCAGAAGCGGCGATTTGCCACCGATATGATCATAGATCTCGCGGGCAATCGGGGCCCGGCGGCGCGAAATCAGCTTTGCCAGCAAAAACCGGAACGGATTGGGCAGGCTGATGATCGCCGGATCGTTAAACAGGTTGAACAGAAACGGCTCAACAGAAGCCGGACTATCCGGGCCACCCAGATTGAAAAGAACAATGGCGCGTTTCTTGCGCGTCGTCTCGGACATTTGGCTATCCTTCATGGCACAGCGTGTTTCAACCGGTTCCCGACAAACCGGAATTTACGTAAATCCGTCGCGCTCCGGGCCCTATTTTGGTCAAACAGGTGCGGAGCGCAACAAACTTAGCCCACTATACGCATTGAATTTTTCAATCGATTTGATTGATTTCAAAAATCACAAAATAAAATGCAGCAATTGCCGACATTTATCCTTTGTAATTCCGAATGAAGTCGACCAGCTGGCCAACATGTTCCGGCGGGGTTTCCGGGGTGATGCCATGGCCAAGGTTAAAGATGAACGGCCCTTTGCCCAGCGTATCAAGGATGCGTTTGGCTTCATCAAACATCGGATCACCGCCCGTGATCAGCAGCATCGGGTCAAGATTGCCCTGCACCGGCCCAAGTTTCTGAAGGTTTTCAGCCACCCAGTCGAGTTTGACGCCACTATCAAGGCCAACTGCGGTCACACCGGTTTTCTGTTTGAAGTCCACAAGATGCAAACCACAGCCCCGCGGGAAGCCGATAATCGGCAGATCCGGGTGCACGGCGCGCAAATTGGCAACGATCTGTTTGGTCGGCTCAATCACCCAGCGATTAAAGCCGGTCTCGGACAGAACCCCGCCCCAGGTTTCAAACAGCTGAATGCATTCGGCACCCGCTTCAACCTGTTTCAGCAAATATTGCGTGGTGGCCTCAACCACGATGTCGATCAGTTTGGCAAAGCCTTCTGGATCGCCATAGGCAAAGCGGCGGATATTCGGGAAGTCCTTGGAGCCTTTCCCCTCGACCATGTAGGTCGCAACGGTCCAGGGCGCGCCAGCAAAGCCGATCAGAGCTGTGCTGGCCGGAATGGCACTTGAAAGCTTAGACACTGTCTCATAGATCGGACCAAGGGTGTCATGAATGCCTTCAACCGAAAGCTTGCCAAGGCCTGAAGCATCTCTGATGGCCTCAAGCTGTGGGCCTTCACCCTGCTTGAATGCCAAATGCTGACCCAGTGCCTGCGGTATGACGAGGATGTCGGAGAACAATATTGCCGCATCGAAGTCATAGCGCCGTAGTGGCTGCAACGTAACTTCGCAGGCAAGATCGGGATTATAGCAAAGATCAAGGAACGAACCGGCTTCTGCGCGGGTTGCCTTGTATTCCGGCAAATAGCGGCCAGCCTGGCGCATCAGCCAGATTGGCGGTACGGGAAGGGTTTCACCGGCAAGGGCACGCAAGAAAGTCTTTTGGGTGTTAGGCATCTGGTTTCCTGTTTCTCTGTCCCGATCTCTTTTTTGATCTTTGCCCTGACCCGGGGCGTTCGCCCCTGTTCAGAACCGGCTTTGTTATTTCGTGAAATGTGTCCTGGGGCCTTTGCCCGAACGTTTTCCACGTTCTGCCTAACAAAACCTTATTTAATAAAAAAGGATGTTGTTTGTGAGTGGTTCCCTGTGGATAACAGGGATTAAATTTCGCGCACAGTTTATCCACATTCCGACTCGGGAAAAATGATTCATCTCAAGCGGTCTTGGGGAAAACTGTGTACGACTCCAAACGACTCTCAGACTCTGCCTTGGGAAAAGACGGTTTTGAATAACGTGGATAAGGTGAATAAGTCTGGTTTTTGCATTCTTATCCCTGTTATTACGGGAAAAAATCAGCAGTTATCCCGCTCGGGACAGAGCGTTTGAGAAAGTTTGTATGAAGGGGAGGATAAATTCTGTGGAAAAAACCGGGCCGGAGTCGCTCCCGTTATCCACAATTATCCACAGGCCCGACTCCGATCTGCTAACTTCGGGTTGCGGCAAAAATCTTATCCATCCGGTTAGTGATCGGTATTTTGAACAGCCCGTTGGGCGTTTGAACTAATTTTGAAAAATCGCTTGGCGCGCAAAAAGTGGATAAGATTCTGCTTGTGGGCCCAGTTTTTGGCCAAAGAAACGGACAGGCATGGTCGGGACGGACAAAATTTTCCATCTTCATCTGGTCTCGGACTCAACCGGGGAAACCGTCGATGGCATCGCGCGTGCCTGTGTTGCGCAGTTTCCTGATGTGCGCGCCCATGAACATGTCTGGTCGCTGATCCGAACGGATGCGCAGCTGGCCCGCGTTCTGGCCGATATCGAACGCAATCCAGGCATCGTCCTTTATACCGTCTTTGACAGCGACATCCGCCGCAAGCTTGAAGAAGGCTGCCGCCGTCTGCAGGTCCCGCACAGTCATGTGCTTGATAATACAGTCACCATGATGGCGGGCTATCTCGGCCAGCAATCGCACGGCCGCACCGGCGCGCTCCATAAAATGGACGAGGAATATTTCAGCCGGATCGAGGCAATCGATTACACACTGTCCCATGATGACGGCCAGTCCGGCTGGGATCTGGAAGAAGCCGATGTGGTGATTGTCGGTGTTTCGCGCACCTCGAAAACACCGACCTCGGTCTATCTTGCCAACCGTGGCATCAAGACCGCCAATATTCCCTTTGTGCCGGGCTGCCCGCTGCCGCCGGAGCTTGATAAGCTTGAAAAACCGCTGGTCGTCGGCCTGATCAAGGATGTCGATCAGCTGGTCTCGATCCGTAAAAACCGTCTGCGCCAGATCGAACGCGGCGAGGGCGGGGATTACGTTGATCCGGTGGCAGTGCGCGATGAAGTTCATCAGGCCCGGCGTTACTTTACTGAACGCAGCTGGAAGATCATTAATGTGACCCGCCGATCCATCGAAGAAACCGCCGCCATCATTCTTTCGACCATGTATGACCGGCGCGGTCACTAAGCGATACGAACAGGATAAATAGATGCCCAATACCCATCGTCTTATTCTCGCCTCCAGCAGCAAGGCTCGCCATGCCATGCTGACCAATGCGGGCGTTGATTGCGAAGCCGTCGCCTCGATGATTGACGAGGATGGCTATAAACAGGCGATGAAGGCCGAAGGCGCCACTGCTGCCGAAGCCGCCGAAACCCTTGCCGAAATGAAGGCGCTGCGCATGTATCGTCAGCAGCCTGATGCCATCGTCATTGCTGCTGATCAGATGCTTGAATGTAATGGCATCTGGTTTGACAAGCCGATGGATCGTGACAATACCCGCGCGCAGCTTTTGGCCCTTCGCGGGAAAAGCCACAAGCTGGTTTCGGCCGCTGTTATATATAAAGAGGGGTCTCGTATCTGGGGCACGATTGATACCGCCCATCTGACCGTGCGCAACTTCACCGATGAATGGCTTGAGGAATATCTCGATGGCGCCGGTGAAGAGATCTATCACTGTGTCGGCGGCTATCAGCTTGAAGGTCTGGGCGCGCAGCTCTTTACCGAGGTGCGCGGCGATTACTTCACCGTCCTTGGCATGCCGCTTTTACCCCTGATTGGCTTCTTGCGGGATCACGGTGTATTAAAAGCATAACGAAAACATACATTTCGCCCTATTTCGCAGGATTGCCGCACCATGACCGTTTCCAAATCCTTTCGCACGCTTTCGGGAAGCTCGCGCCTGGCTGGCGTGATGGGCTGGCCGGTCTCGCATTCCAAGTCGCCAAAACTGCAAGGTTATTGGCTGGCAAAATATGGTGTCGATGGCAGTTACATGCCGCTGCCGGTCAAACCGGAAAACTTTGAAACCGCTCTGAAATCCTTGCGTGATCTGGGCTTTGGCGGGGCTAATGTCACCATCCCGCACAAGCAAGCTGCCATGGCTGCGTGCGATCATCTTTCTGATCGCGCCAAACGGATCGGGGCGGTCAATACCGTGACCTTTGATGATGATGGCAAGATGCACGGCGATAACACCGACGGGTTCGGCTTTATTGAAAACCTGCGGCAAGGCGCCCCGGATCATGATTTTGCCAAAGGTGCGGCTGTCGTACTTGGCGCCGGCGGTGCGTGCCGCGCCATTCTTGTATCCCTGCTCGATGAAGGCTGCCCGGAAATCCGTCTTGCCAACCGCACACGCAAACGCGCCGAGGACCTGGCCAAGGAAATCAATGATCCACGGATCAAGGTCGTTGACTGGCCGCTCGCACCCGAAGCCCTCGCCGGGGCGTCGCTTGTCGTCAATACCACAAGCCTTGGCATGGTTGGTCAGCCCAAGCTTGAAATTGATCTTGCCGGCTTGCCGCAAACCGCCCTTGTCACGGATATTGTCTATGCGCCGCTGATGACCGATCTTTTGCTGCAGGCCAAGGAACGCGGTAATCCGATCGTCGATGGTCTGGGCATGTTGCTCCATCAGGCACGACCGGGTTTCCATCGCTGGTTTGGCATTGATCCGGAAGTCACCCAGGAACTGCGCGACTTCGTTCTTTCGCCTGATTAAGTATATATTGGTAATCCTATCATGAAAATTCTTGGGCTGACTGGCTCTATCGGCATGGGCAAATCAACCGCGGCGGCGATGTTTCGTCACCTTGGCGTGCCGGTCCATGATGCCGATGCCGCGACCCATGAATTGATGGCGCCAGATGGTCTGGCCTTTGATCCGATTGCCAAAGCCTTTCCCGATGTGATCCATGATGGCCGGATTGACCGTCAGGCACTGGGCAAGATTGCCTTTGCCGATCCGGCTGTTCTTAAAAAGCTTGAAACCATCCTGCATCCTTTGGTGCGTGCGGCCGAAATCCGGTTTCTTGCCAAACAGCAGCGTCTCGGTCGCAAAATGGTTGTTCTCGACATTCCGCTTTTATACGAAACCGCCGGTGAAAAGCGCTGTGATCGTGTTTCGGTTGTTTCCGCCCCGGGGTTTATTCAACGCCAGCGTGTTCTTTCGCGAGAAGGGATGACGGACGCAAAATTTTCCGCCATTCTGTCCAAACAGATGCCCGATATCGAAAAGCGCAAGCGTGCAGATTTCATCATCCCGACAGGCTTGGGACGTGCGGTCACTTTTCAATATGTTCAGGGCATTATTGACCAACTGAGTTGATCACTGGACCCAGAATAGATGCGTGAGATTGTCCTCGATACCGAGACCACCGGCCTTGATCCCTATGCCGACCACAGGCTTGTTGAAATTGGCTGTATCGAACTGATCAATCACATGCCGACAGGCCGTCAGTACCATCAATATATCAACCCGGAACGCCCGATGCCCAAAGAGGCCTTTGACGTTCACGGTCTTGGTGATGACTTCCTGAAAGATCAGCCGGTCTTTGCCGAGGTTGCTGATGATTTCGTCGAATTCATTGGCGAAGATTCGGTTCTGGTTATCCACAATGCCAGCTTTGATATGAAGTTCCTGAATGCGGAACTCGAATGGCTCAATAAGCCGCGCATTGCCATGGAACGCGCGCTTGATACGGTTCAGATGGCGCGCAAGAAATTCCCGGGCTCCCCGGTTAGCCTCGATGCGCTGTGCCGTCGTTTCAAGATCGACAACTCCAACCGTACGCTTCACGGGGCCCTGCTTGACTCCGATCTTCTGGCCCAAGTCTATCTTGAACTGCTGGGCGGTCGTCAGCACGGCTTGTCGCTTGATCCCAATGCGCTAAATGGTGATCAGGAGGATGAAAACGCTGGTCGTCGCGTTCTTGGGCCCCGGGGCAATCGACTTGAACCCAGACCGCATGTCATAAGCGAAGAAGAACTCGCCGCCCACCGGGCCTATGTTGAGGCCAAGGTTAAAGACGCCCTTTGGCTGGCAAAGCAAGAGGCCTGAGATGGGGGCAGGGCAGTGGCGTGCAGTGCGGTCCCGATCTCAGCATTTCAAGACATGCGCCCGCCGCCTTGCCGTGGCCCTTCTATTGGTAATTCCCCTGAATTTCCTGCCGACGGATGTTCCGGCGCAGGGAAGCATTGATTACATTGCGCCGACGAAGGCTGAATTCGATGGGACATATGTCATACACCTGTCGGAAAGTACGCGGGTGCGCGCGTCGGGCCGGCCGGAACCGGGTTATTTTGACACGCTTGCCATTGAGCTGTTTGTCAAATCCGGTCTCAAGGTCGAGGTCACGCCGCAAATGCCCTGGAAACGCCAGATGGAACTGGCTGAGCGTGAAACCGGCCATGTAATTTATCCCACCACCCGGATTGATCACCGCGAAGACCTTTTCCAATGGGTCGGGCCGGTCAGCCGTACCTTCTGGAACCTGTATGGCTTCGCTGACAGTGGCTGGCCGGATATGGATTTTGAAACCCTGCTGCGTGATGCGCGGATCGGGGTGCTATTGGGATCGGCCCGGGAATCCTATCTGCGTGAACGCGGGGCCGAACAATTGATCATGGTGCCGCGTGAAGAACTTCTGCTGCCGATGATGATGGCGGGACGCGTCGATCTGATTGCGATTGGCGGCAATATCCTGCGCCACTATCTCGAGACAGAGCGTGCTGAAAACCCCGATATTGCGGACATTTCCGACGCCGCGCCCTACCGGGTTTGCTATCTCTATATCGCGATCAGTGGCCCTATCCCCGAACAGGATGCCAAAAAGCTGCAAGCACAGCTGGATAGCTTTAAAACCGATGGTTTCTTTGTTGAAAACCGGCGCACACACGGCCTTTCAACCAATCTCGACAGCTCGTTCTTAAAGGCAATGCTTGATCTGAATAATAACGGCATCAGCTGTGTCGATGTCGATCGGGCTGGCCCGTAAGATCGTAATATCGGGCAATCAATCCTGGCTTCTCTGCCTGTTTTCGCAAGGGACACCCACGGTGCGATAGATCGCCAGACACCCATATTGGTGGGCCAAAGGCCGGATTACGGACGGGCGTGGTTGCGCGAAAAGGTCGGACACGGCAATATGCCGCGAACATTCCTTGGGTGACCGGGCTGTTGCAAATGGCTGATATCGAACAAACGATACCGCTTGGCGCAGTTGGGCCGCGCCGACTGCATATCGTTCTGGTGGATGACAAGTAAAAGACCCAATAAGATACGCCGTACTATCACGGAGGATGAAAAGACCCTGTGGGAGGTCTTTACCCGTGACGTCAAACCTTTGCGCAATAAAAAGCACAAGGGCAGCGATGACGATATGGCCGCATCAGACGATGAAATCCACACCAGCGATACCGCCATCACCCTGCCTGACAATCTGGGCGACAAGCTTGAGCAGTCCGAGCAAAGCCGGGCCGCACGCAATTTGCCGTCTGCGCGCCATGCGGATCGGGGCCCACAGATCAAGAACCGCGCACTCGCTGAACTGAAACCCGGTGTCACCGACGGCATTGATCGCTCGACGGCAAACAAGTTTCAGAAGGGCAAGATGTCGATTGACGGGCGCATTGACCTGCATGGCATGACCCAGGAAGTCGCCCATAATGCGCTCAACGCCTTTATCGAGGATAGCTGGCGGGCCGGGAAACGTTGCGTTCTCGTAATAACGGGCAAAGGATCGCGCGCTGATGAATATGGCCGCACCGGTCTTTTGCGCGAACGCACCCCGCAATGGCTCAGCGCGCCGCGCTTGCGCAATCGCATCCTTGCCATCAATCAGGCCCAGATCCAGCACGGCGGGGCCGGGGCCTTTTATGTTTTGTTGAAACGGAGACGCCCGTGACACCTTTTGGCAATCGCATCAGGGAACTCCGGGCGCGTAACAACGTCACACTGACCGACATGGCAACTGCGTTGCAGCTGTCACCGGCCTATCTGTCGGCCCTTGAACACGGCCATCGCGGCCGGCCAAGCCCCGGTTTGGTGCAGCAAATCTGTGGCTATTTCAATCTCGTCTGGGACGAGGTCGATGACATCAAACGTCTGGCCCAACTATCCCACCCCAAGGTGACGGTCGATACCGCTGGTCTCGAGCCCGCTGCAACAGAGCTTGCCAACCTGCTATCCGAACGCATCGCCGGGCTCAGTGACGATCAGCTTGATCGTATGCTTGAAATCGTGCGTGAACGCCCGGCCTAGGGCCGCGTTTTCCTCATTCTCAACGCTATATTTCCGTAACTGTTGACTGGAATTGCTGTAATCAGGCGGGAAAATCGTGTTTTTTGTACAACTCGGGCAGCAAAATAGGTGATTTGGTCGAATCACGGTTTGACTATTGCGATTTTCGAGGGTATCAATCGGTGGTGTTTCGATCCAGAAACATGAAAAGACCTGCCTTTCTTGCAACTCCAAGGTTTTTGATCCGTCCGCACGCACCAGCAAACGCCTGAGCGCCTTGCCTGACGGTCAACCGCACATCTCTTTTCTATCTCCCTAAAATCTTCGCCCTTTCGGCAACCACAGATCATTAAACGCACATATGCATCTTCAGGACCTTAAAAAGAAATCTCCGACCGAGCTGCTTGCTCTGTCTGATGAACTCGAAATCGAAAATGCCAGCACGCTCCGCAAGCAGGAGCTGATGTTTGCCATTCTCAAGCAGTTGGCCGAGAACGACCATGCCATCTTTGGTCAGGGCGTTCT
>TARA_B100000674_G_scaffold231105_1_pt1 | contig 10543 bp, 8 predicted proteins | sample TARA_B100000674 | Tara Oceans TARA_B100000674 (sample SAMEA2622759) | marine metagenome | biome: marine biome (ENVO:00000447); feature: surface water layer (ENVO:00002042); material: "saline water (ENVO:00002010), including plankton (ENVO:xxxxxxxx)" | depth 5 m
AACTTTATTAAATTGATGAACTCTTAAAAGACCTTTTGTATCTTTACCATAGCTTCCTGCTTCTCTTCTAAAGCAAGCTGAATAAGCTGTGTATTTAAGAGGCAAATCTTCTTCCTGAAGGATTTCGTCTTTATGAAAACTAGTTACTGGAACCTCAGCTGTAGATATGCAAAACAAATCATCTTTATCTATATAATACATATCATCTTTAAATTTAGGTAACTGACCAGTAACCTGAGTGGTATCATAAGTTGTTAAAAAAGACGGGAATAGTTCTGTGTAACCATGAGCAACATGTCTATCTAACATGAATGAAATTAAGGAACGTTCCAATTTAGCTCCAATCCCAGTATAAACAGGAAAACCAGAACCGGATATTTTGGCACCACGTTTCATATCAAGTAAATTTAAATTTTCGGCTATCTCCAAATGATCTTTAACTGCAAAATCAAAATTGGGTTTTACACCAACTTCACGTATGATTACATTATCTGTTTCATCTTTACCTATCGGAACGGAAGAATGGATTTTATTAGGTATAAATAAAAGACTTTCATTTATTTTGTGAATCAGAGAGTCTATTTGAGAATCAATATCTTTAATTTCAGCAGAGGTTTCTCTCATAGACTTGATCATATCTGAAGCATCTTTTTTTTCTGACTTTAATTTGGAAATTTGTTTAGAAACTTTATTTCGATTAGCTTTTAGTTTATCACACCTCAAAACTAACTCTCTCCATTTCATATCCTTATGTAGAAGCTCATCGACATTAAAATCAACTTTTTTTGCTTTTAAGAGGTCTTTTATCTCTCTAGGATTTTCTCTTATATATTTTAAAGGTATCATATAGGCAATATATTATTAATTATTAATGTTATATAAAATTGAAAATTGGCAATTTATAAAACTATCTGTATCATAAATATTATCATTCACTAAATTTTGTAATTCAAACACATAATTTATCGGACCATAATTAGAGTTTACTATTCTACTTAATCTAGCCCCTAGAACACTTCTTTTTTTAAGATTTTCAGATTCTAAAAAATTTGTACTAACATATGAATAAAAAGGTTCACCCATAGTTGTTTGACGATAATCAAACGTAAAATCAGTGAACTTATTTATCACAAAGAATAGTTTCACTAAAATATCCTCTGAATCACCACCGCTCCAATACCCAATTGGATAATCATAATGATATGGAAGATTAATTGGGTCATCATGAGTATAGACCTGGGGCTCAATTCGAGTATATTCTAGTTTCATTAAAATTTTATCCAAAAATAAACGAGACATTCCGAGCTGAGCACCAAACCAATTATGATGATCAGAATTAAATGTATTAAAAGGACTCCACTCATCCATTAAAAATGCACCGTAAAATCTATTATTATTGTATAAATATTCTATGTCAAATCCCATCTGCAGATTATCCGTATCTCCAAGTGCATGTTGCGCAGACCAAAAGGGCATGGTTGGAACCAAATAGAGTAAAGGGAGGTGATGACCTACAATTACTTGCTCATAAAAACCTATTCGCAAGTTATTTTTAATTTTAATATCTAACCTGTGATTAACAATAAATCTTCTGACTTTTTTAGGAAATTCTTCTGGACCCTCATCAAGATTACCTATATTTTGAAAAAGATTTGAATACAACTCACCTACTAGGAATATAAACTTAACTTTATCTGATTTTGTCCTTAATTGTATTTGTGGAAAACCAGGAGCTTGATTAGATATTGATAAATTTCCTGATGTAAAAGAGCCTAGCCTAGTTCTAAATTTGCCTAAAAGTAAATCAGCATAAGGAGTGATAAATGCAACAGCGCCTTCCCCTTCATCAAAATCAATACCATTTTTGGGATTCCTTGCTAAATAATACAGCTCATTTGAATAATCAGGATTGTAAGGAAACATTGAAGGATTCTGCTCTTTATCAACAATTTGTCCATCAAATCCAAAGGCAGAATGCTTATTGAATCTAAAATAACTTTGAATTTGAAATAAAGGCGATGCCATAAATGGTAGTGAGTAAGCCTTATTATAACTAAACTCGACTCCAGGAGTTATCCACAACAAATCTGACTGATAATATTCCGGGAATAATTCAAAAGAGGTATTGCTATATCGAATTCCTAATATTGGGTACAAACCAAAGTTTTTATTATTGATAAAGTTTTTAGCTGAATATGACAATTTATCAATATTAGGAAAAATAAAATTAGCATCTCCTATTTCTCCATTTTCTATGCTAGACATCTCCTTGTTCAGATAATAATTATTAGAGTAGTTAAAATTATATCCTCTATTAGGAATTAAAAGAGATACAACAAAAAGTGCGATTATATTTTTTTGAATAGTGATCATATGTTATTAATAATCAAAATAAACAATATCAAAATATTCATAAAATGAATAATATTAAATTCTCTAATAACTTTATCTTGAAGGATTATTTTATACATAATTAAAGTTATAATAATTTTTAAAAAATATAAAGTTATTGGAACACTCATTGTGATTGGCATTATGATACAAACATAAAATAAAATTAAATATTCAGTCGGGGACTCTAGTAAATCATTTTTCTCCTTAAATAAACTAAATAAAGACAGTATTATTCCAAAAGTTATTGGATACCAAATGAAATCTGTTATAAAAAATATCCAGCTATCATTTGAAGTATTAGTAGAGCTCATAAAGCAGAAATAGATAACGATTGCAGAAGAAACTAATATTGAAACATCTATATTATTATTCTCCCTAGTTCTTTTATCAAGTATAAACAATAGATTAATAAATAATGTTATGAGGGTTAAATATAAAAAATTAGAATTGAAAATTGATTGACTATTCTGAACAGCTACCATGCTTATAAATATCAAAATTGAAAAAAAGAAATATATGTAAGCATTATTTAAAAATTTGATTTTTGTAAAAATTGTACTAAAGAAAACTGGCCTAAAATCTAAAATAGTAAATATATGTTTAAAAATAAACAATGAAATAATAACTAAATAAGTTGTTGGAATTGAATGATTGGCAATATTTAAGCATAGAATTGAAAGAGCGCTTTGAAAAATATACATTGTAGAAACAGAATCTTTATGAGATAAGTTGTAAGATAAAATGATATGATGTAGGTGCTTCTTATCTGCTTTAAAAATACGTTCACCATTCCATAATCTCCTCAAGAATGCATATGTAGTATCTATAATAGGTAGCCCAATACATAGAATCACACACATTATATCGATATAAAAATTCATGTCATATATTTGGGTTTCACTTATAATTAACACACTCAATACTGCTACTGAATATCCAAGCATATAACTTCCCGTATTTCCTAAAAATATTTTAGCTGGGTATGAATTTCTTCTTAAAAAGGCAAATAATATCCCTATAATACTATAGAAGATTATACTAAAACTACTTTCAAATAGTATTAATAATGAAAAAATACTGATAATAGCTAATCCTGATGCCAAGCCATCGAGTCCATCAATCAAATTATATGCATTTACTACAGAAACAATAAAAAATATTGTAAATAAAACTGAAAACAGATTGCTGTCGAAAAAATTAATATTAATAAATTCATTAGATAAAGATATGAATATTGTGGCAGATACAACTTGGGCTAGGAGCTTTATCTTTGGAGACAAATCATTTTTATCATCCATAAACCCCATAATAAAGATAATTAAAAGTCCTAAAAAGTAAGATGTAGAAAGCATCAAGTGTTCATTAAATTGAATTATAAATGGAATCATTGAAATACATATTCCAAAAAATATTATAAGTCCACCACCAGAAGGAGTCTCTTGCCTATGAACTTTTCTACTGTTTGGCTTATCAGTAATATTAAGATTTCTAATTAACTTTAGTCCAAATGGCATAACAATAAAAGTGACAATGAATGATCCTAGAAAATAGTATAGGTAAATAACATCCATTATCTATTTAAAGTTTTGTATATAGAATCATTTAAATTGTATCTAGATTTGAAATTTAAAGAATCTAACTTCTTGTAACTTAATGATGTGTTTGACATAGATTTTTTAATACGATTCATATTTATTGTGGCTTTCCTACTAATTATAAAATAAAAAGATTGGATCACAAATACACCCAAATAAGCTACAAGACAAGGTATATTTTTAACTTTGCCAGAATTAGAAATGAATGAGATTTTATCGCAAATCTCCCTAATTGAGTAATTCGGGTAATCTAAATAATTAAATATATCTATATTGCTTACTGTTTTTTTGCTAATATAAATTGTAAAATCAACTAAATTTTCAACATAACAAATAGATTTTAAGTTATTACCTTTACCAACAATGAAAAACTTATTTTGAGATATATAATTTATCAATCTATTCATATTACTTTTTGATCCAGAACCAAATACAACGCTAGGTCTTATTATTTTTAATTCTTTTTTATATTTAGAGGCTAAATATATCAATTTTTTTTCAGCTTTAACCTTACTTTTACCATAATGACTTTCAGGAGTCAGATTCTGTTCCTCAGATGCATCTATGAAAGTGTCTCCATAAACTGCTGCAGAACTAAAATAAACTATTCTATCTATCTTATTACGTTTAAAAAAATTAATAATATTATCTAAGCCATTACAGTTTGTGCGATAGTATTCTGTATGATCTGAAACATCATCCTTATGAACTGCAGCTAATATATAAACAATATCAAAATCTGACTTTATATCTTCTAAGTCTTCTCTATTATTTATGTCACCAATAATAGTATTAACTTCACTAATATTTGAATCCTGTAAATCAAAATTTACAACTTCATTTTTCTCAGATATTAACTTTTTTATCAGAAATGATCCAATAAACCCACTTCCACCTATGACTAAACATTTCACAATTAATACCTTAGCTTTTTATAAGACCATTTTCTAATAAAAACTGGTAGAAACCTCAACAATATTGACAATATTTTAAGAATATTATATTTGATGGAAAGTGTATTGAAAGAATATTTAGAAAATATTTGTCTTTTAATTGCTGCCAAATTAGATCTTCTTGATTGAATACCTTCAATTCTGTAGTATAGCAAAGGTTCTTGTAAATTAGATATTTGTATTTTTTTTTGAAGAGCTCTTCCGCATAACTCTATATCTTGAGCAGTATAGAATGTTTCATTATAGAAACCAATTTTTTCAAACAAACTTCTTCTAAAAACTACAGTAGGATGTATAAAAGCAGATCTGTAATGGAAAAAATTTTTTATTTCATTGTAATCATCAGGTCTTTTATTAATAAAACCATCATCTAAATTATTATCATCTTCAAATTCTTTTGACCAAGTGCCAAGAATATCAACGTTTGTATTGTCATTTAAATATTTGACCTGCTTTTCTATTCTAGTGCTATATGCTATATCATCAGAATCCATTCTAGCATAATATTTAGTTTTAGAAAGTTTTATAGATCGATTAAGAACATACGGCAATCCACTCTTAGGAAAAGATAAAATTTCAATGTTAGAATATTTATCACAATAAATATTTATCAAATTAAACAAATCATCATCAATTGGTCCATCTTGAATTAGATGAATACAAGTAATAGGCATTGTTTGCTTAACGATAGAATTGATAGATTTTTCTAAATGAGAAACGCAAGTTTCATTTGTAAAAGGTATACCAACAGTAATATTTGAATCTATCATATTGACAAATATTCTCCTAATATCTTATCATATTTTGCCGGCATAAATTTACCTAAATTATTTTCTGGTGTAAGTGTAATTTCTCCAAAATAAATATCATTTAAAATTGAATATAAATCAATTCTTGCGAAAGGCAAACCCTTACTTAAAACTTTTGATATTTCAATCATTTGACTAAGATTTTCAGGTTTTTTTATTTCAAAATTACATGATGGGTAGTTTAAATTAAAATCCATCTTATTCCATTCTAGATCATAAAAGTTACGCTTATGATCATTAGCTCTATCATAATCAACTTGAATGAACTTGACTTTACTATTAAATGAAAAAAACTTATAATCACTTGGAATATCACCATTTTCATCTTTAAGCAAATTTTCTATCATAATCTGAGGCTCAATGTTTTTATATTGATATTCTCTTCCTAAATAGTAATAATTCATTGATAAAAAAGATCTACATTTTTTTATAATATATTTAAAATCTGTATTTTTTTTATCTTCAACAATAATATTCCAACCACTACCATGAGTAGCCTTAATAATGAAAGAATCTGGCAATTTATCAAAAGGAATAGATTCGGGCTCTGATGTTATATAAAGAGTATCTAAAACATATTTGCCACCAATTTTTTTTCTTACGTAATTTTTAACAAGATATTTGTCGCACAAATCTGAACGAATACCAGGATTTCTATAAAGTTTTAAATATCCTAATTTTTCATTGAATGTTTTGGGTTTTTTAAAGTTAGCAATTTTTTTATGCCTTATAAAATATCTCAATGATTCAATAAAATAATCATTAGGAATAGATTTAATCATATTGTATTTAATTTTTTCTAATACCATCTTACTATCCTCTACCTAGAAATATCCAAGAAAAATTATTTTTTATGTAGTACAAAGTGCTATTCGATTCAAAAATAAATCTAAGTTTATCAACAAACCTTATGTTTGAAAATATTATCTTTAACCAATCACCTGAATATCTAAAATCTTCTGCCTTTAAATAATCATTAATCCTTTTATTATCTTGAATTTTTAATTTATGTCCGTATAGATCAATAAACTTGTTTAACACTACAGTTCTTCTCAAATGAATTTTTTCACTTTTTTCCTTAAAATCTTTCATTGCACCAATACTTAAAAATGAATTATCCTCATGTATTCTATATTTCGCAATTATATTTTCTACATGTATCAACTCATCAGAAAAATGCTCTATATTGAGTCTCATCCAATAATCCTCATTAGGAAGCATTTCGGGTATTGGGAAAATAATATCTGTTAACTGTTTTTTATACATTACAGCTTGCCCACTTAAAGATCCTTTTTCACCTTTTGGGATTATAATTGAGTTATACTTGTCATCATCTGATATAGTTTCTAATTTCCCACAACAAGCAACTAACGTCTTTGTACTGCTAATGAGATGTCCTAATCTCGACGATATAAAATCTGAATTCATAATATCATCCCCATGAAAGAAACATATATAATCTGATGTTACATATTTATATCCTAAATTAAATGCCTTTATTTTTCCTAATCTTCCAATATTATAATATTTTATCCTATCATCTGATAAATACGTCTTTACAATATTTTCTGTTTCATCAGTTGACCCATCATTGATAACTATAAGCTCAAAACTTTTATGTTCTTGATTTAGAATACTTTCAATAGATTGACTTACATACTTTTCTACATTATAAATGGGCATAACAATTGAAACTTTCATTTTTCTTCCTTTTTATTGAAAAAGTATGCACTAATTCCTCCAATACTCATCCATATATATGGGTATAAAAAAGATCTAGCTAATATTATTTCAGATAATGTAAATACTGATATATAAAATAAAAATAATGGGAGGCCCTTAATGTTATTAGTTTTCCACCAATAAATCAAAATTTTTACAAATGAAGAAAAAGCAATTATTGTCATTAATAAAAATGGAATAAAACCAAATTGCCTCCAAAATGATAAGTAGTTATGAATGTAGTTGCCTTTCTCACCAAAACTTTCCTCTACATCGCCCATAAAATCACCTAATAGCCACGCTTCTGACAAACTATTTATACCTTTTTTCAATTGATCCTCTCTCATACTTTGAGATAAGTCATATGACCCAAAAACCATTCTAATCATCCGATTATCTGTAAAACTATTATTATCTAGATTTATAAATAAAATCGTTAATGATAAAGCAATTATAGAAAACATTGCTATTTTATTTTTTTTATATAGAAATACAATTGAGGTTAAAATGAAGCAATAAAATGAAGCTCTTGAAAAAAGCGCAAAAAGACAGATTGAAGAAATCAATATTAGTAGTAGTTCTTTTTTGGAATTATCAAGTCTACATAAAATAAATATTGATAGTACAGCAAACGAGTCAGCTAACATTAGATAAATTTGTGTACCTCCTAGGAAAATAGCAAATACAACTGTATTTGAAATTGCACTCCAAAGAATGACTAATGAAATAAAAAGCCAGACAACAATCATTAATTTCCAAAAAGTTTTATTTTCCCATATCTTGACAACATTCATTCCTACTATCCAGAATAGCCAATATTGTATTATTGTTTGAGATATTATAGTTAGGTATATATATGTACCTGCATTTGAATAGTTCGGTATGAATGGAAAAGAAAACAACTGAATTAACGAAACCATTAATAATAACCAAAAAGTGCTCAATCCTGTAAACGACTTCTCATTTTCATGATTTTTATAATTATATATATTTGAAAAAATAAAAAGTAAAAACAGCACAATGTAAATTGATGTTATATTAACTCTAGGGAAATCTAGAACATATTCAAAATATTTATATACAGGTCTTAATCCTAATGCTATGAACAAAAAAATGAGACTGAGCATTTCATTAATTCTTAAATGATTCACTTTAATCTACTTTCATAAAAGTTTTGCCTCGCCATATTTATAAAGCTATAAGCAATGTATATCAATAAAAGACATGTTAAGATAAGTGTATAAATAGGGGTTTTTACAAAACAATATATTAAGATAATTAAAGATACTAATATTGAATATTCGACCTTATTTCTAATGCATTCTATTAGCAAAGAAGCAATACTAAGATTACTTAATTTTAACATATAAACTAAATAAATAACCCAGATTAAGCAATTCGAAGCAGAATATAAAATTAGGGCTAAAAATAGATTATCATAGTATACTCCGATTCCCAAAGAAACAAATCTCCCAATAAGTATAATACTATTAAATTTAAGTTCTAACTCTTGTTTGTAGTATATAGTTGGAATTGATGAAAGCGGAGCAGCTATAAAGGTTACAAAAAGCCAAGGTGAAAGTATTTGGACAATATATCCCACTTCAGACCACTCCTCACTGAAAACTGCAGTAAATATTGAAGGAGCTAGAAATAAACAGATAAAAATGAATGGTAGAGCTAAATGAAATAGAATCTTAAAATAATTAGATATGCTTTTAGAAAGCACTCCTTCATTTAAACTATCAGCTGCTTCAGAATAAAATATTTTACCTAAAGAATGTCCTAAAAGCATTACTGGCATGTTTACTGCACGATGACTTAACAAATACAATGATGCATATTTAGCATTAGAATCAAAAAAAGTCCAAATAGCTATTATTGGAAGCCATATACCTAAAGTATTAATAAGCTGAGAAGGTGCTGAAAATATGGGGTATTTTTTATATTTTTTAAAAACCGCCATAACATCTTGCATTCGAAAGATTAAAATATTATAAAAAAAGCTTGCGTGCATTTGCCTAAAAGATAAGATTAAAATTATTACCAAACCTGATCCCAGTGCAATTTGATGGCTATATATTAAATATTTATAATCTTTTAAGCCGTAATATTTAAATATGAAAATAGGTAAAGTCGCATATAGAAATCCAAACACAACTTTTGAAATACTTATAAAATTAAATTTCTTTTGGTAAAGAAGAGTGTTATAAATGATATGATAAAATAAAGATGTTAATATAATACCTGAAGGCACAAAATATTGTAGGTCAAATAAGTAATTAGAATTTATTTGATCAAATACAAAATAGTTTATGTAAATAGATAGAATAATGAACACAAGTAAAGAAAATAATATACAATTAATAATGCTTAATCGAAGCAAGTCATACCTTTCTTTGCTGGTATTTACTAATGGAATCGCAAGCTCATATTTTAAGGCAGCAATTATTGAAACAACATTAATAATGGTCAGATAAATTGTATACACTGAAAACTCATCTGGTGTATAAATTCTTGTGAGTAATGGTGAAAAAATAATTGGAAATAAATAAGTTCCTAAGGAACCTCCAACCAATGTAAAAAGCTGACTTATTAAGGAATTATTTGTTTTAATATTATTTATCCAAATTTTCTTTTCAATACTATGAAGTAAATAGTACCAAATAACGAACTAATAAAGGATAGAGCTATAATTAAAATGTTTTTAGGCCAGGACTGCTCGATTGGTCTAGTAGGTTCCTGAATCATCAATAATGTTTCAGTATTATCCTGTTCTAGATTGTCTGCTTTCTCATAATCTATTTGTTGAGATTGAGATAGTCCTCTTTTCATAAAAACTACATCATTTAATTTTTTTTCATTTATTATCACGTCATTTGACTGTTGAGTAACGTCATACTTATTTAAATGAATCAATAAATCATCGTAAGCTTTATTTAAATCTTCTTCATATTTATCAACTTTTTTAGAGATGTTATTTTTTAAATCCTTGTAGTGCTCGCTGGTTGACTTAACAATAAAGTTTTTAATTTCATTAATAAGAGTATTAAGAATCATCTGAGATACT
>TARA_B100000674_G_scaffold105608_1_pt1 | contig 10528 bp, 7 predicted proteins | sample TARA_B100000674 | Tara Oceans TARA_B100000674 (sample SAMEA2622759) | marine metagenome | biome: marine biome (ENVO:00000447); feature: surface water layer (ENVO:00002042); material: "saline water (ENVO:00002010), including plankton (ENVO:xxxxxxxx)" | depth 5 m
TCATATCCGGTAGCATGACCCCTGCGCAACTTAGTGGTGATGAATAACGATTCTCTATCCATTCCAGATTCTTTAATCGCCTCTCCAACTTCATGTTCGTTATTGTATGCTCTTGCAGTATCTATGTGAGTATAACCTGCTTCTAGAGCTCTCAGAACTGATTTTTTGCACTCCCCTTTTTCTGACATCAGGAATACTCCCAACCCAAATTGAGGAATCTCGTGTTCGAATTTTTCACCGTCGGATGTGCTGTGGCTGATTCGCATATCTGTGCTAGAGGCCACCTGTTGAAAAAGAAGCGTACTTCATTCTTCTTCAGTTGACCAAGTTCCTCTAAGCACCTTTCCTGCCATTTGCCCAGCTTCGAACATTTCGATGTCATGGTCAACAATCAGGTGCTTAGTAAGTTGGTGATGCGCTACAGGGATGTTGCACACTGGGCACTGAACATATCTCTCTGGCTTGTATCCTCTAAACTCCATTCTGCCTGCTGGTGTAGACAACATTCTGGCAGTTTTCCCTAAGATGTACAACGCCATAACTACGAACAGAATTAGACAGCATGCTGAACTAAATCCGGACCCCATCGGAGTTGAATCTCCGCTTAGTCGGATGTTTTGAATGACCGAGCCGCCCGATGCTCTTAGTCTATCTAAGTCAATTGTATGTGGGAATTCTTCACCTTTGACTGTGAGAAGAATGCGTGTTCCGTCATCCTCTTCATCAACGGTAAATGCGAGTGTGAAGTTACCATAGCGGTCTGTTTGGGTGGTTGTTCCTTGGAATTGCCTGCAGTTGTTTTCGCTGGTATCACAACCGATTGAAATGTCCTGCAACACTAATTGGGAGTTATCAGAATATGTCGCAGTGCCCGTGATGATGTAGGTTTCAGCACTTGCAGAAATAGAGAAGCAAATTACCAAAACCAATGGTATCAGTAATCTCTTCATGTTACAACTAGAACAGTCTCGCTTTTAGAATGTTGATTCAATCCATTGAGGTATTTTCAGCATGAGAAACAACAACAGTTCAAAAATACCTCATGGTTAATTTGTCGTGTCAGTATTCACATCAGCAATCGGGCACCTCGCTGGTGTGGATACATGGCACTTCATTTCTTACGACCAATTAAGCCGACATTTACTACCCGAGGCAGAAGGCATTGGTTTGATCTTCATCGAGACTTCTTGGAAGGCTAGCCAACTGCCGTATCACAAACAGAAGTTGGCATTACTGCTCTCAAATCAAAGGCACTTTGCCCTAGAAATGCAAGATGCAGGTTATCCGATTAGGTATGTGTTCTCTGACAAAGAATACGGTGAAGTCCTTGCAGAACTTTGTGAAGAGCTGGGTGAAATCACAGTAACCAAGCCAGCAGAATTGAGCCTTCGTCGCTCGATTCAACCATTGGTCGAGTCCGGTAGCCTGAGAGTACTGGAGCACAAAGGATGGTTAACTACATCTGAGGATTTCATCAAAGGAGCAGGAGCGAATGCTCCGTGGAGAATGGACAAATTCTACCGTTACATTCGCAAGAATTACTCGATTATGCTGGAGGATGACGGCAAACCAGTTGGCGGAAAATGGTCACTTGATGACGAGAACAGGCTACCATGGGATGGTGCAGTCGACCTTCCTGAAACATTGAGGTTTGAGCCTGACGAGATAACTCTCGAAGTAATTGAGATGATTGAGAAGAAATACGGCCATCATCCAGGAAAAATAGTCGCAGAAAATCTGCCTGCGTCTGCTGAAGATGCAAAGCGATTATGGGATTGGGCCAAAGCCTCTGTGATGTATTATTTCGGTCCATACGAGGATGCAATGACCCAAGAACATCGCACACTTTTCCACACAACTATGTCTTCATTGGTGAACCTTGGAAGAATCATGCCAAGTACTCTTCTCAACGATGCACTAGCGCTAGATATTCCACTTAACTCGAAAGAAGGATTCGTTCGCCAAATCATTGGTTGGAGAGAATTCGTTCACCATGTTCACGAATTGACTGACGGCTTTGCAACCGATTCAGCCCCGGTTAAAGCAAGGCCTGCAGCTGGCTGGGAAGGAGAATGGCCAACAGCCAAAATCACTCCAAACGTACTAGAGAACTCATACGAACTTCCACCGACTTTCTGGGGAGAAAAATCGGGTATGTTATGCCTTGACACAGCGGTTTCAGATGTTGTAGAAACCGGTTATGCCCACCATATACCTCGTCTCATGGTCCTTGCAAATATTGGAAACCTGCTAGGAATCCACCCAAGAGAATTGACCGATTGGTTCTGGGCAATGTTCACAGATGCCTATGATTGGGTGGTCGAGCCAAACGTACTAGCTATGGGAACTTATGCAGTTGGCGAAGTGATGACTACTAAGCCATATGTTAGCGGAACTCCCTACATCAAGAAGATGGGAGATTACTGCGGAGATTGTTCACTTCACTTCAAAAAATCATGCCCAATTTCTGATATGTACTGGAATTTCCTAGAAGAAAATCAAGACCACTTTAGAGGAAATCACAGAATGGCAATGCCGATGCGCACACTCGCAAAGCGTACACAGCAAGCCAAAGATACCGCAAAAGAAGTCACACATTACGTGCGCCAACAAATGACCAAAGGCGAAGTGTTAGACCCGAGTATCCTTGCATCAATCAAATCTTAGTTTTGGCAAGATGGGCAGAAGTCTAGCCTGCGCCCTGCTGGTCTTGTGTGGACGATTAAATCTCCACATTCATGGCATTCCTGGTCGTTACGAGTGAATACCCAATGCCTTGCTTGCCCTCTTGTGAATCCGACATCTCTCAAGTTTTCATACAATTCGAGTTCAATTGTGATTCCTGGATTATGGAAAGACTGCCTCGACAAAAATAGTGCTTGCTCTGCTAGCATTTCCTTTTCCTCATCTGAGAGTGAGCCAACCGTTCGGTCTGGATGTAAGCCTGAGGTAAACAGGACTTCACTGCGTAGATAGTTTCCGATTCCAGCAAAGAATCCCTGGTCCAGTAGCAGGGTTTTGAGCCTCCTTCTCTGGTAAGTTTTCTGATTCATGTGGTCGACTAAATCCTGAATGGTGGTTTCCTCAATTACAACATCGGGTCCTAACTTCGCAAGGTAAGGATGACCAGAAAGCTCCCATGGCTCCATCAGCAAGATATCGGTTGCAGACCAAAGTCTGCAAGTGTGTTTGTCAGTGGTTAGTGCTACCCTAAGTGAACGGTTCCATTTCTTGGCTTCAGTCGTTCTGAGGTTCACCGTCCAGCGACCGTACAATTGGTTATGGCTATACATAACAAATGAGTCAAAATGAATTAACAGAGCCTTACCTCTGGCCTCGACTTTGTTGACAGTCTTGCCTAGGAAATCGTGTTCTCTACCACTGAATTGAGGTAGTGTAATTTCGATGTCCTCGATGACCTTTCCTTCCAGTGCTTTACGGATTTTATCCGCTGCACGATGGATTTCAGGTCCTTCTGGCATGGGGGAAAATCCACGGTTTCGATTAATAATGTCTGTATTGTTCTGTCAAAATGTGAAGAGCATAGTCGGGGTCAAACTCAAAATGCCCAAGCGACTGGGACTATCATGCGAGATAACGCCAAGGTCGTATTGATGGCCTTGCTAATGGCCAGTATCTCACTTGCAGGTTGCTTTGGGGAAGAGGCAACCGAAGAAGTTGAAATCCCGGTGGTTGAAGAGAAATTTGGTGCATACAGCGTAGTAGCACCAATCGATACTGGAATCAATGTCTACCACGACAGATTCCGCCTGAATGAGACATATCCTGATTGGCTGCTTGACGGTCTTGGTGTCACAATGTCTTGCAAACTAACTCAAGAAGGAACTTGGCAGGAGCGCTATGAGGCTGACAAAGAGTCCTGCTGGGACGTAATCACATCCACAGATATCGTCTACTTCCCTGGAACTAGAATCATTGGAACAACTCCCGATGACGATACACAAATCCCAATCCTTGACGACCCATCTGATGGGCACGGCACTGCGGTAACAGGTTCTGTACTCGATGCTAACCCGGACGCTGTGATTTTCTTTGTAGAAGGCTTCTCGGATGCAGCGGTTCTGGCAGCGGCAAATCAGCCACTAGTCGACATTATCACAACTTCATTTGGACCTATTGGTAGCGTTCCAGTTCCGGGAATTGAAGATGCAACAAAGGTTGCAGTTGTCGATTACAAGAAGATTCACACAGGAGCTTCAGACAACACACCTTCACCTGCAGTTCAAGATTCAACAGCAGGCCCGCCTTGGTCGATTGGAATCTCAGGATATGCTGAGGAAGACGATGACCAAAAGGAAACCATGAGTGGCTCTTACCCAGATATTGCTGCTGATTGGACCCAACTTCTTCCTAACCACGATGACACTGATGGCTACCATGTAACCTCGGGAACTTCATTCGCAACTCCACGCACAGCAGGGATTCTCAGCCTGGTAATCACCATGCTAAGAGAGGACGCAGGTGACATGCTATCTGGTGCATCTGATGAATACGCAAGAAACGGTTTGTTAGTCAACAGCAGCGATTTACAAATCACTAACGCAGACATCAGACACGCTCTAAACCAATCTGCATGGTATCCAAGTTTCTCTACTTGGGACCCAACCTCTGGAACAACACCAATGTCTCCGATTGCACCTTGTACACAAGTCGGTTGGGGTGTTGTGAACATGTCCAACGTGATGCCAATTTACAACCATCTTGCAGGTAATGAGCAAATTCCTAGCCGCCCTGGAGATGTTGTTGCATGCATGAATGCAAATCAAGCAATCCGTGAAGCCTACTGGTCTTAATCGGAAAACCAAGGATGTTTTCCGAAGTGATTTCTAGGCACTATATTTCCAGTCTTTGCATAATGATGGAATCCTCCCAATACAGATTTTAGGTAGGATTTCAATCTGGGTTGAACCCACAATTTGTGAGGTAAAAACGCCAAGAATTTTGGCAATTTTGCGAGTATGAAAGGATAGACTGTTATCGTCAATTTCGATGTATTTCCTCTATCCTCAATAACCCACTCAACAAAGGATTGCGGGCCATTTTCTTCACCGATTAGAAGTGTGTAGCCTTTTCCTTCGTCCCATGTTTGGAACTTTCTGATGTAGGTTCTATCATTGAGATAGACCAACCTGTCACTATAATTTCCATCGCCCCATACTATAGCTTCGTTAGTCTTACAAAATGGATGACTGGCATTCAGATTTTCTTCTGCACTAATTAATTCCCAGAGTTGACTTGTACTGAGGTCAAACTCAATGGATTGAGAAACAGGCAATCTTTTCCGCAAAGTAGAATCCATCTTTATCCCCATTTTCAGTCTCTTGATCTCAGAATCTCAGAAGGTATACGATAGACATAGTTCGTCGATTCTCCAATCAATTTGATTGACGTTTTGTCACCTGAAATCTGGACTATATCAAATTCCGTTTCTATCGAATGTAAAGGCATGTTTGCCAGAAGCCTTCCTCTGTTATCAAGGGAAATTCCTGTTGCAACATGTGGCTCAATTGATTGATAGGAAATTACATCTTCAGAGATATCCACCTTACCAAGGCCATCAAACATGTCTGCAAAGGCCGAGCAAATCTCGGACCATTCGCTAATTCTGATTTCGATTTTATCGCTCATAGGTCATCCCAACTAAACTTCCACTGCCAATTTCCAAAGGCGACTCCAGGAGTATTCATTCGTGCCTCTGAACCTAATTCCATGATGTCTTGAATTGGAATTATGGCCATGCCAGCAGGACTCTGAACGGCTAGTCGAATCATTGTCTGGCAAACAGATTCACCTTCCTTCATGTATGGCTTGAGTCGCTTTCTCTTCTTCTCACTCCACCAACCCTTTGTCGTGTTGTTATCGTGAGTTCCAGTGTAGACAACTCGGTCAATAGTGATGTTTTCCGGCTTGTGAGGATTGTCTTTGTTATCATCATCAAAGGCGAATTGTAACACGCTCATCCCTTCCAACTTGTGTCTTTGACGCAGTTCTGTCACCTCTGGTGGAATGATTCCCAGGTCTTCAGCAATGATGCATTCATGGCTGCCACATACTTCGATTAGTGCTTCGATTAACTCGTCTTTCGGACCTTCTAGCCACTTTCCTTTTCGAGCTGTTTTGTGCTTAACAGGAATCGCCCATGCTGAGTGAATACCTCTGAAATGGTCGATTCGAACTATGTCGAAAAGGCGCATCATTCGCGCCATTCTTTGTTTCCACCACTCCCAATTTTCTTTCCTGTGAGCATTCCAATCATACAGCACTGTGCCCCATCTCTGCCCCTTTTTACTGAAATAATCAGGAGGTACTCCTGCAACAACTTGTGGCATTCCTTTCTCATCTAACATGAATAGTTCACGATGAGCCCATACGTCTGCAGAATCATGAGAAACGAAAATCGGTAAGTCGCCAATTAGGCTGATATCCTTCGATTTTGCATATTCTCTTACCTCTTTCCAGCGACCCATAAATCGGGCTTGAGCAGTTGCATTGGTATGAATTTCTGCAAGCGCTGAAGGATTCCTGTCTCTGTATTCAACCGGCCATTCATACCATGGTTTTCCATCGAACTTTACCTTCAGGGCTTCGAAAAGAAGCCAATCTTCTAGCCAGTATGATTCCTCTTTCATGTCTATGGCTTCTGATTCACCAAGACTATCCCAAGCTGCGAAAGCAGAAGGGGATGCGTATGGAGAACCGTGTTCATCAGGAGGAGTAATCGGTAAGACCTGCCAAACAGAAGCACCATAATCGACTATGTAATCGATGAACTTCTCTGCATCACTTAGTCCGTTTGGCAGGCTAGTTATGTGGCACAACACCCCTGTATACTGTGCCATTGAAATGATGTGTAATGCCGAAAACCTTTGAGTTTACTCTCTCTGCCCGATACATGCGTCGACCTGCGATGCTTATGGCTTTGATTTTCCTTCTTGTCCCATTTTCTTCTATGGCGGCTACTGTTGATGGTTCTTTGAACGAATGGAGTTCAGAGTCTCATATGGGCACAGATGCGAATGGAATCTCTTTCCACATGGATTGGGATTCAAGCAACTTATACCTTGCGTGGGATGGTACAGACCTAAGTTCACCAAGTGAAGGAGCAGACATTTTCTTCTACCTAAACACGAGTGAAGATGGTTCTGTTACTGCAAAGTCTTGGAACGGGGTCAAGACCCTTCCATTCGCTGCGGATTATGGAGTTGTGGTTGAGGATTCATCATATGCTAGAGTTGTCGGATATAGTTCAGGACAGTGGGTTGACATTTCCACTCCAGATTTGCATGCTGGATGGAGTGATAACAAAGTCACAGAGATCTCAATTCCACTATCTGATGTCGGTAATCCAGCCCACATGGATTTGATAGCATGGGGACAATGGCAGGATGCTGGAAACGTTTGGGCTACCTTCCCAATGAACAATTCCTTCTCACAGTTTAGCCACTTCTACTCTGCTAGCGACCTTGTAAATCAGACGCCCGCCGATATAACAATCGAAGAGCGCTCAACTCCTGAAAAAGTGGATGATGCGCTAAATTTAGCAATCATTTTCCACCAACACCAGCCCTACTACAAGAACAAGTTGACCAACATGTACGAGATGCCTTGGGTTAGAGTCCACGCAATGACTGAGTACGTTGACTCTCCAGGTATTCTCGAAAAGTATCCCGGGACTAAAATCACCTACAACCTAGTGCCTTCTTTGATGGAACAAATGCTTGACTATCACCGCTCAGAAACCTTGGACGTCCACACTGATATCGCAAAGAGGCCATGGACGGAAGGCGACTATCCAAACGCTACAGAGAGGGAATTGCACGTAATGCAATTCCAATCATTTTGGAATAGCGGTTGGATTTACAATGTAAGCGAAGATGACCCGAATGCGTGGGTTCAACCATCCTCTGAAATGTACTCTTATCTACATGACAAAACGTTGCACAATCTCAAGCCTGCAACCATCATGGATGATGACCTATTGCCTCCGCAAGAGTTCCTAGATTTGCAGGTCTTGTGGTATCTGTACCAATTCTCTCCAGATTACGTTTTAGGCAATTATGATGCCAGCCACAGGGACGATGGATTAATCGATCTATTCCAACAAAATGGTAACTTTACTCATGCGGATTTGATGTATGTAATCGATGCACAGCATGAGCACATGGGCAATGTATTGCCAATGTATAGTGAACTAGCAGCAGCGGGTCAAGTGGAGTTGACAACGACTCCTTACTATCACCCCATTCTGCCTCTGTTGATGATGCCGGGATGGCAAATGGAAGATGGAATTAGAGTAACTAAGCAGCCATGGCCTGATGATGTTCAGAATCATTTGCGAACAGGTATGGACTTGTTCGAGGATGAAATGGGATTCCGCCCGGTCGGTATGTGGCCTTCTGAAGAAGCCGTTAGCCCAGCTATGGTTCAACCAGTAACCGATGTCGGTATCGAATGGATGGTTACTGATGAAGAGATTCTAATGAAGTCAACAGACATGAACGGAAACAATGTCGATATTACCAATGCAGCAAACTTAGCAATGCCTTGGATTGCTACCGGTGAAGATGGTGGCGAAGTTGCTGTAGTATTCCGTGACCGTGTTATTTCTGACCGTGTTGCTTGGAACTATGGTGCGATGACTCCTGAGGATGCAGTAACCGATTTCGTATCCTATGTTGACGATGTGCGCCAACAGCTTTTGGATGCAGGAGAAGACCCTTCTGAGCATCTTCTAACCGTTTCCATGGATGGAGAAAACTGGATGTTCATGTCTGAATTCCAGCACAATGACAACGGCCGTCCATTCGTTCACGAGTGGTTTTCCCGTCTAGAAACCCACCCTACAATCGTAACCACTACTCCTGGTGAGTTCCTAGAAACAGAGAGAGATCTTCCTAGAATTGATACAATCGGTACAGGTTCTTGGGTCGATGGGACTCTTTCAACATGGGCAGGAGAGGCTGAGGAAAGCCTAGGATGGCAACGCTTAGTAGAAGCTCGCAAAGCCCTAGTTGCGTTTGAAGAAGACAATCCGGACCATTCCGGTCTTGGTGCTGCTTGGGAAAGCCTGTACATTGCAGAAGGCAGTGACTGGTTCTGGTGGTATGGCTTAGACCAAGACAGTGGTTATGACGAGAATTGGGACGTTCTATTCAAGGTACACCTATCGAATATTTACCGCGCAATCGACTTAGAATTACCTCCATATCTGCAAGATTTGTGGACCAATCCAAGCATTCCAGATGTACCATATGGTGGAACAATCGAACCGATGATTGACGGAATTGCCTTGCCCGGTGAGTGGGATGGAGCAGCTCGTTATGATGCAAACACAGTTACAGGTTCTGGCATGGATATCGAATCATTCCACATAGGATATGATTCCAATAATGTCTATGTGAGAGTCGATGTAGAGGATGATGGCTCGATTGAAGACAAAGCCGTTGAGATATACTTCATGCAACCAAATGCGGTTAACTTCAATGAGGCTGAAACCAACTTCCGCACAGCGATTGGTGGTGAAATCTTAGGATTCCCTGCAAAGAATTTGATTCGCTTTGACTTCGATGAAATCCGAGACGATGGTCGCTCGAAATGGATTGGTTTGTCTGCTAAAGGCGTGATAGGATCATCTGAAGTTTGGGCAAGTCCTGTTTCCTCTAACTTGGGAGGCTGCGCGCATGATGAGGTGTATGAATTCCAAATCCCATGGTCACAATTAGGCCTCGCTCCAAGATATTCGACCAGAATCAAGGTAGTAGTGGCCGATTTGAGTTCAGAATCCGACCTCGAAGTTGCACCTCCTGCACCTTCTGAAATGGTTCTGCCTGAGTTGGAAGAATGGGTTACTTTACTCGAAATGGATGACGCATCTGGCGATGGTCATGGGGACGGAACAATCACCCTTCCAACGGCTAGTGATTTCGCTGGAGGAATGGATCTATTCGATATTCGTGGAGTGAAAATAGAGCAATCTGATTGGAATGCAAGATTTACTTTCGAGATGGGCGAGATTAGCAATTATTGGTCTCTATCCAACGGTTTCTCTCATCAAATTATCCAGATATATGTCGATAAAGGTGATTCAGAAACTGGAAGAACCGACATGCTACCTGGAGCGAATGCAGAGATTCACCCGGACTGGGCTTGGGAGGTTGTAATCAGCGGAACAGGTGAACCCGGTGCTGTATATTCGGTTCAATCAGATACAGGTGCAACTTCTGCTAGAGGTGTAGAAGTTGAAGGGGATAAAGACACTAATACAATTGTATACACTGTGTCAAAGGATGTGATTGGAACAGACGTGGCATCATACCGCTATGTCATTGTTTCAGGTTCTCAAGATGGCTTTGGAACCGGTAAATGGAGAGACGTTGATGAGACTGCAAAGACATGGACTCTAGGTGGTGGAAGCGATGCATCTACCGATGATGGACTTGAGTATGATCCAAACGTATTGGACATCGTAAGAACCGATGACCAGCAAGAGACAATCTTAGCGAATTAC
>TARA_B100000674_G_scaffold452821_1_pt1 | contig 10514 bp, 10 predicted proteins | sample TARA_B100000674 | Tara Oceans TARA_B100000674 (sample SAMEA2622759) | marine metagenome | biome: marine biome (ENVO:00000447); feature: surface water layer (ENVO:00002042); material: "saline water (ENVO:00002010), including plankton (ENVO:xxxxxxxx)" | depth 5 m
GGGTACTCGGCGCCCTATACACCTCTGCGGGGATCGGTGGATTGGTTGGGCCACCGGTGATCGGCGTTGTTATCGACAGCACCAATTATGAAACTGCTATCGGATTAGCGATCGTGTTTTCTGCGATCTCTCTTGTCTTACTCAGGACAGCAACTCGGGCATCGGCACCGACAACAGCAGATGCTGTGGAGTCCGACGATGATGTTCAACCGACTGGAGCTGCGGCAAGCGCCTGGTTAGTTCCCTCTCCCCAAGGAGGGATGCGACTTATCCGTCGGTAAGAACCGGGGGATCTTCCCAACCAATTTCTGCACATCCCTGCAAATACCATTGCAGCACTGACCCCGCATCAGTCACAGATTCAACGTTTCCGTTCTCGTCTAGGTTCAGATTCGCTCCATAAATCTGGAACCAGACATCTGTAACTTCGGTGTTCTCTTCTGGAACGAGAAGAGTGTGAACTGATCCGGCTGGTTCATACAAGAATGAGCCTGCACGATTGACATATTCGCTTTCTTGGTAATGCCAGCTACCACTCATTGTGTAGGCGTAGACCTGACCGGTGTGTCGGTGGGTTTGCACCGCTGTGCCTGGTTGAAACCTGGTGCGAACGATCCACAAACTCTCACTGATCTTTGCAGCGAGTAATTTCACTTCGTTACCGCGCCCGCTGTCAATCCAGGGCAGGTCGTCTTCTCCGCGGTGAATAGCGCTCGGCTCAAGTTCAATCATGGTCATAGTGTTCCCCTTCCATTCAGCTGATGGTAGTGGTCAGTCTTCGGGTCCGAAGATCAAATCAAAAACCTCATCTGCTTTGCGTTCATGGTTGCGATGCACCAGCAGTTGTGGGTTACCGTCGATCGCCCATCTAATTCCGCGCGAGTCGAGACGATTCGTTAATTCAGCGATCTGCTCAATCGTTAGATCGTCGAGTTCGTATGCCGGACCGTCAGTAGCTGCGATGTCAAAAATATCGATTTCGTCAGAGATCAATCCCGCCGACGCAAGTTGCTGGGCTTGTTCGGACAGCTGCTCTTCTACCTCGCCTTCTACCAACTCACCTTCAAGAACTTCTTCCTCATCCATAACAGTGATTATGGCGTCCTTTGGGCCGTAGCCTGCACATATGGGTATGGGCAGATTTGATTCGCTTTTGCTGCTGTCGTTCGGTGGTCCCGAAAACTCCGACGACGTTATGCCATTTCTACGCAACGTCACTGCTGGACGAGGTGTCCCCGATGAGCGTTTGGCGGTCGTAGCCGAACAGTACGAGCTTTTTGGCGGTAAGAGCCCAATCAATGAACTCAACCAACAACTGTTAAGCGCGCTCGACGAAGAGTTAGTCAGCAGAGGTCACGAAATGGCTACGTTTTGGGGGAACCGCAACTGGCACCCATTCGTTACAGACACCATCGCAGATCTCAAATCGCTGGGGCACACCTCCACTGTTTGTTTGGTGACCTCAGCGTTCAGTTCTTATTCAGGTTGCCGTCAATATCACGAAGATCTTGATCGGGCACGCAACGAAGTACCCGGTGCGCCAAATATTGAACGCGTCAGGGTGTACTGGGATCATCCAGATTTTCTCGGGACAGCAGCTGAGCTATTGGCTGAAAGCCGAGACGCCGCTGGTCTCTCATCGGAGACACCGGTGTTGCACTCTGCCCATAGTTTGCCGCTGTCAATGGCTGCTAACTGTGACTACCAACAACAACTCAACGAAGCTGCATCAATTGTGAATGAACTCGCCGGCATGCGGGGACCATACGAAGTTGTGTTTCAAAGTCGGAGTGGGCCACCGTCAGTTCCCTGGTTGACACCCGACATAGATCAACGCATTCATGAACTAGCTGAGCAAGGAACGCAGGAACTCCTGGTGCATCCCCTGGGGTTCGTCGCCGACCACATGGAAGTTCTCTTCGATCTCGACACTCAAAGCGCTGCTGCCGCTAAGGAAGCTGACGTCAAGATGGTGCGCACACCGACCGTAGGAACTCATCCGCGGTTCGTTTCGATGTTGGTTGACTTGGTAGAGGAAGCTGCGGGTTTACGAGCTGACCGTCCGAGCTTAAGTAAGAGTGGCCCCCGACCCGATAAATGCAACTCCCAGTGCTGTCCTGCACCGATACGGCCTGGTAGGTGAGCTAGCCCGCAGCTTTGAATCGGTCAGCGATCGGTCCTGCATCACCGGAGATCCAATGACTGCGGCATCGCAGTTCATAGGTCACTTGAGCTGTTGAGCCATCGTCAATGAGCACGACATCGCCGTCATACACCTGCACTCCATCGTGAAGTCGCGCGTTGTGAGTAGCGGCCTGCCCACACCAGCAGCGAGCCTGTACTTGAAGTTCGAGGCGTTCATCAGCGATTTCGAGCAGGCGCGCTGACCCCGGAAACAATTTGCCGCGGAAGTCGGTTAACAATCCGAAGGCGTATACATCAACATCGAGTTCATCAACTACCTGGGCAAGTTGTTCCACTTGCGCGTCGGTGTAGAACTGCGCTTCGTCACACACCAAGTAATCCAACGCTCCATGCGCTGTTTGGTGGCTCGTAGCCAGTGCTTGAAAGTCCAAGGTTGGATGGACTTCAACTGCGGGAGTGGAAACACCCAACGCGCTCGACACGTGCGCCCCGGCTCGGTCGTGCATGCTGCACAACAGGCCAGTGGATGTCGCCGACAGATTGTGATGGATTTGCAGCGCAAGGGTTGACTTCCCCGACGACATAGTTCCGAACGAGAATCTGAGGCGTCCCATGGTCAACAAATTACACAGATGTGATACGTCATGAGACCAATTACCCGCATCCGCTAGTACTGCCGCACGATCGACAGCTATAGCAGCTACCCGCTCGCACCATTCGGTCACCACAGGTAGAACACAGCGGCGCGTCGTTCAAGGTTGATGATGGAACGTCGGCCGGGTCCGGGGTTGGCGCAACTCCGATCGCTGTTTCTACAGTTGCTTCCTCCAAACCGGGCAGATGTTGTTCCATACGTTCATCGCTAGACAAAATTCCCAGTTGCTGACGTTCCTCAACTGACAAATATTCCAACGCTAAACGACGAAAAATGTAGTCAACCAAACTGCTCGCGATTCTCAGTTCTGGGTCGTCAGTGATTCCAGCTGGTTCAAAGCGGACGTTTGTGAACGCTTCTACGTATGAGCGCAACGGAACGCCATATTGCAACCCGTGGCTTACCGAGATCGCGAACGCGTCCATAATGCCGGCCAGAGTTGAGCCCTGCTTCGCGACCGTGAGAAACAGTTCCCCAGGACGACCATCGTCATATTCGCCAACGGTCATATAGCCGTGACAGTCAGCAACCCGAAAGGAATAGGTCTGTGACCGTCGCGTACGCGGCAGTTTTTCGCGTTCAGGTATTAGCTGGGCTTCGACAATGGCAGCGTTGACGGCCTCTCTAACCTCGTCTTCAACGTCACGGCTAGTTGATAACGGTTGACCGACTTTGCAGTTATCTCTATAGATCGCTACTGCTTTGAGGCCGAGTTTCCACGACAAAAGATGCAGATCTTCTACGTCCTCAATCGTTGCCGTTTCCGGAAGGTTGACCGTTTTCGAGATAGCACCAGAAACGAAAGGTTGCGCAGCTGCCATCATGCGAAGATGACCTTCATGGTGGATGACGTTGTCACCCATCGAACACTCGAAAACGGGCAGATGGCTTTCAAGCAGGTGCGGTGCGCCGACGATACTCCCCCCTTCGAGTAAATGAGTCTCGATGTCATTTCGTTGCTGCTCGTTATATCCCAAGCGGCTCAGTGCTCGTTGAACGGTCTGGTTGACAATGGTCAGATCACCGCCGCCAACGAGCTTTTTGAATTTGATTAAACCAAGATCAGGTTCGATGCCGGTGGTGTCGCAATCCATCATGAACGAGATGGTGCCAGTTGGAGCTATAACGGTGGCTTGTGAGTTGCGAACCCCATGCTTTTCGCTGCCCTCTACTACATAGTCCCACGAAGATCTGGCTGCCGTGACGAGATCTGTGGGCGCTTCGCCTGATACCGAGTTCAGTGCGTCTCGATGAAGTTGAAGCACCTGACGCATCGGATCACTGTTGGAGGAGTATCCGGAGAACGCACCGACTCGTTGGGCGAGGTCAACCGAAGTTGCGTATGCCTCGCCGGTCATGAGAGCTGTTATTGCTCCGGCCCAAGCACGGGCTGGTTCTGAGTTATAGGGCAATCCGAGTGCCATCAGCATTGCACCCAGGTTGGTGTACCCCAATCCAAGTTGGCGAAAGTCTCGCGATGTTTGAGCGATAGCAGCAGTTGGGTAGTCAGCGTTTCCGACCAATATGTCTTGTGCTGTGAAAACCACTCGAACTGCCTGCCGAAAGCCTTCTAGATCGAATCGGTCGTTCCGTGCGCTGTCTAGGAAAGCCAGCAGGTTCAGGCTCGCTAGGTTGCAGGCAGAGTTGTCGAGGTGAAGGTATTCGCTGCAGGGGTTCGACGCGTTGATCGGACCGGTGTTCGACGCGGTGTGCCATTTGTTGATGGTGGTGCTGAACTGAATTCCGGGGTCGGCGCATTCCCAAGCTGCTTCAGCTATTTGACGGAACAGGGCGCGTGCGTTGTAACGCTTGATGACTCGTCCATCAGTTCTTGCGGTGACGGACCACTCGTCGTCTCGTTCTACGGCCTGCATGAAATCATCGCTCAGGCGAACCGAGTTGTTGGCGTTTTGGTATTGCACTGAATGAACGTCTGCGCCGTCTAAGTCCATATCGAAACCGGCGTCACGTAACACTCTGGCTTTTCGTTCTTCGAGTGCTTTGCACCAGATGAACTCTTCCACGTCGGGGTGGTCAACATCTAGGAGGACCATTTTCGCTGCGCGCCGAGTTTTTCCGCCGCTCTTAATCGTGCCCGCTGAGGCGTCGGCTCCTCGCATGAAGCTCACCGGGCCGCTCGCTTCTCCCCCACCTCGCAATGCTTCATCAGAGCCTCTGATCCTCGAAAGGTTGACGCCTGCGCCCGACCCACCCTTAAAGATCCGGCCCTCCTCTGTGTACCAGTTCAGGATCGAATCCATGTCGTCGTCCACAGACAAGATGAAGCATGCCGATGCTTGTTGAGGAACATCAGCTACGCCGATATTGAACCAAACTGGGCTATTGAAAGCGCAGTATTGATGCAACAGCAACCATGCCAGCTCCGCTTCAAACGTGTCGGCCTCTGCGACATCTGCGAAGTAACCGTCTTTTTCACCCCATCGACGGATAGTCGCTGTAACTCTCTGCACGACCTGCCGCAGCGACACTTCACGTTCGGGAGCCCCTAGAGCACCTCGGAAGTATTTCTGCGCGACGATATTTGATGCAGTGGCGCTCCAGTTCGACGGGAATTCGATATCGGACTGTTCAAAACTTATGGAACCATCAACAAAGTTCGTGAGCTTCGCGTCGCGTTGTTCCCATTCGACTGTCTCATATGGGTCGACATCAGGTTCACAGAAGTGAGGCTCAAGGCGTCGAGCAGCTAGTGAAGCCGATTGGTCAGATGTGACAGTCATCGATTTCTCCGTTGGTAAGTGGCCCACACATTGTGGTTTGCGACGGGTCGGAGGCCGGCCCAGAGGGTGTAGTTCCGCTTCGCCCTGACCTCGAAGCTCGGAACTTCTTTGTGCGCCAACAACAAAAGCTCGGTGTGAGCCTTTGATGCGTCGGTTGCACTCCTTCCGCTGGTTGGTCACCCAACCCGTCGCACTCTTGAATGTAGGAACAATTGCTTGTGGACCGATAGAGGGATAACGAAAAAGTTCTGTGGGTGAGTTGGGGATTTCTTCGACTAGTTCTACACACCTTTTCGCACCGGCACTCGCGGTGGTCAAGAGTTGTTGGCCTCTTGCGTCGCGAGTGACGGGGTGGGTCTGCGTTACCCGCACCAGTTAGGGCTGTGAGCAGGGAAAACAGCTTCTCATGTGCCTCTCGCCCTCCTGAATGTCGGCGGTGCGCGAATCGGTTTTTCTCACTGTGGTGCCCTAGGGAGTCGCGAGTGCCTGTGGAGAACCACTGATTGTGGTGGCAGTGTTCTTGCGACATATTTGAAGGTTCTTGAGCTGTATTTGAGTGTTTGGGTCCCCAAGTGATGCTTGGTCGTGTCAACATCAAGGCGTGCATCAGATATTTCCCCCGCCTCTGGCTGAAGTTGAGGCCGATGACGTTTACCGAGACGAACGATCTCCAGTCGGAGGTCGGCCTTGGTTGATGATGAATATGGTCTCGACCGTTGACGGCATCACTGAAATAGATGGGGTGTCTGGTCCCCTCGGAAGCCCTGGAGACAAGGATATTTTCGGAACTATTCGGACACTTCCGGACGTCATTATGGTGGGAAGCGCCACCGCAGTGTCTGAGCAATACAACCCCACTTCGACCAGTGTGAGTACCAAAGCTAGGCGCTTGGCAAATGGGGCGTGGCCCGTTGCTCGTATCGCAGTAGTTAGCAGTCAACTCACCTTTGACTTGACGCTCCCTATGTTTCAGAGGCCATCTCAACGTCCGCTTGTCATAACAACTGTCGACGCTGACCCTGCGAAAATTAATCAAGTGGCAGAGCATGCCGATCTGATCCGATGTGGGAGCGGTTCGGTCGATTTGCCCCAAGCGATGCGTGAGTTGAGCGAGCTCGGCGCTCAACGGGTGCTTTCTGAAGGTGGACCTTCGCTCAACGGCGCACTGCTGCGAGACGATCTGGTTGATGAAGTGTTCTTGAGTGTGGCGCCCCTGATGGGAGGCGGTAACCAGCGAGGGATCGCTCGCGGGGACACCCCTAATATTCATGAACTTGAGTTGCGGCATGTGCTGACTGAGGATCATTTCTTATTTCTTAGGTACACCAGGGCAACCGCCACCCCTGCCACTGAGTAGCTGAGTTGCCTGTCTATGGAAGTAGCAGGGCTTGTCCAGCTGTTAGGCCATAACCGTTGTTGAGTGTGGCGATGCGGTCAACCAAGGGCCGCACGTCGCCAGTTGGTTGCATCTTTCGAGCGATTGACCAGAGAGTGTCACCTGGTTTCACGATTACGACCTGCCCTGCCGTGAGTGATTCACCTGCGGCACTTTCGATCAATGTTTGAGCCTGTGGTCGTTCGCCTGAACGGTCGTCGTTAGCAAACCCAGCAGCACTCGACGTTACCCATAACAGCCCCAGCAGTAGGGCCAAGAAGAAGATGCGGCGTCTCCAATAGGTAGCTTGGGTCTCGCGCCGAGTTGTGGTCTGTCGCACCGAAACGGGGCCTTCGGTCACTGTATCCACGATTCGGAGATGGCGGTCTCGCACTGAGTCGTTGTGGTCTTCGTCGAATTGTTCTATTTCTGCTCTGAGTACTGCAACCATTATTTTTCCCTGAAATGCTGGGCCTTTCCCGGCTCTTCGGTTCGAAATTCATTGTTCTAGAGGGGTGTGACACCGGTTTTTACCTGTGGAGGCACTGGCGAACACCTGTTCGACTAAACCAGAACACGTGTTCGGTGTCAAGTAAAAATCGAACGTGTGTTTGCCCACTCATGATCCTACTGGTACCGTCGTTGCGAACACACGTTCGTTGCTGCAGAAAGAGTCATCATTATGACTGACCACACAATCACGGATCGCCAACGAGCGATTCTCGAATTCATAGAATCCACAATGCGGGAACGTGGGTATCCCCCAGCGGTTCGCGAAATTGGAGCCGCAGTGGGCCTCAACTCTCCCAGCACCGTTCACTCTCATCTGGCGCAGTTAGAAAGTGCTGGCTACCTGCGGCGAGATCCAACAAAACCTCGGGCTATTGAAGTGTGTTTCGACGCCTCCTCGGGTGCCATAGCTGAGCGTCGACCCACTCGTCATGTTCCACTCGTGGGTGAGGTTGCTGCTGGAACCGATGTGCTGGCGCAAGAGAACGTTGAAGAACTTGTTCCCGTTCCGGAGGATTTCACAGGGGACGGCGAACTCTTCATGCTGAAGGTGAGAGGCGACTCGATGATTGAAGCGGGCATCTTGGATGGCGATTTCGTCGTAGTCAACCGGCAAAATTCTGCGACGAATGGCGACACCGTGGTTGCTGGGATTCCAGGAGATGAGGCGACTGTTAAGACGTTTACCCAGCAAGGCGATGTGGTCACGTTACTTCCAGCAAATTCGATGCTGGAACCCATGGTGTTTAATGTCGCAGAGGTAGCGATCTTTGGGCGGGTCGTGACAGTAATGCGCCGTTTATAGCCATTCCCCAATGGGTTCTGTCCGAAAATCGAGCGCAAGCCTCCTAGTTGTGGTGGACTGCAACCGTGTTTACACCAGCTCCTAATCCTCCAGCCGACCTTGACCCCTCTCAGAACATATGGGTCCCCGTAAGATCCGGAACAGTTTTTGTTGAACCGGGGGCCGGACTAGTCCACTCAGAGCAAGCTCCGATAGAAGCCCCTACTTTCTTTTTGGGGGTAATGGACGGCGCCGGTGTTTACGCAGTCGACCTTCACGAAAGTTCAGACGAGGGTGACCTTGAACCGGTTCACCTGCGGAAGCTTTATGGTCGAATCCCAGATGATGAATGGGTGATCGCTGGACGAGCTGAGCAGATAGTCAACTATGAGCGAACTCATATCTATTGCGGTCGATGCGCGACGCCCACTGAGACGAATCCTCACGATCGCGGCAAAGTGTGCCCAAATTGTGGACACATGGCGTTCCCGCGCTTGAGTCCCGCAATGATTGTGCTGGTGGAAAATGGTGACCAGGTGTTGCTGGCTTGGGGACGTCAGTTCCCCGGTCGTTTCTTCAGCACGCTGGCAGGTTTCGTAGAACCAGGTGAGAGCCTCGAACAGGCTGTTGAACGGGAGGTAATGGAAGAGGTCGGCGTCCAAGTAAAAGATATTCGTTACTTCGGTAGTCAGCCGTGGCCATTCCCTCATTCGTTAATGTGTGGTTTCCATTGCACCTATGAGTCAGGCGAAATTGTTATTCAGGAAGAGGAGATAGTCGAAGCAGGGTGGTTCCATGCGAATGATTTGCCGCCGTGCCCTATCGGAGGTATGTCAATCGCTGGATGGTTGGTTAAGGATTGGCTGGAACGCCAAGGTGTGGCCTAACCAGTTTCTGGTCGGACCCTGATGAGTCCTTGTTGCGCAACAGTTGCCACGAGTTCACCATCAGCGGTGAATACGTCACCTGTTGCTAGACCTCGAGTGCCTTTGATCTGGTGCGGCGCTAAGTCAAATAGGAGCCACTGGTCGGCGCGGACCGCTCGGTGAAACCACACCGCGTGATCTAACGAGGCGGCCATGTACACGTCGTCCCACGTGAGCTCGCTAGATTCGTCTGCCACCAAAGAGTGCGCTGGGTGCGCTGTAACTATGGCATCCATTGGGTTTGTGTCTGACAAATACGCGAGAGCTGCCAAATGTTCCTCCGTCGTGTCGCCAAGTGGACCGGTGTACTTGGTCCATACTCGGTGAGAGGCAGGGTCAGTGGACTCGTGCTCTAGCCGTGCGTCTACGCCGATACCCCAATCTATTTCTTTTGACTCCTCGGGCGATTTCAAACCTTTGGGAATCGCCGAAGTAGAGATATCTGGTCCTTCTTCGTCGCGTTGAAACGAACACGAGAGGTTGAGTATCGCTCCCCCACTTTGTCGAGCAACAACTCGTCGGGTGGAGAAGCTTCTGCCGTTTCGAAGACGATCAACTTCGTAGCGAACTGGTTCGTTCGGGTCGCCACCCAAAATGAAATATGCGTGGAGTGAATGAATGTTGTGTCCTTCGGTGTCAATGGTTTTCATTGCTGCACACACAGACTGCGCGATAACTAAGCCGCCGTAGATGCGGCCCCATTCATATAGTGGGCTCTCTCCTACAAAGGCGTCCGCTCCGTGAGGTTCAAGCGACAAGATTTTTGAAGCTTCTGTCATGCCCGGTGCCATATGACCCCGTCAGCGGTGTCTTCGACAACGATCCCCGATGCTGCTAGTTGGTCCCTGATTTGGTCCGCTGCATCGAAGTTGCGGTCAGATCTAGCTTTTTGGCGCTCCTCGATCAGCCGTTCGATTTCTTCGTTGTCTGGGCCTTCGCCCAAGATGCTCTCTTCGGCACCGATTTCGATACCTAGAGCAGTAAGTAACGTCAGTGCAGTGCGGGCTCGAAGTCCCGCCATTTGCGTTTTGCCGTTGTCTAGGTCGCTGTTCGCTTCGCGTACAAGGCTAAAGGCTTGGTCCAGTGCTGCTGGGGTACCAAAATCGTCGTTCATTGATGCTGTAAAGGAGTCGATCGATTCCGGTATTGTCTCGCCGCTCGTTAGGTCAATATCTGAGGCTGACATGCGCCTATGGAAGGCATCTAGGCGGTCCACTGCCGTCGAGGCGGCTGAAAGGGCATCTCTGCCCATTTCCATAGCTCTTCGATAATGGGTTTGTAGCGCTAAAAGACGCAGTGCTCTTGGACCGGAGCTGTCTATTGCTTCTGCCAAATTGGTGAAGTTACCCAACGATTTCGACATTTTTTCGCCCGCAAC
>TARA_B100000674_G_scaffold61402_1_pt1 | contig 10514 bp, 11 predicted proteins | sample TARA_B100000674 | Tara Oceans TARA_B100000674 (sample SAMEA2622759) | marine metagenome | biome: marine biome (ENVO:00000447); feature: surface water layer (ENVO:00002042); material: "saline water (ENVO:00002010), including plankton (ENVO:xxxxxxxx)" | depth 5 m
CTAAAACTATTTTTTCTCCTTGATTTGTGAATGATTTTAGATCAACAAGATCTTGTTTTTCTCCTCCGCATGCTACTAGAAAAAAGAAGAAAATATATAAAATTTTTTTCATTTAAAATTTTTTTGTATTTGTTTAGCTTTTTCTAACTGATTTGATTTGATATAATAATCATATAATAATTTTGTTTTTAATAATTTAAAATTATTCTTTTTTTTCTTATTCTTAGTAAGATTTAAAATTTCATTTTCACTGATACGATCAAAATTTAAAATTAATTTTTTAATTTCAGACAATTCTTTGAACATGCTGTTATCAAAAACTTCAGTATTATTTAAAATTTCTAAAGCTTTATTTTTTTGGTTATTATTAATGTAATACTCAGCAAGTTTACTTATTGCGAGTAATTTAATTGTATCATTTCCTTTTTCTTTAATAGTGTTTAAAATTTGAACTCCTTTAATATCGTTATTATCTATTAATATTTCAGCTTCAATGTATTTAGATATAAATTGCTCTTGTTTTTTATCATTGATAAAAATAAATACCTGTATCGAAATTGGCAAAACAACAAGAAGAAGTATTAATGCAAAAACTATAATTTTATTTTTTTTAAAAAAATTTGAAAACTTGTCTTTTAAAAGTTCATCTTCTATTTGTGTTTCTAATTCGTTGGACATTTAATAATAACAATTTTTTTTTGTTGGAAATTTTTTATTTCTTATATCTTTAGCATATTGTTTTACAGCTTTTTTTATGTGACCTCTTAAATTTAAATATTTTTTTACGAATTTTGGTACTTTTTTAAACATACCAAGCATATCTTCAAAAACTAAAATTTGACCATCGCATTCTTTGGATGCACCAATACCTATAATTGGTACTTTTGAAAACCTGATAACCTCTTTTGCGACTTGATTTTTAACGGCCTCTAAAACTATTGAAAAAACACCACTTTCTTGAATACATTTTAAATCATTAATAATTTTTTTTTTTTCAAATAAATTTTTACCCTTAATTTTGTAATCTTTCTTTGATTTTACTTTTTGAGGTAGTAGGCCAATATGGCCCATAACATTAATTTTGTTATTAACTAAATGTTTAATTATATGGTTTATCTCTTTTCCACCCTCTAATTTCACCGCATCACACTTTGTTTCTTTTATAATTCTTAAGGCATTTTTTTTTGCCAGCACAGTATTATCGTATGTTCCAATAGGCATATCCACAACCATAATAGCTTTTTTAACACCAGATCTCACTGATTTTGCATGTCTAATCATATCATTTAATTTCACAAATCGTGTGGATGGATCGCCATAATAAACCATGCCTAATGAATCCCCTACTAATATGATATCACAATATTCATCAGCAATCTCTGCATAAAATTTATTGTAAGAAGTTAAACAAATAATTGGTCTTTTTTTTAAATTAATTTTCTTCATCATTTCCTACTTATTTCATTAATTATAAATTTATCAAAGTCTATTATTGAGGTAAAATTTTTATTTGAACTATTGCCTGGTCGATATATTCCAAATTTTATATGCGGGGTGTGACACTTCAAAATATCAAAGCTTTGTTTTTCTAAAACTTTTTCTTCATCAAAATACATGTCCAATATTCCGTCAGTTTTTTTAAAGTGTATTAACAATTTTATATTTGTCCACTTATTTAAAATATCTTTAATAAATATTCTACGACTACTATTAGTTGCAAGTTTGTATTTTTTAAATGAACCTTTTTTAATTAAATTTGAAATATTATTATCTCTTTCAGATGGATATTTTCTAAGTAGTACTCTTAAATGCTTGTTCCTCCCTTTAGTTTGAATGAATAGTATCGGTGAATTACATTCTTTTGAACTGTAACCGTGTATTTGAAAAAAATATTCATAATCATTTTGAAAGCCTTTTATAAATCTTACTTTGAACTTAATTTCATAAGATGTATTTTTTTTAAATATACTTACTTGTTTTAATTCAGCTCTTTCCCAATATGGTGCTCCATTTCTTATTTTATTATCACTTGAACATTTTCCTATTTGTTTATTGCTTAGTTGAAATCTTAAAAATCTATTATTTTTTTCTTTTATCCATCTTAAATTTCTATTTTCTTTTTTATATGAGGGAAAACCGCAATTATCATAAAAATATACATTCCAATCTTTATCTTTGTATCTTAAACCTTTTGCATAACTGTAAGTTGAACTTATTAAAAAAAAAATTAAAAAAAATATTTCTATTGCTCTCTTCATTCGTTATTCCCATTCGATAGTACCTGGAGGTTTTGAAGTTGTATCATATACTACTCTGTTGATACCGGGCACCTCATTAATAATTTTGGTTGATATTTCAGATAAATCGTTATGTTTAAAATAATAATAATTCGCTGTCATACCATCCTGAGAAGTAACTGCTCTCAATGCACAAACAAATTCATAAGTTCTCGCATCTCCCATTACACCTACTGACTTGACAGGCAAAAGCACAGCAAATGCTTGCCAAATTTTATGATACAGTTTTCTTTTTTTTAATTCATCAATAAAAATTCTATCGGCCTTTTGTAAAATCTCTACTTTATTCTTGTCGATCTGACCTGGTATTCTTATTGCAAGTCCTGGTCCAGGAAATGGGTGTCTGTTTATGAGGAATTTATTTACTTTTAATAAATTGCCAAGCTTTCTTACCTCGTCTTTAAACATTTCCTTGAAAGGCTCTATTAATTTTAATTTCATATTTTTTGGTAATCCTCCAACATTGTGGTGAGATTTAATAATAGAGGTTGGGCTCCCTGAAAAACTTTTGCTTTCAATCAAATCAGGATATAACGTTCCTTGTGCAAGAAAAGTAATATTTTTTTTATTTTTAGTAAAATTTTCAAATATTTTTATAAAAGTTTTTCCAATGACCTTACGTTTTTTTTCAGGATCTGAAATATTTTTTAGATTATTTAAAAAAATCTTTTTTGCATTAATCATCTTAAAAGAATTTTTAAATTTTTTCTTAAAAATACTTACAATCTCTTTTGTCTCTCCCCGTCTCATCAAACCTGTATCAACATAAACGCAGATTAAATTTTTTTTAATAGCTTTATGTAATAAATGGGCCAAAACACTACTATCCACACCACCAGATAATGCGCACATTACTTTTTTATTTGGGGTAACAATTTCTCTGATTTCTTTGATTAGTTTTTGTAATTTATATTTTTCAGTCCAGTTTTTTTTAACATTGCAAATTTTAAACAAAAAGTTTGAAAATAGTTTCTTTCCATTGTTCGTATGAAAAACCTCCGGATGAAACTGAGTAGTAAATATTTTTTTATTATTACTTTCTAAAATTGCAAATTTAGAGTTTTTTGATGATGCAATCACATTAAAGTTTTTTGGCTTTTTAATTACAGAGTCAGAATGACTCATCCATACCGTATTTTTTTTATTTAAAAAAAAACCCTCTGTTAATTTCGATTTTTTTTTTTCTACTAATGTTGCACTTCCGAATTCTTTTTTATTAGAATACCTGGTTTTTCCACCACAAATATTAGATACAAGTTGATGGCCATAGCATATTCCTAAAAGAGGCAGTTTGTTTAAAAACAATTTCCAATTAAGATTAGGTGCTGATTTTGATAATGTTGATTTTGGTCCTCCTGATAAAATAATACCTTTAATATTGTGACCTAGATACTTATATTTATTAAACTGCCTGTAGTTAACAAGTTCGCAATAAACACCGAGTTCTCTAACTTGTCTTGCAATAAGTTGGGTAACTTGTGACCCAAAATCAATTATTAATATTTTATTAATTTTTTTTTTTTCCATCAACTTTTTGATTTCTTAATAAGTCGATCTATTTCTTTTTTTTTCAAACATAATTTATTACAATATTTTGAAAATATTTTATATTTTTCCATTGCAAAATCATAATCTGCATCTTTAATTTTTTTTATAATTAATAAATATAAAGCTTCTTCGTTTTTTGGATCCAATAATAGAACAGTATTTAAATTTTTTTCAAATTCTTGGCTGTTTTCTTTTTTTTTATATATTCTCGCTAAGTATAAATAACTTTTAATATTTTTTGTATTTCTTACTATATCTTTTTCAAAATTTAATTTTGCTTTTTCAAAATTGTTTTTATTGTAATTATCTTTTCCCTTTTTAAAATAATAACTATTTTCTTTTGCAATTAAATTTGTAGAAAAAAAACAAAGTAAGAATATTATTAAAATTTTATTCATTGATAGGATAATTTGGTGATTGTTTTGTAATTTGCACATCATGAACATGACCCTCTTTAATACCAGAGTTTGATATTTCAATAAATTTAGCATTTTTTTTAAATTGTGTAATATCTTTAGCTCCAAGGTAACCCATGGAAGACTTTAATCCTCCAACCAACTGATCAATAATATTTTTTACAGGACCTCTATAAGGTACGCGACCTTCTATACCTTCTGGTACTAATTTCAGCTGATCTTTAATATCTTGTTGAAAATACCTGTCTGCAGAACCTTGCGACATTGCAGATATTGAGCCCATACCTCGATAAGATTTATAAGACCTGCCTTGATAATAAAAAATATCACCGGGTGTCTCGTCTGTTCCAGCTAACAATGAACCTATCATAACTGCATCGGCTCCTGCTCCTATAGCTTTAGCTATATCACCAGAGTATCTTATCCCTCCATCTGCAATAATTTTAACATTTTTGTATTTACTCAAACCTTTCTTTACATTTAAAATAGCTGAAAATTGAGGGAAACCAATGCCAGCAACAACTCTAGTTGTACAAATTGATCCTGGTCCTATACCAACTTTAATCGCATCAACTTTCAATTTAGCAAGTTCAATTGCAGCCTGTGCAGTAGCAATATTACCAGCGATCAAAGTTATTTTGCTACTCTCTTTTCTAATTTTTTTTACTATATCAATTACTGACTGGCTGTGACCATGTGCAGTATCAACAACTATAAAATCACATTCAGCTTTTATAAGAGCTTTTGCTCTATTTAATCCGTCTGCTCCAACACCAACTGCAGCTCCAACAATTAGTGATTGTTTTTTATCTTTAGAGGCGAATGGAAATTTTTCTGATTTTTCAATATCTTTAACGGTAATAAGACCTAAGCATTTTCTTTGAGAATTTGTAACAATAAGTTTTTCAATCCTATGTTTATGAAGCAATTTTTTAGCGTCCGAGCTTGAACAGCCTTGTTTGATGGTGATGACATTTTTAGTCATTAATTCTTTTACTTTCATTTTGTCATTCCTACTAAACCTTAAGTCTCTATTAGTTATAATTCCTAAAACAATGTTATTTTCGTTCACAACTGGTATCCCTGAAATATTTTTTTCTTTAATAATTTTTTTTACATCTGATATAAGATTTTTAGGACCGATTGTTATTGGATTTACTACCATTCCTGACTCATATTTTTTTACTTTAAGAACTTCATCAACTTGCGATTTTATAGACATATTTTTATGTAGACAAGTTACTCCACCAAGCTGAGCCATTGCGATAGCTAATTTTGACTCGGAGACTGTGTCCATTGCTGCAGAAATTATTGGAACTTGTAGTTTAATATTTCTTGATATTATTGAGGAAGTATTACACGAGCTCGGTTGAACACTACTTTTTTGTGGAATTAATAATACATCATCAAAGGTATATGCTTTGGATATTTCCATATACGTAATTATGATATTTTAAAAATATTGTCAATTAATTGTTAAATTATTTGCAACAAAAAATATACATTTCTTTAGAGTCTTGCCGACTTGATTTTGGCTTAATTATTTTTGATTTTGAAAAATTATTTTTTGCATATTCAATAATATCCTTATCTAACTCACCATTGAAGTACTTGCATAAAACATTTGAGCCAATAGAAAGATTAGTATTTGCAAAATTTAACACATTTAGTGTAATTGAATTTGTTTTAAATGAGTCTAGACTTTTATTACCTGTCGTATTTACTGCAATGTCTGAAATTATAGTGTTTATCCTATTGAAATAATTCTTAATTTTATCTTGAGTTTTTTCTTCAGTAAAATCTCCTAAAATAAAATTGACACCTGAAATGTTATGCATATTTAATATATCAACTGCTAAAATTTTTTTAAAACCCTTTTTTACTAAAAACTGTGACCAACTACCCGGAGATGCTCCAAGATCAAGAATATTATCTTTTTTTTTTAAAAATTTAATTTTTAAGTCTATTTCTTCTAATTTAAAAACTGCTCTTGATCTATAACCTAAGCTCTTAGCTTTTAAAACTAAATCATCATTATGATGTCTCTGTATCCATCTTTTTGAACTACCACTAAGACTTTTTTTTTTAAATTTAACCAATATCAAATCTTAAACTTTTTAAAACATTTCCGTCATTTAATGTTTTTAGATTAATCTTCATTTTTTTATCTTCTCGTATATCAACATCATTTATAAAGTAACCGCCTGCTAAATGAACAATTCCAATTTTGTTATTTGGTAGATTGGGCTCTACAAATTGCTGATTTACATCATCATATTTTGGCAAAAGATGATTAATAATCCAATTACAAGAAGGAGGTAAAAACTCTGTTTCTAGACCATCTACGTAAACACTTATGTTTATAGCCAACCCCTCTGATCCAAATATACGTCCTTTGGATAAGGCTTTTCTCAAATTTTTTTGCCATATATCCCACCCGGCACTGTTTTTTTTCATGGAAAAAACGCCAATATTTAGGTGTGGAGCAAAAGCAATTTTTCGTGCAATATCTTTTTCAAAACCAGATCTTATTGCATGTTTGAAGTTTTGAGTTTTCACTGAAGCTAAATTGCCAAAAATCCATTTTACTTTTCCAACATCACGATATCCAGGCGCAATAGTTTGGGTAATAGCTAATTCTTTCATTTTACATCCTTTGATTAACAAATCCACTGCATGCCAGTCATTAACCCACGCATCAGAGTCTATCCATATATAGTTTTCGTAATCTGGAAAATATTTTGGTAAAAAGGCTCTACTCACCTGACTTTTTAACCATTGTTTGTTTTTCACTTTATATCCAGGCACATCTATATCCCATTCAGCTTTTTTTATATGTTTTACTTTTTGCTTCAAAGTATTTATTTGATTATCATTCATACCAGCGTCTAAAATGCAAATGTCTACCTCTTTACTTTGATCGAAGTTATTTATTGAGCCAATAAGTTCTAATAATAATTCAAAATACTTTTCGTCAGATAAACTAACAATAACAGTTTTATTTTGCATTTTTTTTCCTCAATCTTAAAAAATGAATAAAACTAATAGGAATTGATAAGAGGTATATAAATCCCAAAATAGTTAAAGTTTCAAAAGTATTTTGGAATAAAAAACTAAAAAATAAAACAAAACCTAAAGCCAGAAAAATAAAAATCGTTTTAGAAATTTTTACTTGTTTTATCGCATAAGTTGGAATTCTACTAATCATCATAAAAGATACAAATGTTACCACTAATAATATAAAAATTGGACTAATTGTGAACAATTCATTAAAGCTTGAAAAACTTATAATCATAGGTAACAAAATTAATCCTGCAGCAGCTGGGACAGGAACGCCTGTAAAAAAATTAATTTCCCAATTACTTTTATTTTCAGAATCAATATTAAACCTAGCAAGTCTTAAACAGGCAGATACAATAAAAATTAAAGATATTATCCAACCGTAAAAGCCAAAATTGTTTAAAGTCCAAAAATATAATATTATACTGGGGCATACTCCAAAATTTATAAAATCTGTTAATGAGTCAAGCTCTGCTCCAAATTTAGATGTTCCTTTAATTAGTCGGGCTATTCGTCCATCCAAAGCATCAACTATCGATGCTAATACAATAAAAATTAGTGCTTTTTCAAAATTACCCTCAAAAGCAAGCCTTAACGAATTTAAACCTAAGCATAATCCAATTATGGTAATTAGGTTAGGCAGGGCTACTCTAAAATCAATTTTTTTCATTTATAGATTAAACTATTCTACTAGCTAAAAGCGTTTCTCCGCCAACTACGGTTTGTCCTTTTTTTACTAAAACTTTAAAATTATTTTTAAAAAATAAATCTACCCTACTTCCAAATCTGATAATACCAAAGCTTTGGCCCTGTTTATAATTCTCAGTATTATTACAATAAGAAACAATTCTTCTTGCAACTAGTCCAGCAACTTGAGTTACAATAATCTCATCATTTTCAGTAGAAGTAATCTTAATTAAGTTTCTTTCGTTATTTGTACTAGCGTCATCCATTGAAGCATTTACAAAGTCTCCAGGCTTATAAAATACTTCGGAAACTTTACAATCAATAGGAAATCGATTTACATGACAATTAAAAACATTCATAAATACACTTATCTTGGTAAATTTATCATTCTCCATAGAAAGCTCTTTTGGACCACTGACTTCATTTTCTATTTGACATATCATTCCGTCTGCTGGCGCCACTAAAAAATTGTTATCTAATATTGGAAATCTATCTGGATCCCTAAAAAAATAAAAAACCCATATCGAAATAATTATACCTAAAAAACCTAAAAATTTTGAAAACAGTAATAATATAAATGTAAGAATTAAACTTATTGTTAAAAACTTTTGTCCTTCTCTGTGTAACTTTGGTAATAAAATATCTAACATTTACGATTGATTGATTTAATAATTTATATATAACCCCCGTTTTATTAATAAAATGAGTAAAATCAAAGTTAAAAATCCTGTTGTTGAGCTAGATGGTGACGAAATGACTAGGATAATCTGGTCTTTTATAAAAGAAAAACTCATTCTCCCTTATCTAGATATAGATCTAAAATACTATGATCTTGGTATGGAAAGCAGAGATAAAACAGATGACCAAATAACAGTGGAATGCGCCAAAGCAATACAAAAATATAATGTTGGTGTTAAATGTGCAACCATCACTCCAGATGAAGATCGAGTTGAAGAATTTAAGCTTAAAAAGATGTGGAAGTCACCAAATGGTACTATTAGAAATATACTAGGGGGTACGATTTTTCGAGAGCCAATTATTTGTAAAAATGTACCTAGATTAGTGCCTCATTGGACTAGTCCAATTGTAATTGGAAGGCACGCTTTTGGGGATCAGTATCGTGCGACAGATTTTAAAATTCCTGGTAAAGGGAAATTGACAGTTAAATGGGAGTCTGAAAATGGTAATGACAAAATAGAACATGAAGTCTTTGGTTTTCCATCCTCAGGTATTGCCATGACTATGTATAACTTAGATGACTCAATTAAAGATTTTGCGAGAGCGTCAATGAACTATGGTCTTCAAAGAAAATGGCCGGTTTATATGTCAACGAAAAATACAATTTTAAAAGCTTACGATGGTCGCTTTAGAGATATTTTTCAAGATATATTTGACAAAGAGTTTAAAAAAGAATTTGAAAAACATAATTTAACTTATGAGCACAGATTAATTGATGATATGGTCGCATGTGCTCTTAAATGGTCTGGAAAATTTGTATGGGCTTGCAAGAATTATGATGGAGATGTTCAATGCGATACTGTTGCACAGGGTTATGGATCGCTAGGTTTAATGACAAGTGTTTTGATGACCCCTGATGGAAAAACAGTTGAGTCAGAAGCTGCACATGGAACAGTAACAAGACACTACAGACAACATCAGCAAGGTAAAGAGACTTCAACAAATCCAATAGCTTCTATATTTGCTTGGACAAGAGGTTTATTACATAGAGCCAAATTAGACGGGAACGATGACCTGACAAAATTTGCAAAAGGTTTAGAAGAGGTATGTATTGAAACTGTAGAAAATGGCGAAATGACAAAAGATTTAGCAATATTAATTGATAAAAATTCAAAATTTTTAACTACTAACCAATTTTTAGAAGCTTTAGACAAAAATTTACAAAAAAAATTAAATTAAATTTCTTTTATAACTCTATCGAAGATATTTTTTATATTTTCAAGTGTCGTCTCACCACCGCCAGATTGTGCAAAGTCTTTTCGACCACCACCGCCTTCACTGCCCAATAGAGAAGAGATTTTTTTGACGATTTTAACGGCATCATATTTTTCTAAAAGATCTGTAGAAACTCCTGCTCCAATTGATGTTTTTTTATTTTCTAATGATGCAACAAGTATAATTGAGTTTTTATTATTTTTAGTTTTCTGATCTATTAAATTTCTAATTTCTTTAGCAGGTAATCCCAATACTATCTGGTTAGTTATTAAAATATTATCTTTAGTTATAGAATTTATTATATTTTTATCTTTATTCGATAAAATATTTTCAGCTCTTAATTTGTTTAAATAATTTTGAGCATCATTAATTTGTTTTTCATTTCTAAATTTATCAAATTTTGCAATATCACCGTTAAGATCTTTAATTAAATTAACGATTTCTTGCAATTTTTTTTGATTATTTTCAGTTTTTTCTAATGATGCTATATTTTTATTTTTCAAATGTGCTTTTAATTCATCTCCTCTTAAAGCTTCAATTCTTCTCACTCCTG
>TARA_B100000674_G_scaffold208605_1_pt1 | contig 10509 bp, 4 predicted proteins | sample TARA_B100000674 | Tara Oceans TARA_B100000674 (sample SAMEA2622759) | marine metagenome | biome: marine biome (ENVO:00000447); feature: surface water layer (ENVO:00002042); material: "saline water (ENVO:00002010), including plankton (ENVO:xxxxxxxx)" | depth 5 m
GTTTGAACTGCCAGAGCGCAAACTCGCATATAAGCTTGCCATGGATGGTATCACCTCGCTCGGGCGACGATGTAGTTGAATAAACCTTGCGTCCGGATATTGTTCACGTAAAGCAATTATCCCCAACATATGTCCGGGCGCTTTTAGTAACCACCTTTTCCCTGGGTTCTCTTTCGCCAAGATCTTAAGATAACGCTCATGCCAAAGGTAAGCGGGTCTCCAATCACAGGCAGACAGCCACTCATGGTAAGCATCTACTCTATGGATCGCATGAAACTGCATACTCCGAAAACTCAGTCCCTGGATTGTCACGCATTCGTGGGGTAATAGCGCCCCGAGCCTGTGAATACTTTTAAAGCCAGGAGAAATCACATCAACCAATTTAGTCCGCAAAAAGCTCTTAAAAATACGCAGCCAATCGGTCCAGTTTCCCTCGGGTACCGAATCAGCCTGCCACAATTTTGGAGTCTGCAAATCTGGATGCACTTCCAATAACTCGTGAAGGAGCGTTGATCCAGTTCTTGGTAACCCCAATATAAAAATCGGTTTTTCGATCTTAGGTGAAGCGGCTGATGCATGAAATTTGCGCGCCGTCCTCAGCCGATTAGTGAGCATCCCCAAAACTAGTCGGCGTGCAACGACCCTACCTAATTCAGTCAGATTTGCCGAATTTTCATAGCCCTCTAATAGCAGGCTAAGCGGTTCTTTCCAGTCGTCGCCACCAAAATCATCACTCTTAGCATACCTGATAGCAGTCATGACTAGATCATCCCAATAAAGCGATGAGGGCAACATGTTGCTTGATGAAAGCCCGCTCACTAAAGTATTGACCAGCGGCCGGATAGAGGAGTCGTACTGATTTCCCATGATTAGATCTTGAGCTCTAAAAATCGCAATTGTGCCCCACCAGAAACATAACACTTAGTTTTAAAAACAGAATTCATTTATAACCTTATTCGCAGACTGCCTTTTTATTTCTGTCTCTAGTATGGTGGACCTCAAGAGAGAGACGAGAGTAAAAGATGACTATTATTTCAAGGATATTGATAAGTACGCTACTAATAATCTTTACCGCTACTGGTCAAGCTAACCCTACTAATCCACCAGCAATCAAGCAAATCGAGTTATCTCCGGATGGCAATAAGATGCTGATACTAAGAGCCTTCACTGAAAATGAAGGATACTACGCAGTTGCAATCGACTTAAAGAACAAGCAAAACAAACCGATCATGAGCGGTAGCGCCGACACTTCTCTCAACTGGTGTAAATGGGCTAATAATCAAAAAATCGTTTGTTCGCTCTCGGGTAGCATGGAAATGCGAGCTAGGGCCTCCAGAAGAAAAGGCTCAACAGATGGAAAAATAAACATACCAAGAAGAAACATGTACGTCGTTGACTACAAGACAGGCAAAAGTAAGAAACTCATCAAAACCGACACAAAATACAAAGCATCGGCTAAAGAGGTTAAGGTTTGGGGGCCAATTCAAGACGGAGTCATTAGCTGGTTACCAGAGTCACCAAACGAAATACTTATCCAATTCAATCATGAAAACCTTCAATGGCCGTCTGTCTATCGCTTAAACATAAAAGACAACAAATTGAAGCGTGTACGAAAATACAAATCACTTGTATCGCAATGGCTAGCCGATGACCAAGGCAACGTGAAAATGGGCATTGGATTCAAAGACCAACAAATGCGTCTCTTTCTTGTCGAAGACAACTCTACCAGGGAGTTAAAGAGTGATGAGATCGACGGCTTGCTACCGTCCTATCCCTTGGGTTTTTCCAAAGATGGACAATCCCTTTACCTAGAGCAAAAAAATGAAACCGGAGGAAAAAGAGTGATCGCGGTATCGCTTAAAGATTTCCAAAAAAGAGAGACTCTATTTTCTTCTGAGTTTGCTTCAACCCCAGAGGACCTCTATTCACCAGCAGCTCTGCGCGGCCCGGGAATCCGACAATACGTTCCCGAGACGCCTCTCAAACACTTAATCGATGCGTCTATCAAGCAAAAGTATCAAGCGGTAGCTGAAGCAATACCGGGGCCCAAGGAAACGGTGGTCAGCACAAATCAAGACTGGAGCAAGTTCATCGTTTACGGATGGGACAAGACCTCTTACTCGTATTACCTCTTCGATGTCCCTCGCAACCAACTGATGAAATTGGGAGGCAGCTAAACTCAGAACAAAAAAAAGCGCACCGAAGTGCGCTTTTTTCTTTAAGACCTAGGTCTTATCGGTTGAAGTTATAAGTAAACTCGGCACCAATGTATCTTGGGTATAGCGAGACAACCCGTTGAGGCCAGTTGCCACCATAACCCGTCCGTCTCGCGTCCATATCAGAAGATCGGATATAGGTCTTGTCTAAGACATTATCCACGAACAGCGACGCCTCCCACTGTCCAGTTTCTTCTTCATAAGTGATACGAGTATCCAATCGATCTCTCTCTGGAACCCAGTCCCATGGTCTGTTAAACGGATGAGTCGAGTATTCACCTGTGTAAGACCAAGCGGCGTACCAGGTCAACATTCCTGACTCTAGAGGCCAGGAATAATTTCCCCAGAAAGTCATCTTGGTCTTAGGAATACCCTGAAGCTCGTATCCATTCACTTCCAGACAATACAACGCCTTAAGCTCAGGCGCCGCATTACAAGGATTTTCCTGCAAGTCTCCACCGAAGACATCACGGGGATATCTTGGATCTGCTTCGTTAAAGAAGGTGTAGGGCGCGTTGTACTTACTATCTGTATAACTTCCGTTACCGCCGATGGTGAAATTATCCGTCGCCAGGAACAGAACATCCCACTCAAAGCCCTTGTTTACAGCACTGGGAATGTTTTCGACCACGGACACAGGACCGCGACCAGAAGGAGTCGCGACAGGGCTTCCATCTGGAAGCGTAAGATTACCAATTGAGAAATCATTGGGCTCATCTTCCCATCGCTCAACCTGGTCCTGATAATTCGAGTAGTCATAGGTATACACCGAAAGATTGACCTGAAGTCGACCGTCCAAGTGAGTACCCTTATAGCCGATCTCAAAAGCGGTGAGATCCTCGCCTTGGTACTCGAGTAATACTCTCGTATCGACCACACCATTACCGGTGGTGTCAAAATCCGCGCGGTTATCAGGTCCACCCATGTTCCAACCACCAGCCCGGTAACTCGTTGTCGCACCAAAGTAGACCAATGTCTCGGGCGTGGGTTCAAAGTTGAAATTCATACGGTAAGACCACTCACCATCCTGGTGGTATGAGCCTGACGTCTGAGATCCCCAGGAAATCGGAATACCGTGCAGTCGAACAGGTCGATCACAATCTTTTGCACCCAGATCACACTTATAAGTAATCGGGAAATCTGGATCACCACTAGGGTAAGCCGCGCCCATAGCCACGTTCATCGCCGCAAGTGGAGTCAAGGCAAAGATCTGAGCAGCTGTAATTGGGTTTCCATCACCATCGACTTCAGTACCGTCCATTGCTGTCGCAATAGCCCAAGGAAGCCAACCGCCCGGTTCAAGTTCAGAGTAACCACCTCGGCGCTCTGTACCCCATCGGTCATCCTTAGAATAACGAACACCCAAAGTCACACTAAGCTGATCGGTCAACTGCAGGTCACCCTGGGTATAAAAGGCTTTGTTTACCGTCTGAACAATATTGCGGTGCTCGTACATCGCACCCATATCGTTGTAGTGATCATACATCACCCCATCCGGGTTACTGCCGCATGAAAAAGATCCATATCCAGTACCGGGACCCGCAATATTAAGCTGATGTCCTCGGTAGGATTGCTTACATTCTGGCATAACCCATCCAACAACTGCTTGCGCATCCAACAACCAGGTTGGGTGCTCAGGAGTTCCATATAGCGCAGGGTTAATCAATCGCCCCTGAGCCGCCCGTTCTCGAATGGAGTAGTGCTGATCGAGTCTCTCGTCAAAGTAATAGAAACCAGAGGTAGCGGTCCAGCGCTCCCCAGCATTCCAGAACACTCTTAGCTCGTGCGAGAACTGCTCTGCATCCTGGGTCACAGTATCGTCTAGGTCTGACGTATGGCCGTTGGAGAAGTCATTATCTCGGTTAAACCAGTATTGGAACCAGCGATAGTCGCCTAAATAACGAACAGATAACGCATCGCTAATGTCCCAATCTAAAACAAGAGAGGTAGCTTGCTGATCAAACTCCTCATCCGCAAAGTTATAGACTGCAACTACGTCTGGGTTATCTGCATCACCGATGTCGTAGCTTGCGCAGCCGGCATTTTGATAACACTGGCTAGGCATGTAAGGCCAACGATCAGTTGAATCCACACCAGGTCGGTTATAAGCGCCGTACATAGTCGCTCCGCCAACTGGATGAATATAAGGGAACACTCCATTAGGATTGTCTGCGCTGACTAGGCCATATTTATCCGCCCATGCTTGGTCAACCGGCCTTAAACCTGGCGCATAGTAATTGGTGTCTCTGTTGACTCGCCAGCGAGGGTCACACTGCTCTGGCTTGGTAATTGGATAGGTTCCAATACAAGGACCTTCCTCAGTAATACCGTTACCGCCACTACCAAAGTTACCGACTCTCAAACTTCGTCTTTCGTTAAAGCGTAGCCATGCAGACATATTGTCGTTAACTTGATAATCAAACTGAACCGCAAAGTTTTGGTCGTTTATGTCTTCACCGCCCTCAGAACCAGCATGACCAGGAACCGCAAAATCGCGCTTCCTCTTCACGCCCGTAAAACGATAGGCGAGATCCTCTGTAATAGGTCCGGTCGTCATGCCATAAATTTCATGAGTACTGTATTGACCTACAATCAGACGAACCGCGGCCTCGTGCTCATCGCTATTTGGCTTTTTCGTGACATAGTTGATCACACCGCCGATCGAGTTACGACCATACAGTGTTCCTTGAGGTCCTCTTAAAACCTCAATTCGCTCCAGATCGAATAAACCACTTTCCGTAGCAGCAATACCGAAGTCCCCAGAATAAATTCCGTTATAGTAAGTTCCGACACCGGCATCACCGCCCAGTCCCCGGAAGTTTCTTCCAATCCCACGAATCTTCACATCCCAGTCCGTCCTGGTGGTAGCTGGAATAAAGTTCATCATTTCATTTGGGCCTTGAATACCCATATCCGACAGGAACTCAGAATCCATAGCAGTAATGGATACAGATGTATCGGACACTGTCGACTCAACCCGCTCACCGTAGACAACGACCTCTTCGATACGTCTTCCCGCATCTTCGTCATCTGCAAAAGCTGGTATTGTCAACAACAAACCAAGCGCAAGACATGCGCTGTTGCGTAACAACCTAATCATTGGCGATCTCCCCAAAAATCGAGCCCTAAAGCCCTTTTTACTGTCTTTGGTATGCCAATGCGTTACTACGACTTACCGAAAAAAGCACTCGCAGTCTTAAACCGCGAATAAAGTTATGCTTATTTGACCTAAACTAACAAGCAAAAACGCGGGAATCAACCCAAATTTTCACTCCAAAACTAGTAAAAACTGTCGATCTTTAACTGATTTCCCGGATGTGACTAGCGCAGAAACAATCATCAAGAAGAAAATAAAGTTTTAACAAAATCAAAAACACCTTCTTAATGACGGTCAAGAGTTTCCGAGGCAAAAAAAAACGCACCGAAGTGCGTTTTTTTTCAAGACCTAGATCTTTATCGATTGAAGTTATAGGTAAACTCCGCACCGATATACCGAGGATACAACGAGACAACACGATGTGCCCAGTTGGCTCCATATCCGGTTCGACGAGCTTCCAAATCAGCTGATCGAATGTAGGTTTTATCCAACACGTTGTCGACAAACAAAGAAGCTTCCCATTGACCGGTCTCTTCTTCATAGGTCAGACGCGTATCCAGTCTATCTCTCTCAGGAACGAAGTCCCATGGTCGATTAAATGGATGAGTCGAATACTCACCTGTGTAAGCCCACGCGACATACCAAGTCAGCATGCCTGTGTCCATCGGCCAAGAGTAATTGCCCCAAACGGTGAACTTCTCTTTCGGAATACCTTGAAGCTCATATCCGTTAACCTCTAGGCAATATAGCGCCTTCAATGCGGGCTCCGCATTACACGGGTTCTCCTGAAGATCTCCTCCAAACACATCTCGAGGATATCTTGGATCCGCTTCGTTAAAGAACGTGTAAGGCGCGTTATACGTGCTATCGGTGTAGCTTCCATTTGCACCAATGGTCAGACTATCCGTAGCAAGGAACAGCACATCAAACTCGAACCCTTTGTTAACCGCGCTTGGGATGTTCTCAACGACCGACACTGGTCCTCGTCCCGCTGGAGGAGCTAGCTTAGTGCCATCAGGCAGAGTCAAATCACCAAGCGAGAAATCGTTGGGCGTATCTTCCCATCTTTCGACTTGATCCTGGTAGTTCGAATAATCATAAGTGTAGGCTGACACATTCAACTGCATGCGACCATCAAAGTGAGTACCTTTGTACCCAATTTCGAACGCCGTCAAATCCTCACCGGTGTACTCAAGCAAGAACCGTGAATCGGCAACGCCATCACCGGTTGTATCAAGTGAAACTCGATTATCAGGTCCACCCATATTCCAACCGCCCGCTCTGTAGCTAGTGGTGACACCAAAATAAATCAATGTGTCAGGTGTCGGCTCGAAGTTAAAGTTTACTCGATAAGACCACTCGCCATTCTGCTTGAAGTTTCCTGGAGTTTGAGAGCCCCAAGAAATCGGGATACCAGTCAAACGGATTGGTCGATCACACTCCGCAGCAGTCAACTCACACTTGTAGGTGATTGGAAAGTCTGGATCTCCGCTAGGATAAGCAGCCCCAATCGCAACATTCATAGCTGCCAGAGGCGGAAGCCCTGCAATCACAGCAGGATCGAGCGGATTACCGTCCGCATCTACCTCATCTCCAGTCATCGAGCCTGCAATCACGGCCGGTAACCAAGGATAATCATCAGTCGTTAACTCAGTGTACCCACCACGACGCTCCACTCCGTAACGCGCATCCTTAGAATAACGCACACCCAAGGTCACACTAAGCTGGTCTGTCAACTGCAGATCCCCCTGCGTGTAGAAGGCCTTATTGACGCTCTTTACATCGTTCCTGTGCTCGTAAACCGCACCGACATCATTATAGTGATCGTACATTACGCCGTCTGGATTACCGCCACAGGAGAAGTCACCGTAACCGCCCGCAGCGGCTCCTAGCTCTCTTTCGTAATAGGTCAAACTGCAAGGAGGCATTACCCATCCAACTAAACCAATCGCATCTTTCAGCCAGTCCGGATGCTCAGGTGTTCCATAGAACATAGGATTGATGGTCCGGCCCTGCGCTTGTCTTTCACGAATGGAGTAGTGCTGATCCACTCGCTCATCGTAATAGTAAAGACCAGACGTCGCAGTCCATCGCTCACCAGCCTGCCAGAATACTCTCAATTCGTGCGAGAGACTTTCCATATCCTGCGTCACGGTATCGTCGTTGTCCGAAGTAATACCGTTGGAGAAATCGTTATCTCGATTAAACCAATACTGGAACCACGAATAATTTCCAAGATATCGCATTGAGAGCGTATCGGTTATATCCCAGTCTACAACAAGCGAAGTTGCCTGTTGGTCAAACTCTTCGTCCGCTGCACCGTTTGTAAAAGAGACAATGTCGGGCGCATCAGCGGACCCTATGTCATAAGTGGCACAGTCAGGATTCATATAACACTGGTTTGGCATTTGAGGGAATTTATTCGCCGCGTCCACACCAGGTCGGTTGTAGGCACCGTAAACCGTGTTACCAGTCACTGGATGAATAAACGGAAATACTCCATTGTGGTTATCAGGACCAACGAGCCCGTACTTATCGGCCCAAGCCTGATCTACCTGTCTCAACCCTGTCGCGTAGTGTCGTGTATCACGATTCACTCGCCACCTAGGATCACAACCTTCCGCATCCGTGATTGGGTAGGTACCAATACAAGGTCCTTCTGAAGTGATTCCATTTCCACCAGAACCGAAGTTACCCACTCTTAAGCTTCGTCTCTCATTCCATCGGAGAAAAGCCGTCATGTTGTCGTTAATATTGTAATCAAACGACAAGGCGAAATTCTGATCATTGACGTCCTCGCCACCCTGATCTCCAGCATGCCCTGGTACTGCAAAGTCTCTCTTTCTCTTTACACCGAGCAATCGGAAAGCCAGGTCATCATTGACAGGACCAGAAACCACGCCATACATTTCGTGTGTGGCGTACTGCCCTACAATCAAACGTACATTTCCTTCCCACTCATCGTGGTTGGGTTTCTTGGTGACGTAATTCATAACACCACCAATGGAGTTTCTTCCATAGAGCGTCCCTTGTGGTCCTCGAAGCACCTCAATTCGCTCTAAGTCATACAACCCACTCTCGGTCGATGCTATACCAAAGTCAGAAGAATAAATTCCGTTGTAGTAAGTACCTACGCCCGGGTCTCCACCCAGTCCTCGGAAATTTCTTCCAATACCACGAATTTTAACGTCCCAGTCTGTCCTGGTCGTTGCCGGAATGAAATTCATCATCTCGTTTGGGCCTTGGATACCCATGTCTGATAGAAATTCAGCATCCATCGCGGTAATCGAAACAGATGTATCGGACACCGTTGACTCAACACGCTCACCATAGACAACGACTTCTTCGATGCGTCTTCCCGCATCCTCATCGTCTGCTAGTACCGGTTGGATTAACGATAGTCCTAGCGCAAGAACTGCGCCATAACGTAACAAGCTAACCATTGGCTATCTCCCCAAAAAACGAACTTCATGAGTTCGAATTACTACTCGTAGATACGATGTTCCCCAACAGTTTGCCGCGCCAAATGCGTCTGAAGACACTTTGCCTTATTGCGTAAACCACCTCTTTACTACGATCTACACCTTCGCCGTGAATTTTGCAGTACTTCCTAATCTAACAAACGTCACGATTTGATGAACACTATCAACGAAAATACTAGGAATCAACTTAATTTTGAACGGTTTTCAGGAGCCCAAAACTGCCTAAAATAGCGTCTGTCGACGCCTCAAATCAGCGCACCTGACGCCCTTCACATCGCCCTTTAATCGCATTAATTCACAGCAGAAATTCCTGTCGATCCTGTGACATCAATTTGATCTGGCTCAATCCTGAAAGCCTTAACAATAATCGCTCTAAACCTATCCATTCGCTCCCGCCACGGACTCCGCCCTTTGCCTGCAGGTCCAGCAAGGCAATCTCAGAGAGAACAAATTCCAAGTTACCGACCCTGCTAGCAAATTGACCGATAATTTTCTTTTGTGCCTCCGGCAGACCTTGCAAACTCCCGCCTACCCTTCTGATTTGAGATGCCAATGCGCCCAAAATCGCAAAAAAAGAAACCCCTTCTTCTCTAAGGACACCCAATATATGAGAAAGACGTTCCGATTGCCCGGCCATGGTCGCATTGACAAGGTCGAACGCCCCAAAGCGAGAGGAATCTTCGATCATTTCGTAAAGCTGATCTAATGAGACTTTCCCCTGCACCTTGCTTAAAACCATTTTCTCGATGAGCTGCGCAGCGCTCAACAAATTACCTTCAACCCTCTCAGCTAAATAAGATAGTCCTTCGTTGTTAACTTGAATGCCATTTGACTGCAGTCTCGCCCTGAGCCATCTCGGCAATTCCCGCTCGCCAATCGGCCAGACCAGAACAATTCCTCCAAAGCCGTCCAACGTCTTAAACCAGGCTGATTTTCTTTGGCGCGGTAAGAGTCTTTCTGTTCGAATCAAAAGCAGGACGTCCTCGGGAGGATCGTCGCACCAATTTCTCAGAAAAACGGACGCCTCTTTATCGAGTTTATTGGCGGATAGCCGAACATCGATAATCCTTTTGGAAGCAAAGAGAGACAAAGAGGCCCCCTCTTCCCGCAAAGAGTCCCAATTTCCGTCCGCTCCAGGCTCAAAGATCTTTCTTTCCTCGTAGCCTTGATCCTTTGCGCACTTTAGTATTTGATCGCATGCTTCCTGAACTATGAGGAGCTCGTCGCCACTAACAAGGTACAGAGAGCGAAAACTCTGACTCAGAGATTGAGCTAATTTTTCAGGGTATATTTGCAAAATTCAAACGAGCTACTAAAGATTAGAACCAACTCGACTCACCACCCTAACCAGCTGATCAGCTACATTACCCGCAAGTTCTTCACGGATAGTAGACTCTACATTATGAGTACCCAAAAGATTTTGCCGATCATAGAGGAAGGAATCAGATCGACGAATCCAGGACGGTGCGACTAGAGTTTTTCCCGCAAGGTCTTCAATCGCGTAACGAACTGAGTAAGTAATGCGATACTCCGCGCCTAACGAATTTGCATCAACTGAAACGGCTCGTCGATCTAGTTCTTCTACTAGACAATGCAGCACGAATCCCGACAGATTCCTATCTTTCTCGGCAGACAGCCCAAAGTTCTCCAAACGCTCAGCAGCCTCTTTACAAGCCAGGATGTCAGGATCGCCAGAAAGCGAATACGTTTGAAA
>TARA_B100000674_G_C37979368_1_pt1 | contig 10501 bp, 7 predicted proteins | sample TARA_B100000674 | Tara Oceans TARA_B100000674 (sample SAMEA2622759) | marine metagenome | biome: marine biome (ENVO:00000447); feature: surface water layer (ENVO:00002042); material: "saline water (ENVO:00002010), including plankton (ENVO:xxxxxxxx)" | depth 5 m
CAACACAGGCAACGAAACGAACAATGGAACAGATGAGCCTACAGATCCAACACAGCCGACAAACAATTCTACAGACATGGGTCAATTTTGGTTAGATGTTTTTCGATGCCAACCTGGACAGAATATTCCTGCAGTTGATGATTTGACTACAACTGCGATTGAAACTCATGAATGTTCGGTAGAACTCACCATGAATGAGACACACATCACCATAGTGACCAATGGTTTACCAGATCACGATTTTGAATCAACCTTGGCCTGCTCACAAGGCAATGATTGCACGCGTGCACAAAACTACGAGTGGACCATTCCTCGTTCACCGATCAATGATACAACTGGCGGTCATGACGCTACAAACTGCCCCGAAGCCAATGGCGATTATGAGTGCGCAGCGGCCCTTGGTGAAGTCGCCATAGCCATCAATGGCGTTCCGTTTTATGGTCCCGAAGATGGCCCTGGTGGTGATGCAGTGGCCAGCCAGCACGGTGCCTATGAGGAAGACCGTCAACCGATTGAGCTCGGCGTGTGTCATGCGCACAATGGGCAAGGTGGAACCTTCCACTACCATGCTGATGCTAATTGTCTTCATTGGCATCCCGATGAAGGCGAAACCATACTTGATTACGATACCAGCACGCCTGCGGCCGTGGCACAGAATACAGCAAATGGGTCGCATTCAGCAGTTATCGGTGTTGCAATGGACGGCTATCCGATCTACGGACTTTGGGGCTATGACGAACAGATGAATATCGTTGAGATGAGGAGTTCTTACGAACTCAAAGAAGGTGAGACGGGTTACAACGGTATTGACGATTACGTCTACGTGCAAGATCTTGGTCATCTCGACGTATGCAATGGACACTTTGGACCAACACCTGATTTTCCAGATGGAATCTACCATTATCATTCAACGATGATGAATGGTGATGGTCAGATGGGTTTCCCATATTTCCTGTTGTGCTATCACGGTGAGACATTCCTTGATGAAGGAGGAGGCGATGCAGACTGCTCTGGTTTTGGTGAAACATGGGGGCCTGGCATTGGTCCTCCACCTGAGGGTTGTGAGGGAGGAGGCCCTCGGACTCAGGTTGATGATTTGCAATTGGTTTCTGAGGACATAACACCGTATCTTTCAATGAACATTTTGTCCTTGGTTGTTGGATTAATGCTGTTTGCATATTATCTCAAGAAGAAATGAGATTTCGATACCGAAAAGTACCGGTCAGGACAAAGAAAGTGTTTGGTATCTAAATTGGTTCAAAACATTCATTAGCGCTACCTAGAGAAGGTGTAGTATAGCACACCGGGGTTGTATAATGAGCAAACATCCAATGGCTAACCTTCGAAAAGAAATTACGGAGTTAGGCTTGCTGAAGAAATCACCCGTCAAAACATGGGTGAAAGTATGTATTTTGTTCGCGATTGTTGGTGGATTCTACATTCTTCATCCGATTCTGCCATTTTGGTGGAGTGTTGCCTTGTTGCCGATTACAGCCCTTTTTACGACCACACTAGCGATGACTGGTCATGAAGGTGTTCATTCATCAGCTTGCAATTCACGTTTTGGAAATATTTTACTCGCCGCAATAGTGTTTCCACTTTTCACGGGAATGTCCATGGAATTTTGGAGAGATAAACACAATGTGAAACATCATGCTCATCCAAATGTTCATGGGAAAGATCCGGACATTCACAATTGGCCATTGGCCTTTTCATCCGAAGATTATGCAAAATCAGGAAGTGCAGTACAATTTTTTCAGCGTCATTTGCAAGGTTGGTTCTTCTGGCCCCTTACCATGGTGACCGCACATTCCATGCGTATCCAAGGGCTGTGGTTCGTCATTAGCCATCCCTTCAAAACTGGAAAGAAAAAGAGATTCAATAAGTTGTGGTCCATCGATTTAACCATGATTGTTTTGCATTTCTTGCTGTGGTTTGTCGTACCGGTTAAACTTGGTGTAAGTTTGTTATCTGTGTTCTTGTTTTATGTTGCGCTATGGGTTCTCGTTGGTGTTATACTATCCATGATTTTCATTGTTGGTCACGCTGCACGACCGGTCATTTTCGAATATGATGAGAATTGGAAACTTCAAATCGAAACAGGTCGAAGAATCAAAACTGGACCGGTTGGAAGGTTCTTTTTTGTAGGGCTTGATTACCAAATCGAACATCACTTATTGCCATCAGCCTCTCACTTTTCATTACCAAAAATCGCACCAATTGTAAAGAAATATTCTCTTGAAAATGGTTGGGAATATGAAGAAATCGGGTTTTTCAAAGCGTTGTGGATTTCCACAAAGCACATGAGTAAAGCATGGAAACTTGAACCAATCGTTATCGAAGCATCCTCACAAGATAATAAGAACACAGATGAGTTGGTCTCTGGAATTTGACAGAGATGAAGGAATTTCACTTTAATTAGAATTAGGCGCTAATTGAAGAACACTCTTTTATATACTAAAGGCAAATGATGTTTATTATTGGTTGCGATGCTCAAGGTTAGTGAATTAAAGAAATCATTCGGGACCGGCGGGAATCGTCTTGATGTCCTCAAAGGCGTGGAAATGGAAATCCAAAATGGCGAGCTCGTGGCCTTGATGGGGCCCTCAGGTTCAGGAAAATCCACTCTGTTAAACATCATTGGCGGACTCATGGCAGCCGACAGTGGTGAAATCGAGCTCAACGAACACCAATACGGAAGAAAAGGTCCAGCCGGCGTTGTAGATATTCGTCGTGAACATGTGGGCTGGATTTTCCAAGATTTTCATCTTTTGAACCATCTCTCGGCAATCGATAACGTGGCTATGGCACTTGAAATTGGCGGAGTTGAGGCTAAAATCGCCCAAGAAAAGGCAATTGCTGCACTCAAAAAAGTTGGACTTGGAGACCGTATGACGCACAAGCCGGAACAAATGAGTGGTGGTCAACAACAAAGAGTTGCAATTGCCAGAGCGATTGCTGGTGACCGCCCTTTATTGCTCGCAGATGAGCCAACTGGGAATCTTGATATCCAAAGCGGAAAAGATGTTTTGCAATTATTCAAGGATTTGTGCCATGATAAGGAGCAACCAATTTCCATCCTCCTTGTAACCCACGACCCTGAATTAGCAAGTAAGGCAGATCGAATGCTTCTACTCAATGACGGGCGTACTGCGGCAAGTAATATTCGCGAAGCTTGGGGTCTTGATGGAGGTGAAGAAGAATGAGTGACGAACAAACGCCAGAAGAGGTTACTAGCAACACCTCGAAGCGAAATTGGTTTCATAGAACACGTCAAAAGTTTAGAGACACTCCTGATAATTTCCGTCTGGCTGGAATCGGTGCGTGGAGAGGTCGAGAAAGAGGGCTGGCAGTAGTAGCAGGCGTATTCCTTGCAAGTCTGGTCATCACAACTGTGCTTTCATATGGTGTCGGTCTCTCGCAGATCTTCTTTGCAGAATCACTTGATTCCGAACCATTTGATGCGAAAATAGAATTTGCACGAGAGCCAGTTGTAGGAGCAGGTGGTTATTCTAACAACACAACGGTTCTGGAGTCGGTTTGTGATGAACTTACGCAAAGGGCAGAGATTGATGATTGTACCATCGTTTTAGGACGTCAAGGGATTCACGGAGGTGGATTTTTCAATGAAGACTTCGTTGTAGCCCAGCCTTTGGAAATGAGGTCGGTCGAAGCAACGAATCCGTATTGGAGCAATGTGAGTTTTTCTTATCCTGAACTCGCTGATGGTGGACCGCCGATCTCTGATATGCGTGGTATTCGTCTTCTTGGCCCTGAGGCATTTGATGGTCAGTTGGCCGAGCGATTGGGTGAACGTGTCATCACTGGGATGGGGGAATGGCCGTCTCCTGAAGTTATGGAAAATCAGCGAGGTATCATCATCCCATCCAATATTGTTGCAGAAGCCAAGGCAGAAGTCGGTGATGTAATCGATAAACTCACTTTTGCTTATGTTGTCGATGAACAGGTAAGGGGAGATTCAGGTATTAATCTCAATGAATTAGACGAGTGGGAATGCCCCGGGGATGTCGACGTTGGTGAAAACGGCTATGCCTATTGTCGAATGTCTATGGAAATTCACAATCTTACTATCTTAGGAGTATATGAGCCATGGGACTTAGGAAATCCAACACTCGCACCAAATCCAATTTTTGTCTCATGGACTTCGATTGATGCAGAGAACCGGTCTATATTGATAGATAACGACCACATGTATCTGGGTATAGCCTTGGATAGAACGCAACTTCCTACTTCATCTACTGCCGATGCTGAAGATTGGTTAGAGGCCCTTAGCACCGAAATTACAGACGGAACTTATGCTGATGGCCAAGTTAATCTGTTCTATTTTGATATCGTAAGTGGAACCATCACATTCCTGAATATTTTCCTTGGCTTGATTCAAACATTTGACTATATAATTATGGTTCCAATTGTGATACTCTCACTCTCCGTCTTGATTTATGGACTCATTCTTTCTCTTGAACAAAGGCGTCGAGAAATTTCCATTCATCGGGTTATTGGTGCTGATTCCAATAATCTCCAAGGAATGGTATTACTCGAACTTGCTGTGATGAGTTTCTTTGCATGGCTTGGTGGTTATCTTTTGGCCCTCGCAGCAGTCCCGTTGGTTCTATCAAGCGTTGGTTTCTTGGCTTTCGAAACGGGTGAATTCAGTGTCGATCCACGTTTGGGTGTCGGGGCTACCATTTTCACAGCGGTTGCAACACTTGGCCTCGCTGTGTTGTTCGGACGTTCCCGAACAAGAGATTTCATTGAATTAGAAATCGAAGAAGGTGTGAAAAAAGAAGTCGATGTAAAAAAGCCAAAACGTTGGCTGCATTGGTTGATGTTCCTCATAGGAATGATGGCATTTACTGATACATATCTTGAGATGAATGGTAGTGAGGATGGATTGGTAGGGAACTTTTTCCTTGATGGTCTGTTGAACATTTTTGGACCTTTCTTATTGTGGATTGGTGGTGCATTATTATTGGGAAGAATCGGAGCAGCCGGTCCAAAAATCATGATGTTACTTTTTGGAAAAACACCATTACTCAGAGATGTAAAACGTGGATTGAAGGGATCAGGAAATACCGAATCTGTAAATCGATTGGCTGTCATCATGTTATTGACACTCTCAATAGTCACTTTGGCGGCTGTTCAAGGATATACCGGAACGCTTGTTGATGAGAAAACGGCAACCGCCCAAGTTGGATCAGACTTGCAAATCACCATGGAAGAGTCGAGTAATGCTTCATCGGTTGAATCGGTAATCGCAGAAATCTATGATGGTGATATCAACATGGTCGCCACCACTGTCCCATCATTGGCTTTGAAGCCTCAAGAGGGTGGAGATTCATATCAAACGTGGATATTGCTCAAATCAAGTGATGAGGTGCTGAGGTGGTCACAACAATCGCTGCCAGGTGAAGATGTTGATGAGGCACTGACGGCTTACCAAGAATACCCTTCTTTTTCAGCCGGCGAGGACGCTGCGTATTCACTTGGGTTGTGGGGTTCTGGTCGAAGAGGCGGTAGTTCGGATTCCGGAGATTTGTTGTTGGTGAATATCGATGAGGATTCAAGTGAGGCTTCCTGGGATTTGGATAAATCTGAAAACATCACCTTCACATGGGAGGAAATTGAATTTTCAATCGATGGAGGAGATGTTCCTGATGATCCAGAAGACTTTGACATCGATGCCCTTCTGCAAGGGTTGCAAGAATACTCTCTTCTCACTGAAGTGAACCTATCTAATGCTAATTTTTCAGGACAAGATTTGTCACAAAGAGATTTTGGGTTAGCCGATTTTTCAAATTCGGACCTTACGAACACCAATCTAAGCGGTACAAACCTTTCAGAAGCACTCTTGTTTAACACTTCCCTCGCAGGGGCAAATCTTGCTGGTGCTAATCTTAGCAACGTTGTATTTGTTGACTTTACAGGATTTGCACTTCAAGGTACAGATTTGAGAGGAGCGAATTTGCTGGGCATGTTTGGCTCTTACAACTTTCAAGGTTCTTTACTCAATGCCTCAACCATCTGCCCTGACGGCACTACAGGTGAAAATGGCTCATGTTCCTTTGATGCCAATCAACCAACTCCACTTGCCAGTCAGTTGCTGGCTTCAGGGATTTCCCTTAACTTTAACATCACAGAACACAACGCTACATTGAGATATATCGGTGTCCACCAGTTCATTCCAGGTATCTCTTCTACAACCATGGCCGATTCGTTGATAATTGGACAGGATGCTTGGGTTTCGTTTGTTGGTGTAGATGCTTTTAGAAACCACACTGCGAACACTTGGATTGTTAACTTTGACAACTTAGAGGGTGAAAATCTCCAAGCACTTCGTGCAAGTCTAGAAGCGGACTCACGTGTTTCAAGTGCTCAAGATTGGGAAACAGCCCATGAAGCTGTTGAGCGGGATGGCGGCCTCATTTTTGGCACACCTGGTTTGTTGTCTTTGCAATTTGTTGTTGCTTCTCTCGCTGCGGTAGCGTCTTCTTTCGTCTTTTTATCACTGGTTCTCAATCAACGTCAAAAAGATCTTGCCATCCTACAGGCAATCGGTGCGAGCCCAAACCAAATCATTCGCTTGGTTCTGTTTGAAATTCTATCCATAGTCATGGTTTCCATGGTTTTAGGAGTAATCCTTGGTATGGGTATCGCGCTTTCATTTAACGGCTTCTTTGCTATTTTTGGTTTCATCTTCCAGATATTTGGTGGCTCATCTACCATTATCGATAGGGAACTGGTTTGGCCTTGGTTTGAATTGGTTATTGTAGCCCTCTCAGTATTCATCGCCGTTGTATTTGCTTTGTTAGTCACCACACGGAAGGCGTTGAAATCCGATCTTGCAAGTGTGCTTAAGGGGGAGTGAAAGTGGAGGAAAAAGAAATGATTCTTGAAGCAGAGGGTTTGTACCACGTATACGAATCAAAAGCAGAGGATGGAAATGTTGTTGCTTTACGTGGTTTGCATGTAAAAGTTGCAGCAGGTGAAGCCGTAGCGGTTGTAGGTCCTTCTGGGAGTGGTAAATCCACATTACTGAAATGTCTAGGAGGTTTGATGAAACCCAGTGCAGGTTCGGTAAAACTCGCCGGGAAAAATATGACCAGGTTGACTGGAATGGAATTGGTTGAATTACGACAGAAGACCGTATCCTTCATTTTTCAAGAGGGTAATTTATTGCCTCATCTTTCAGCGAGAGATAATGTTGCACAACCATTACGTCATCAAGGAATTTCAGCAAAAGTCGCACATCAGAAAGCAACGGAGATGCTTGAACGCCTTGGAATGGGACATCGTTCTCATGCCATGCCAAAGTTGCTCTCTGGTGGAGAACAGCAGAGGGTTGCTATCGGCAGAGCACTGATTACAAACCCGCGACTTATTCTAGCCGATGAGCCGACAGGAGCGCTTGATCCTGTTACCAGCAGAGAGGTTTTGTCTCTTTTCAAGGATCTACACGAAAATGAGAATGTTTCATTTCTCATAGTAACGCATTCAAAAGAAGTAGCTGCTTTTTCAGACCGTTCACTCGAACTAAGAGATGGTCGATTTGTCGCTGAACATGGTACGAATGTGAACGTCGAAGACCTTTCAGAAGGAAGAGAACTCATTGTTGATGAAATGGGTACCGTTACTCTACCACCTGATTTGCTTGTACAGATGGGAGGGCCTGGACGTTATACCGTTGGACAGGTTGACAGTGGCTTGCTTAATCTGGTAGGCGAAACCATCGAAGGCATTGGAGAATTAGTCCTAGCCCCTAGCTGTCCTGCCTGTCGTTTCAAGTACGAAGATGAGGAAACTCAACTTTGCCCCTCTTGCGGTTCCTCAAGACCAATGGTTGAGGCTTAAGCGGCCTTTACTCCATTCGGCCAAAGCACGAGAATCAAGGTTTGACCTCGGGTGCGGGGAGTATGGGTTGATTCTGGGTCCATCCAAACAATAGATCCTTCAGGATAAGTACCATCCTCATCCCAAACTTCTCCTTCGAGAACAAGATATGTTTCTCCACCTGGATGGCTATGCGGCATGAATGCATCGATATCCACATCACTGACGACATCATACAAAACAAGCGATGTCGAACCTTCTCTCGCTAGTTTTCCAAGGCGAACTCCTGTCCCAAAATCTTTCCAAGATACGTGTTCATCAATCCATTTTCTGTTAATATCAAAATGAAGCCAATCCGATAAACCGTGCCAAAAGACCATGCGGTTGCTAGGTATCCTTCCTATAATTATTTAACCAATTAGAGAGAGGATTTATGTTCAAATCCAAATATCATTTTCGGCGGTTAATTCATTTTCTTTTTCACCTGTATTGACGACACCTGTAGGTTCAACCAAGAGTATGTGACATTCTTCATTTGCATAAGGACGATGCTGGATGCCTTTTGGAACAACCGTCATCTCACCGGCATGAAGTTCCATCGTGTTGTCATTGAATTCGATGAATAATGTTCCATTTAATACGATGAATGTCTCATCGGTATCAGCGTGATCATGCCAAACGAAATCACCATTCACTTTGACAAGTTTAAACTGGTAATCATTCATCTGAGCGATAACTTTTGGGCTCCAAAGGTCATGAAAAAGGTGGAGTTTTTTGTTGAAGTTCACTTTCTTTGCATCCGTCATGTATTTCCTGAACGGCCTCTCGAGGATATATTATTCTTTTTAGAAGCAAGAATCTTCCTTGCTTTTCAATGGTCAAGGTTGTCAATCTTTTCTCATAATATAGAGAATAAGTCCCAGTGATCCAAGTCCTGAACAAACGCCAACGAAGAGTAAAATTCCTTTCATTGTGTCGTCATCAGAAGATTCTTTTTCACTTGCATCTTGTTCAATCTTTTCGTCATTACCAAAAGACGAACCTACGGACGGAGCTGCATCCTCCTGATGTGTATCTTCTGTAACAAAAATAGTACCATTTGATGTAGTACCATCAGATAAAATGTCTGTGTAATTATATTCTCCAATACCCCATGTTCCATTGAACCATACGGTGAAAGTAATTTTACAATCCTCAGATTCGTTTTCATTCGTCGAGTTACAATCAGAGGACAAGATTCCTGAATCCCAATCCTCGCTACCGTTATACAGGCCGTCACCATCGGCATCATAGACAATCCTGTGCGTGATATTTTCACGTGAATCTGTGTTATGCCAAATGACTGAATCATTGTAAAGTATTTGTGAACTATTCGGTGTAAGACCACTTTGCTTGATCACAACCGTGAATGTGTCCGCAGAATGACTTTGTACAACACCCGGAATGAGCAAGAAGAAAACCAGTAATGACAGTCTCCATCCACTTTTTCTCATCAAATAGTCCCAAATCAAAGACGTAAATAAATAACTCCAAATTTAAACGTGTATACTGTTAGTTGAAATATTGTTAATTTTTCGCTCCCCTCATGCAAAAGAGGAGACTCCGCCAAGACGAAAATGCAACGGACAAATTAGTTGTTCTGGGCCTTGTTAGTTTGCTTATGGTAAGTATTGTTTCTATTACGGCATATTTCGTTCTTGATTCGGATGGTGAAGAGATGCCAACCGATGAATGGGAGTGGGTTGACCCGGTGATTGAAAATACTGAATACTTTAATCACAGTCATGGCGATTTGTTAGCACATCGACTGAGTACGCCAAATATGCAATTAATTGACTACCACAATCTCAATTGTGATGGTAATGTAAAGCCACCCCCAGAACTTGACAATACTGCAGGAAGACCTTGTTCTCCAGAGTTCAAGAATGTGGCACCAACTCCTGGCGACTCCTCAGAAATTGCCATTGAAGGTAACTTCATGGAAGATTGCGTCAAACATCCAGATGGGACCGGTGGCTGTTATGCATATGTTTCCTCATACAACCAGTTTGAAATCCTCGATATTTCAGATCCAAATAACATTGTTTTGTTATCCACATACTATGCCGAAGTTGCGAGGATGATTGACATCAAAGTGACTCCAGATAACAATTGGGTACTTGTCAACCATGAACTCACAAATAGCGAACTTGATCCGATTCCAAATGATGACGATGCAAATAGCGGCGCAAATCGTTTGGATTTAATCTACGTTGGGGGGCTGTACAAAAATGAACCAGTAAAGGTCGCAGAATGGGATAATCCGCCTGCTGGATTTCACAATCAAGACGTCCACGTATACTGTGACTGGGAACCTGCAAACCCTGCTTGGGCTCAAGATGAATGCCATTTGTTTTTGTTTGGAGCCGATCCTTATCCAGAAATGGCAGAAGGCGATTCAGGTACTTTCTACAAAGGGACTCAAATCTTCTATGTCCCATTGGGATTAGAAGGACTGGTTCCCGGCATGAGCAACTCGGATGAAGATGCAAACACCAGCCGAGAAATCCTTCGTTGGGGAGGATATTCTCCTGAAGTTGAAACTACTTGCGGTGGTTCTTTGTTCAATCATGACAACGTGTTTCACGTACATCCCATCACAGGACAGAAATTG
>TARA_B100000674_G_scaffold64175_1_pt1 | contig 10496 bp, 10 predicted proteins | sample TARA_B100000674 | Tara Oceans TARA_B100000674 (sample SAMEA2622759) | marine metagenome | biome: marine biome (ENVO:00000447); feature: surface water layer (ENVO:00002042); material: "saline water (ENVO:00002010), including plankton (ENVO:xxxxxxxx)" | depth 5 m
GAACCAAGATATGTAATATCTATGGGTAGTTGTGCAAATGGTGGAGGATATTATCATTATTCATACTCTGTTGTTAGAGGTTGCGATAGAGTTGTGCCAGTGGATGTTTATGTACCAGGGTGTCCACCTTCTGCAGAGGCGTTGTTATATGGAATAATGCAATTACAAAAAAAAATTAGAAATAATGGTTCTATAGAAAGATAATTAAATGAGTGGGATTTTAGATATAGAAAAAAAAATAAATTCAGAACTTACAAGTAAAATTAAGCTAAGTGAAATAAAACATAATCACTTATATTTAAGCATAAACTGTGAAGATCTAACAGAGGTTTTGATTTTCCTAAAGAATGACCCAAGTACAAAATTTAGACAACTAATAGATATCACGGCAGTTGATTACCCAGAACAAACTGAGAGATTTAAAATGGTGTATTTATTAATTAGTCATGAATTTAACAATAGAATAATTTTAAGTTATTTTATAAATGAAAATGAAATAGTACCATCAATAACTCAAATATTTCCTGCAGCTAATTGGATGGAAAGAGAAGTTTTTGATATGTATGGAATAAAATTTAAAGACCATCCCGATCTAAGAAGGATTCTTACTGATTATAATTTTGAGGGATTTCCTCTAAGGAAAGATTTTCCTTTAACAGGTCATAGCGAGGTTCGATACAACGAAGATAAAAAAAAAGTTGTTTATGAGCCAGTAAAGCTAGAACAAAATTATAGAAATTTTGATTATGAAAGTCCTTGGGAAGGAACAAGGTATATAAAAGAAATTAAAAAAGAAAATGACTAAAGAAAAAAAAACATTAAATCTTAATTTTGGACCGCAGCACCCTGCAGCACACGGTGTTCTTAGACTTATTTTAGAACTTGATGGAGAAGTAGTAGAGAAAGCCGACCCTCATATAGGTTTATTGCACAGAGGTACTGAAAAATTAATAGAACATAAAACATATGCCCAAGCAGTTCCTTATTTTGATCGACTGGATTATGTAGCTCCAATGAATCAAGAACATGCTTTTGCATTAGCAGTAGAAAATATTTTAAATTTAGAAGTACCGATCAGAGGACAGTATATTAGAGTAATCTTTTGTGAAATCGGTAGAATATTAAGTCATATTTTGAATGTTACAACTCAGGCAATGGACGTTGGTGCATTAACTCCAACTTTATGGGGTTTTGAGGAGAGAGAAAAATTGATGGGTTTTTATGAAAGAGTATCTGGTTCAAGATTACATGCAAATTATTTTAGACCTGGTGGAGTTCACCAAGATTTACCAAGAGGGTTACTCGAAGATATAACCGAGTTTTGTGAAAAGTTTCCAAAAATAATTGATGATTTGGAAACTTTATTGACTGATAACAGAATTTTTAAACAAAGAAATGTAGATATTGGGATTGTAACAAAACAAGATGCTCTAGATTATTCGTTTTCTGGAGTAATGTTAAGGGGGTCTGGAGTTGCTTGGGATCTGAGAAAATCTCAACCATATGACTGTTATGAACAATTTGAATTCAAAATTCCAATAGGAAAAAATGGAGATTGCTACGACAGATATTTATGTAGAATAGAGGAGATGCGTGAAAGTATAAATATAATTAATCAATGTTTAGTTAAAATTCCAAAGGGTCCAGTAAAAACTCAAGATGCAAAAGTTACACCCCCACCAAAAAAAGAATTAAAAAATTCAATGGAAGCCCTTATTCATCATTTTAAATTATTTACAGAAGGCTATCGTGTTGATAAAGACGAAATCTACAAGGCTGTTGAAGCTCCAAAGGGTGAGTTTGGGGTGTATTTGATTTCTGATGGTTCAAACAAACCTTATAAATGCAAAATTAGAGCTCCAGGTTTTTCTCATTTACAAGCAATGGATTATTTAATTAAAGGACATATGTTGGCAGATGTACCAGCAGTCCTAGGATCAATGGATATAGTTTTTGGAGAAGTTGATAGATGAGTATAAAAAAAATATCGAAAGAACAACCTGAAAATTTTCAATTTGATAATAAAAGTATCGAGATTGCGAAAAAGATTATCTCTAATTATCCTGAAGGCAAACAACAAAGTGCTGTAATGGCTCTTTTATACATTGCGCAAAGACAAAATAATAATTGGATACCATTGGCAGCGATGAAATATATAGCAAAATTTTTAAAAATGCCTTACATAAAAGTTTATGAGGTAGCTACATTTTATACAATGTATAATCTTGCACCTGTTGGAGAATATTTTTTTCAAGTATGCACCACAACACCATGTATGCTTAGAGGAGCCTATAAACTGGTTGATGTTTGTAAAAGCAAAATATCCAAAGATGAAAACAAAATTTCAAGCGATGGAAAAATATCTTGGATGGAAGTTGAATGTTTAGGAGCATGTGTTAATGCTCCAATGCTACAAATTAATGATAACTACTTTGAGGATTTGGATCAAAAAAAGTTAGAGCAAATAATTGTAAATATTCAAAAAGGTCATAAAATTCAGCCTGGTTCTTACAAAGGTAGAAAAAGTTCAGAACCAGAAAATAATAGAATTACATTGATGGATGGCAAGAATGCTTGAAGATAAAAATCGAATTTTTAAAAATTTATATAATGATTTTGGATCAGATTTAAAATCTGCAAAAGCAAGAGGAGATTGGTCTAATACACGAGATATCTGTAAAAAAGGAAGAGAATGGATAATAAAAGAGATAAAGGACTCCCAATTGAGAGGCAGAGGTGGAGCGGGATTTCCGACAGGATTAAAATGGTCTTTTGCACCAAAAGATGTTGGGGCGAGACCTCATTATCTAGTGATAAATGCGGATGAGTCTGAGCCTGGAACGTGTAAAGATAGAGATATATTAAGGTTTGAGCCTCATAAGCTTATAGAGGGATGTTTAATAGCTTCTTACGCAGTAAATGCTCATACTTGTTATATATATATTAGGGGCGAATATATAAGCGAAGGTGAAAAACTTCAAAAAGCAATAGATGAAGCATATAAAGATGGCCTATTAGGAAAAGATTCTGCAGGAACCGGTTGGAATTTAGATATTTATATACATTATGGAGCCGGCGCATATATTTGTGGAGAAGAAACAGCTTTGTTAGAAAGTCTTGAGGGTAAAAAAGGTCAACCAAGACTTAAGCCACCCTTTCCTGCTTTGATTGGATTGTATGGTTGTCCTACAATAATTAACAATGTTGAAACTATTTCAGTGGTTCCAACAATCCTTAGAAGAGGAGCAAATTGGTTTTCATCTTTAGGTAGAGAGAGAAACACTGGAACAAAAATTTATTGTATTTCTGGAAATGTAAACAATCCATGTAACGTGGAAGAAGAAATGGGTGTGCCACTAAAAGATTTAATTGAAAAACATGCAGGAGGTGTTGTTGGTGGTTGGGATAATCTTAAAGCAGTAATTCCCGGTGGATCATCTATGCCACTGTTACCTAAACAAATCTGCGATACAATTAAAATGGATTTTGATGCATGTGTTGAAAATAAAACAGGATTAGGAACTGCGGGAATTGTTGTTATTAACAATGATCAAGACATAATTAAATGTATGGCTAGAATTGCGAGATTTTATAAACATGAAAGTTGTGGACAATGCACACCATGCAGAGAAGGATCTGGATGGATGTGGAGAATGTTGGAGAGAATGGCAAAAGGAGAGGCTTCAAGGGAAGAAGTTGATATGTTGATGGATGTGACTAAACAAATAGAGGGTCACACAATATGTGCATTTGGAGAAGGATCATCTTGGCCAGTACAAGGTCTGCTTAGACATTTTAAAAAAGAGATTGAGGAAAGAAATAACTTTAACCCACTGGTAAATACGGGTCAGAAAAACCCATATTTAGTAGATCAACATTTATTAGAAAAAGAAAATGCTTAAATTAAAAGTTAATGATAAAGAAATTGAAGTAGAGGAGGGATTGACTGTACTTCAAGCTTGTGAACAGGCTGGATACGAAATTCCAAGATTTTGTTATCATGAAAAGTTATCTATCGCAGGAAATTGTAGAATGTGTTTAGTGGAATTAGAAAAATCTCCAAAACCAATCGCATCATGCGCAATGCCTGCTGCTGAAGGTATGAATATAAAAACAAATACTAGTATGGTTGAAAAAGCAAGAAAAGGTGTAATGGAGTTTTTATTAGTAAACCATCCTCTGGATTGTCCTGTATGCGATCAAGGTGGCGAATGTGATCTTCAAGATCAATCAATGTTTTATGGTGTAGATAAATCAAGATTTAAAGAGAATAAAAGACAAGTTCCAGAAAAATACATGGGGCCATTAATTAAAACGCAAATGACCAGATGCATACATTGCACAAGATGTATTAGATTTGCAACAGAGGTAGCTGGCGTTCCAGAACTCGGTGCCATCGGAAGAGGTGAAAATATGGAAATAACTACCTACTTAGAAAAAGCAATGGATTCGGAATTATCTGCAAATGTCATTGATCTTTGTCCAGTAGGGGCGCTCACCTCCAAACCTTATGTTTTTGAAGCTAGACCTTGGGAACTAAAAAAAACAGAGTCAATTGATGTAATGGATGCTGTAGGATCCAATATAAGAATTGATACATATGGTTGGGAAGTTAAAAGGATTCTGCCTAGAATAAATGAGGAAATAAACGAAGAATGGATTTCAGACAAAACAAGGTATGCATGTGATGGTTTAAAAAATCAAAGACTCGATACCCCATTTATAAAAGATGGAAATAAGTTTGTGAAATTAACTTGGAGTGAAGCTTATGAGGTCTTAAAATCAAAAATAAACAACATAGATTATAATAAAGTTGCATGTTCAATAGGTGACTTAACAAATATGGAAACCGCATATGCAGCAAAGGAACTATTTAGTAAAGTATTTAAATCAAGTTTAATTGACTCAAGATCTAAAGATTACTATATCAATTTTTCAGAAAAGCAAAATTACAGATTTAATAGCCATATCTCTGGTATCGAAAATTCTGATCTTATATTAATGATTGGTTGCAATCCAAGATTTGAAGCAACAATTTTAAATAGCAGAATTAGAAAATCATATTTAAAATCACAATTACCAATTTACTCAACAAATGATATTGGAGATCAAACATATCCATACAATTTGTTAGATAATTCTACAAACATTATTAAAGATATAGTTGATGGAAAAAGTAAATTATCAGAAAAAATCATTAACTCATCAAAACCAATAATAATAATTGGTCATTCAGTTTTAAAACTAAAATCTGGACAATATATTTTTGAAGAAATTAAAAACTTTCTAAAAAATAATAATAAAATTAAAAATGATTGGAACTCGCTAAATATATTATCAAACAATGCATCAACAGTTGGATCTTATGATTTAAATTTATTTAGCTCAAATAATGGAAGAAATCTTTTAATAGAAAAATTAAATGATAATTCATTAGATTTACTTTTTTTGGTAGGGCAGGATAATTTAAAAATTAATAAAAACGGATTATATGTGGTTTATATTGGTTCTCATGGTGACGAAGGTGCAAAAAATTCTGATTTAATATTACCAGGATCAGCTTTTACAGAACAGGATGGTTATTATACTAATTTAGAAGGTAGACTTCAAAAAGCATATAAAGCATCTTATCCAACTGAAGAGGCAAAAGAGGATTGGTTTATAATTAACGAAATTGCAAAATTAGTTCGTGAAAAAACGTTATTTAAAGATAAAAATGAACTACTTGATAATATGTTTAATTATCTGAAACAACCGAGAAAAGAGGAGTTTGTTAAAACTGATTACAATTTTGTTAGTGAAAAAATTAGCATTGAGGATATTGATTATTATTTTTCTAATGTTATTGCAAAAAACTCAAAAACTATGTCTGAATGTCGATCTTTGCGCTCGAATTTGGGAAAAACTGGTACGGATGGATAATAATGAATAGCTTTTACATATTGTTTGATGAAATTTATAAAATACTATTTTTGCTAATCCCTGTCCTAGTTACTGTAGCGATGATAGTTTGGCTAGATAGAAGAGTTTGGGCTTTTGTTCAAAAAAGAAGAGGTCCCAATGTCGTTGGTCCTTTTGGTCTACTCCAATCAGTGGCAGATGCTTTAAAATATATGTTCAAAGAAATAATAATACCTGCAAGTTCAAATAAAGTCATTTTTATAATAGCTCCCATAATTACAATGACATTAGCTCTAATTGCATGGGCAGTTATACCATTTAGTGAAAGTTTAGTTTTAGCAAATATTAATGTTGGTATTTTATATCTTTTCGCGGTTTCATCCCTTGGTGTTTATGGAATAATTATGGGCGGCTGGGCATCAAATTCAAAGTATCCTTTTTTGGGCGCAATCAGATCCGCGGCTCAAATGGTATCTTATGAAGTTTCAATTGGCGTTATTATTATAAATGTTTTGTTATGCGTAGGATCTTTGAATCTTAATGATATAGTTCTTGCCCAAAAGGATATGTGGTTTGTTTTACCATTATTTCCTATGTTTGTAATATTTTTTATATCAGCTTTAGCCGAAACCAATAGACCACCATTTGATTTACCTGAAGCAGAGGCCGAGCTTGTAGCTGGATATCAAACAGAATACTCAGGTATGATGTATGCAATGTTTTGGCTTGGTGAATATGCAAATATTTTATTAATGTGCGCTATGGGCTCAATATTATTCTTAGGTGGCTGGCTTCCTCCTTTTAACTTTGAAGTTTTATCATTTATACCATCACCTTTTTGGTTGATTTTTAAAATTTTATTTTTGTTCATTCTTTTTGCTTTGATTAAAGCAATAGTGCCGAGATATAGGTATGATCAATTAATGAAATTAGGCTGGAAAATATTTTTACCTTTTTCATTAGTATGGGTTATTTTTACAGCAGCATATTTGCTATATTTTAATTTATTACCAGGTCAAATATGAAAATAAGTAGATTATTCAAAACAATTTTAATGTTAGACTTTTTATTTGGTCTTTTAATAGCCATTAGAGAGATTTTTAAGTCAAAAAAAACAATCAATTATCCATTTGAAAAAGGACAGGTAAGTCCAAGAGCAAGAGGTGAGCATGCATTGCGAAGATATCCAAACGGTGAAGAAAGATGTATTGCATGTAAATTATGTGAAGCAGTATGTCCTGCACAAGCTATCACAATTGAGTCCAGTCAGAGAGAAGATGGTAGCAGAAAAACAACGAGATACGATATAGATATGCTAAAATGTATTTATTGCGGGCTATGTGAAGAGTCATGCCCAGTCGACGCTATTGTTCAAGGACCAAACTTTGAGTTTGCAACAGAAACAAGAGAAGAACTTTATTATAATAAAGAAAAACTTTTGGAAAATGGAGACAGATGGGAGAATATACTTGCTGCAAATATAAAGGCAGACAACCCTTACAGATAAAATGATAGCTCACGCTGTATTTTTTTACATATTCTCCTTCATTGCGATAGTTTCTGCGATTATGGTTACAGCATCAAGAAATACAGTTCATTCTGTTTTCTTTTTAATTTTGGATTTTATAAGTATTTCATGTCTATTTATAATGATTGGTGCAGAATTTTTAGGAATGATAATGTTGATTGTGTATGTGGGTGCAGTAGCAGTACTTTTTTTATTTGTAGTAATGATGTTGAATGTGGCTCAACAAAAAAACCAATGGTTTGCTTCTTCAAAAAGTAGCTCTCACATTCCTGTTGGATTATTAGTTAGTTTAATTATTTTTTTTGAATTGATAATTGTTGTAGGTGGATGGAAATATAAGCCAGATCTTTTAAATTCTACAACAATAACTATTTCCCAAACAACAACAAATACACACGCTTTAGGAAACGTGTTGTACACTGATTATATACATTTATTTCAATTGTCAGGAATGATTTTATTAGTAGCCATGATTGGAGCAATAGTTTTAACATTTAGACAAAGAGAAGGGCTAAAAAGACAAAGTTATGTTAGTCAAATTTCTAGAGAAAAAAAGGAAGGCGTAAAGGTTGTAGATGTACCAAGCAATAAAGGAGTAAAAATAGATGTTTGAAATTGGTTTGGGTCATTATTTAACTCTAGGTGCTATAATTTTTACCATTGGTTTAGTTGGAATTTTTTTAAATAGAAAAAATGTAATAGTTCTTTTAATGAGTATTGAATTAATATTATTAGCAGTAAATATAAATTTAGTAGCTTTCTCTATATTTATAAATGATTTAGCTGGACAAATATTTACATTATTTATTTTAACAGTCGCAGCGGCTGAAGCTGCAATAGGTTTGGCAATTATCGTAGTTTATTTCAGAAATGCAGGCACAATTAGAGTTGAAGAGATAGAAAATTTAAAAGGATAATATGGAAAAGTTAATTATTTTTTTACCACTTTTTGGGGCTATATTTTCGGGTTTTTTTGGATCAAAGTTTTCTAATAAAATATCACAACTAGTAACAAGTTTTTTTGTTTCTATTTCAGCGCTATTATCAATTTATTTATTCTATGAGGTTATAAGCAACAACTATTCTAATAACATTATAATTGCTAAATGGATATCATCAGGACTTCTTGATGTAAATTGGTCTATTAAAATTGATCAACTATCTTCTGTAATGTTAGTTGTAGTTACTCTAGTTTCTGCAATAGTACATGTTTATTCTATTGGTTACATGTCGCATGATCCGCATAAACCAAGATTCATGGCATATTTATCATTATTTACTTTTGCTATGTTGGTTTTAGTCACTTCGGACAATTTTCTACAATTATTCTTTGGATGGGAGGGTGTTGGACTTTGTTCATATTTTTTAATTGGTTTTTGGTTCAAAAAGCCCACAGCTAATGCGGCCGCTATTAAAGCATTTATAGTTAACAGAGTAGGAGATTTCGGCTTTGCTCTTGGAATATTTTTAATCTTTTACATATTTGGATCTGTAAATTACGACGAAATATTTAATCAAGTATCATTATATAAAAATAATAATATCAGTTTTTTAGGTTTTGAATTTAATGTAATTAATTCAATTTGTTTTCTATTATTTATAGGGGCAATGGGAAAATCTGCACAAATATTTCTTCATACTTGGTTACCAGATGCAATGGAAGGCCCAACTCCTGTCTCAGCATTAATTCATGCAGCAACGATGGTTACAGCAGGCATTTTTTTGGTTGTTAGATGTTCACCCATTTATGAATATTCACCAACAATATTAAATTTTATAACAGTAATAGGTATGACCACTGCTCTTTTTGCAGCAACAGTAGCTTTGGTTCAAAATGACATAAAAAAAATAATTGCATATTCAACCTGTAGTCAGCTTGGGTATATGTTTTTTGCAACTGGTGTCGGTGCATATAATATTGCAATGTTTCATCTGTTCACTCACGCTTTTTTTAAAGCTCTTTTATTTTTAGGTGCGGGCTCAGTTATTCACTCATTTCATGATGAACAAAATATTAATAATATGGGTGGAGTTTATAAACATTTGCCTTACACATATTCTTTGATGATCATTGGGACTTTGGCTCTAACTGGATTTCCATTTTTGTCTGGTTTTTATTCTAAAGATTTGATTATTGAATTTGCTTATTTAAAAGGAAATAGTGTGGGTTACTATGCTTGTGGAGTAGGTATATTTACAGCAGTATTAACCTCAATTTATTCTTGGAGGCTTATTTTTAAGACTTTCCATGGTCAATACAATAACAAAAATTACGAAATATCTAGCATGCATGAATCACCTCTAATTATGCTGATCCCGTTAATTATTTTAGCAATAGGATCAGTGTTTGCTGGATTTTTTTTTAAAGATTTATTTATGGGATATGGTTCTTTTTCTGAATTTTGGAGAGGTTCAATTTTTTTCCTAGAACCATTAACATCTGAACATCCTCCAGGATATATTATTTATTTAACACCAATATTAGTTATTATGACAATACCTTTAAGCTATTTTATTTTTTTAAAAAATAAATCACTCCTCGAAGGCTTAGTTAATTATAATAGACCAATTTATCTTTTTTTAAAAAATAAATGGTATTTTGACGAACTTTATGAGGTTTTATTTGTCAAATCATCTAAGTATTTAGGTAAATATTTTTGGAAAAAAATCGATGGATTAATAATTGATAGATTCGGTCCCGATGGATTATCGAAACTATTTAAATATTTTTCAATTAAAGCTGTAAAATTTCAATCTGGATTTATCTATCAATATGCATTTGTAATGCTAATTGGTTTTTCACTCTTATTAACTATAGTAATAATTAACTAATGGATTTTCCTATACTATCATCATTAATTCTTTTACCTACTATTGGAGCTATATTTATTCTTTTTGGTAGAGCATCTTCAAATTATAATTCTGCTAAATATATTTCATTATTTATTTCTTTGGGAAATTTTATGTTATCATTATATCTTTGGTATTTATTTGATAAAAATAATAATGAATTCCAATTTGTTGAAGAGAGAATTTGGTTAGAAGGATTTATAAATTATAAAGTTGG
>TARA_B100000674_G_scaffold208903_1_pt1 | contig 10495 bp, 7 predicted proteins | sample TARA_B100000674 | Tara Oceans TARA_B100000674 (sample SAMEA2622759) | marine metagenome | biome: marine biome (ENVO:00000447); feature: surface water layer (ENVO:00002042); material: "saline water (ENVO:00002010), including plankton (ENVO:xxxxxxxx)" | depth 5 m
TTCACCAACTCTATTGCGCCACTGCTGAATAGAGTCTTTTTTATTAGAGGTTTTATTTAAAACCGTAGTAACACTTGGAACTGGATTATTTTTTGAATCTAAATAAAATCTACCCTCTTCACTCTCTTGTCTTTTTAACTCAGGATAAGTATAAATATTTGTTATCATTACTTTTTACTTTGCGATTTAAAATGTTTAAATTAAAAATTAATCCACTTTGGAATACATCAGTAATATTTATTACTTTTTTCTTTTTAATTATTCTCTCATCATATGTTTTAAATAATCCAAATGAAAGTGCAAACACACTAAAAAGTATTTATGATTTTTTTGCTATTAATTTTGAATCATATTTTTTAATAATTAGTTTTTTAATTCTTATTTTTTTGATTTTTATAGCAATTACTCCTGTAGGCGCTAAAGTGCTTGTCCTTCAAGGCAAAGACACATTTTCTTATTTTTCATGGTGTTCCATGTTATTTGCAACAGGGCTAGGTGCTGCTTTGTTATATTGGTCTACAGTAGAATGGTTAGTATATTTTACTAATCCAGTAGACGGAGTTAGTTCTCAGGAATCAATAAACTATCTAAAAGCGAGATCCTATCCTCATTTTCATTGGGGTTTAACTGGTTGGGCTATTTATTGTCTTCCGACTATAGCTTTTTCACTTGCTCTAATAAACAAACCTAATACGCCCTTAACTTTTTCTGGAATTTTATTAAAAAAACAAGCTGGAATATTAAGAGTATTCTTAGATTTAATATTTATTGGCGCAATTCTCACAGGTGCAGGCGTTGGTTTAACTCTATCGTTCCCTTTAATTTCAGCTGTGATATCAAAAGTATTTTTAGTTGATAAAAATATCTATTTAGATTTTTCAGCTTTAGTCATATGTCTTCTCATATTCGGTTCAAGTGTTTACCTTGGTATTCAAAAAGGTATCAAAAGATTAAGCAACTTAAACATAATTTTGGTATTGATATTTTTGTTTTTTATATTATTTACTGGTCCAACAGCCTATATTGTTAAAAATACTATTGAACCTCTTGGTTATATGTTCAGCAATTTTATTGATTTGAGCTTATTCAGTTCAAAATATAGTATTACTTGGACAGTTTTTTACTGGGCATGGTACTTTGCATTGGCTCCAGCTGTTGGGACTTTTATAGTTAATATTTCAAATGGAAAATCAATAAGAGAAATTATTTTTGGGTGTTTGCTAATAGGTTCTCTTGGTTGTTTTCTTCATATCGGAGTACTAAGTAACTCATCAATTTATTTATATGACAATGACGTATTTAATGCTCCTGAAGTATATAGCACTGGTTCTATGGGACTAGAAATGATAGTGGTAGAAACTATTTCATCATTAGACTATGGCTTTTATTTACTAATAGCTTTTGGAGTTATAGCAATTATTTTTCTTTGCACAACTTATGATTCATCTTCATACATTTTAGCAACTGCCGCAATGAAAAATTTTAGAGATGAGCCTTCAAGAAATCTGAGATTGTTTTTTGCATTCATGCTTGTAATACAACCTGCTTTAATAATGTTTCTTGGAGGTGGGGATTCATTTATGTGGCTTTTAGTTATATTTTCTGTACCATTGGTATTCGTAAATATTTTATTAGTATTCTCGATAATTAAAAATGCAATTAAAATTAAAAAATCACAAAGCTAATATCTTTGAACAATCACCTTTTGATAGCTCAAAACAATCAATAATTTTCATACCTGGAGCAGGCATGGATCATAGAATTTTGTCTATGTTTAATCTTGAGGAATTACATGCTAGTTTCAATATTTTAGGTTTAGATTTACCCGGTCATGGTTTTACCTCAGGACCTATTGTTAATTCTATAGACGAACATTCTCTATTTAGTATTGATGTTTTTAAACAGTTAAATATAAAAAATCCAATATTGGTTGGACATAGTTGGGGAGGTTTAGTTGCTCTAGATCTGTCAACCAAAGTGGATCATGAAATGACAATTTGCATGAATATTGCATATCCGTTTTTAGTTGGGGATATGCTACTTGATTTTGCTAAAGGGAACCTTGATCAAGCTGTCGAATTCTTAATGAAATATGGAATTCATAAATTCCCAAAAACTGAAATTAAAACTAAAGGATTTGGAACAATGGGATCTGGCTTTTATGGCAGAAAGAAAGGTCAAATTAAGTCACCTTATGGAACAAAAGTAGTAGAAGACGATCCAGAAAGAGAAATAAAGCTTTATCCTTTAAAAAGGCTTTTCAATCAGTCTGAAAAAGAAATTAGTTCAATTGACTTGAAATCTTGTAATTCATTTCGGTTAACTGATAAACAAATTTCAAATTTAAAAAATATAAAATATATATTTAGTGAAAAAGATAAGCTAGCAAGATTCGATCCTGAAAATATACTTCTAGAAAATGTAGATCATGACAAGGATATTGTTATTTTAAAGGATGTGGGTCACTTTCCATTTTTTGAAAGTCCTGACGATATTAATAAAACTCTTACTTTCTTGATTAGCAAAAAAGCCTAAGTATTTTTATTAAAGAATTTTATTAACAATTTATACTGACTATTTTTATTCAAATCACTAAAGACTTCATGTCTTCCATCCTTAATCAGTTCAGAAGATACATTATTAAAAATTTTTTTGAGAAATTCGTTAAGTTCCTTAAAACCTTTCCCGTTGTCACCTACAGGATCTCTAGAGCCAGATATTAATAAAATTGGTAAATCCTTGTTGTTCTTAATATAGTTTGAATTTTTAAATGTACTCTCTATCCCATGAACCATATCAAGCCAAAGACCGTTGGTAACCTTGAAACCACACAAGTCGTCTTCAATATAATTATCTACATTATTTTCATCTGAAGATATCCAGTCATACTCAGTTCTATTTGGCTTAAAGTTGTTATTAAACCTCTTGGTAGTAAGACTTTCCATAACATTATTAATTTTATCTCTACCGTTAAAAAAAATATCTATTTTTATAATTAGCTTTTGAATTGTTATCAAAAATTGAGGATACTTTGCTGATGCGGACAATACAAGTCCATTTATTGGAAGGTCTCTTTTTAACAGTGAAAGAGCAATCCATGAACCCATACTATGTGCAAATAAAAATTGTTTTAAATCAGGAAAGCTTTTTTTTGAGTCACATATAAGTAAATAAAGATCATTTACTACCTTCTCCCAGCCATTAAAATCATCAGAAAATTTACCTTTGTCTTCTTGTGACTTAATTCTTTTACCATGTCCTCTATGATCGATGGAAATAACATGATAACCATCTTTATTAAGTTTTGATGTAAGCCACTTATATCTCCCTATATGTTCTGCTTTACCATGACAAATATGAACAACACCTTTGGGTTGAGATATGTTTGATAAATGAACATATATATAGCTTTTATCAATAGAGGTATTTAAAATCATAATTTATAATAAACCTATAAAATATATAATTATATAACTATGGCTGATATTCACATTGCTGGAACTGGAATCTGGCATCCAAAAGAGATGATTACTAATGATGAGATAGTTAAATCTTATAATTCTTACGTTGATAATTATAATCTTCAAAATGCCAACGAAATTAATGAAGGGAATTTAATTGCTTTAGAACATTCGTCAACTACATTTATAGAAAAAGCCTCTGGTATAAAAACTAGATATGTAATAGATAAAAAAAATATATTAGACATCAATAAAATGATGCCTTTAGTAGATCACGAAGATGAATCTAAGCTGTCAATTCATGCAGTAGTAGGTATTGAAGCAGCAAAAAAAGCTATGGCTCAAGCTAATGTTTCAGCATCAGAAATTGATGGAGTTATTTTAGGAACATCACATGCCGCTAGAAATTATCCCTCAGTAGCTATTGAAATTCAAAATGAATTAGGTATTGATGGATATGCATATGATATGCTTGTGGGTTGTTCGTCCACAACATTTGCAATTAATAATGCATATAGTGATATTGCTTCAGGTCTAGCAGAGACTGTTTTGGTAATAAACCCAGAAATATCTACACCTTTTGTTAATTATACTCGGAGAGATATTCACTTCATCTTTGGAGATGGATGTGTAGCAACTGTCGTTAGTAAAAATGACAGCTCTAAGCATTGTCATAAAGTCATTGATAGAAAACTAGTTACAAAATTTTCAAATAACATCAGAAGTGACTGGAGTTATTTGGTTAGAGCGGCTGACGATAGTAAGACCTATGATGATTTATTATTTTATCAAAATGGTAATAGTGTTTTTAAAGAAGTATGTCCAATGGTTGCCGATTTTATATCTATGCAACTACAAGACAACAATATTAAACCCAGTGAAATTAAAAAATTCTGGCTGCATCAGGCAAACTCTAGAATGGTTAATTTAATAGTTTCGAAGGTTATAGGCACAGATGATTTTGATACATCTTTAGCCCCTCTTCCAATTGAAAAATTTGGTAACTTGGCCAGTGCTGGATCAATGTTTGCATACAACATACATAATGATCTTAAAAAGGGCGAGAAAGGATTAATTTGCTCTTTTGGAGCTGGATACTCAATTTGCTCAATAATTGTAGAAAAAACTTAATATAAATATATTTCAAATCTTAAAACATTTATAATCTTACCATGGGTGAATATGACGCAGTTTGGGTGTTCCTAATCTCTTTAGTTTTTGTGGGTTACTATATCTATATAGAGGCAAGGCCCAAGGGTTCAAATTTTTTCGGCAATATTTCTAATACCATAAGTAGATTTTTTAGAAGAAAATAAATGTCTATAGCAAACAGAAGAATTTATGTATTTTTCTTCACTTTTCTTGCTTTAGTAATTGGAAGTCTTGCTTCTTCTAATACGCCCACAGACGAATGGTATCAAAGCCTTAACAAATCTGATCTAAATCCCCCTGGATTTGTTTTTGGTATTGTGTGGCCGATTCTTTATCTGTTAATGGCTATAACAGCATATAGAACTTATAACACTATATATAAGATCTATTATATTCAGCTTTTTTTAAATAGTATTTGGTCGTGGTTATTTTTTAGTTTTCAACTTCCGTTAGTTGCTTTATTTGATATCTTGATATTAATTTTTATTAATATGATTATTTTCATAAAACTATTAAGAGAATTTGCTCTTTCCTCAATTCTATATCTACCATATGTATTATGGTTATTATTTGCTTCTTATTTGAATTTATTTATTGTGATTAATAATTAAATAAATATTCCTACTATTAGCCCAGTCATGCATGATGCAAGAGTAGCTCCGACAAGAGCTTTAAGAGAAACTTTTATCAAATCATCTTTTCTTTCAGGTGCCATTGCGGTGATACCAGAGATAAGAATCCCAACAGATGATAAATTAGCAAAACCACATAAACTATAAAATGTTATTAATTTTGATCTTTCTGAAAGCTCCCCATTTTCTAAAGCAGCTAATCCGGGATACGCAACAAACTCATTTAAAGTAGTTTTAATTCCAAGGAGTTCGCCGGCAATAATAGCTTCATCCCATGGAACTCCCATAAGCCATGCAATTGGTGCGAATAAATAACCAAGAACTATTTGTATAGAAAGTTCAAATCCAAATTGAGCAGAAATGAATCCCAATATTGAATTAGCAATATATACAAGTGCAATTACTGCAATTAATATCGTTCCAACACTAAAAGCAATACTTGCACCATCAGAAGAACCTCTTGTAACTGCATCCATTGTGCTGTTATAAACTTTTGGAACTTTATTTTCATCAAAATCTGTAATTGTATTTGAGGGTATCATGATGTTTGCATACATTATTGCGGCAGGAACAGACAATACAGATGCTGTAATGAAATGTTGTATCAAATTCTGATTTACAAATGAACTTTCAAGTATAGCTATTAAGGCAACCATTACGGAACCTGCAACAGTAGCCATGCCTGCAGTCATTAAAATTAAAAGTTCTTTATTGGATAATTTACTTACGTATGGCCTTATCAATAATGGTGCTTCAACCTGACCAACAAAAATATTTGCAGCCGCACCAAGACCAACTGGCCCACCTATATTAAAAAGCTTTTGACATGCTTTTGATATAAGATTCACAATAAAAGGAAGGACTCCCCAGTACCATAATATTGCAGAAATACATGCCATTACGATGATATATGGTAGAACTCCAAAAGCAAAAGTTTCTAAAAGCGATCTATATGGTGAAGTAATATCACTCGGTGGATAACCAAATACAAAGTTTGCACCCTCTTGAGTAGCTTGTTGAAGAATAACAACTCCGTTACCTAAAACTTCAAAAAAGCTTATAACAAAAGGTAACTTAAGCAATATTACTGCAAGAAATATCTGAGAAAGTATTCCATATATTACATATCTAAAATTAATAGTTTTAAAATTCTCTGAAAAAGGTATTGCAAGAGCGACAAGACCTAGGAAACCAATAAGTATATGAAGCGCTGAAAAAATATCCATCCTAGTATAATTTAATTTCTTTCAATCTTTGATTAAGAAAATCATCAGCTAAAATCCCTTCATCATCTTCTCTAAAAACTGATTTTAAAATAACTGATGGAGACGGATGTAAAAAGAATGGGATGCTATACCTGGCCTTTGATTCTCCTTCTTCGTCTTGAATTACTCTATGTGTGGTACTTTTTAGCTGTTTATCTGTAATAAGCTGCATCATATCTCCGATGTTACATACAATTGCTTCAGAGCTTGGCTTAACTTTTATCCATGAGCCATCTTTATTTAAAACTTCCAGACCACCTTCCTCAGCTCCAATTAATAAGGTAATAAGATTTATATCTTCATGCGCTCTTGCTCTATGAAGATTAGATCTGGATTCAACCGGAGGATAATGAATTGACCGAAGCAAAGAATTACCTTTTTCAACCCAAGGATCAAAATAATTTTGATCTAATCCAATTGATAGAGCTATTACTGATAAGACCCTAGATCCAATTTTATGAAGTTCAGTGTAAAGTTCGTCAAAATTTTTATTAAAATCAGGAATTTGTTCAATATCGATATTTTTTGGAATTTTTTTATCAAAGCTACTGTCGATAACTGGTCCATGATGCCAAAATTCTTTTTGATCAGCTATTGTTTCACCAACAGCAGTTTCTATGCCTTTTGGTGTATATCCCCTTGCACCTTTTGAGCCAACAGAACTATATATATTCTTTGTTTTAAAATCTAAATCAAAGAAAGCTTTGGATGACTCGTAACATTTATTTACGAGCTCTTTGGATAATTCATGATCAGTTATTGAAAAAAATCCATGATCTGACAAAGCATTTTTCAATAAATTTATTGAAAATGAATCTCCCTTTTCAATTTCTTTAAATGATAATTCAGGTATTAGGTTAGTCATAATAAAAAGGCGGTATTAAACCGCCTTTAAATTATATATAAGTATTATTAGAAATTATACTTAAATCCTAATTGTGCTCTCCATACACTTTGTGTTGCTGAAAGACTCATATTGTACGGATCATCAAAACTATACCTATAAGCATTTCTGCTGTAGTCATATTTTGCACCGTCAACAATTCTTAAATCTATGACAGGTATTCTACCTGAATAGTATCCATACCTAACAACACCTTTGTCGTCATCTATGAGATTTAATAGATTTTCAATTCCTAAAGTAATTACTACTTCATCATCTTCTCTGAAGCCAGGCAAGATTTGAGTAATCTTAAAGTCTAATGATGACTGCCATGGGAATCGCATTGATCCTCTATCAGCTATTTGACCAGCTTTACCCTCTAAACCGAAGACATTGTAAAGTAAATTTAATACAGCCTCCTCTCTGGCTAATGCATCAGCAGAACCCTCATCTGAACACTTATAGGTATAACAAACGATTGGGTCATTTCTTGTAGGTATATATAATAAAGATGAGCTATCATCATTTAAATTATAATCATATCCAAAAGCTTTAGTTTTGTAATCACTTACCCTTGATGTAAAAGTATCAAATGTTGGGTATGCCGGCAAACCAGATTTTCTCTCAAAAATCAAAGTAAATGTAGTTGGTTTGTCTGTACCAAAGAAGTAATGCTTAGATCTTAATGTTGCAAGCAATCTATGCTCTGTCTCATATATTGATGTCATAGCTCTTCTATTATTGAAGTCAATTGCTCCAGTCTTACCAAAATTTGAGTTAGATGTTGAAGAAGTCATACCGCTGAGCTCAGTATTATCTTGTCCGGTATAACTAAGCGAAACAACAGTATCACCGTCTCTAAATGCTTTATTAAGAGTAGCTGAAATAACCTCTCTTTCGCCACAACAATCATTATATAGACCGGCTTTATAAGTTCTTCTACCAGTCATATCATATATTGGTCTCCCATCTGGAGCTGTTTCAGTTGGGACTGTAGGAGTATCACCGTTTAACGGATATCCTGTATCAATGACCTTATAAAGTGCTTCTTCTTGTTTTGATTTTAAGTATGTAACACTTAAATCCATATCATATGGTAAATCTCGTTCATAAGTAATATTTAAAATCTTTGAATCTGGCCAATCAAAGCTTGGTGCTATAAAGTCAATTTTTGAACTTGTTAAAGGAGCATCAGAAATTGCTTGTTGCACACATGCAGGTATACCAGCCCCGGCTGATGTTAATGGATCACAGCCTGCAGGAGCGTAAGCACTGTTATAGGCAGAAACCCTTACTCCATCATTTGTATAAGCATTTGATATCCATACTGTAGGCAGTTTTGAAGAATATGTTCCGTAAGTAACATTAATATCACTAACATCATCGATAACATAATCCATACCTAATCGAATATTTAAAAGACTTGTTCCATCAATACCACCATTTGCAAATCCATATGTTGATAGGAAATCTTGGTTTAATGAAGGATTATCGTCTGAATCATACTCGTCATATCTGACACCAGCAGTAAGACTTAACTTGTCAGAGTATGTATATTCGTCCATTAAATATAACGAAGTTAATCCATATTCAAAAATAGCGGCGGCATCATCAACGTTACCTGATTTTGCATTGTTTGCACTAAATGAACTCGCAACACCTGCTTCGTAATCAGCTAATGAATCAAACTCCCACTCACCATCTTGTGCAACAATAAATACGTTATAGATATCATATGTAGTATTTTCATATCCAGCTGTAATTTTATGGTCGCCTGTATAGTATGTCAGCTTAGCCTTGAAAAAGTCAGTCTCCGTAGCCAATTTATTTGCGCTTCTGTAAATGTCAGCACCCAAATAGACCCTCATACCATAAGCATCATCAATATAAAAATTGGGGACATTTTGACCTGCTGGTGATTCTTGACTGGTGTCCGTAGATTTATTTGAATAATAAACTTCTGATATTAAATTATCAGACCAATCTGAGACTAAAAGAATACTAGATGTGTCAGTTTTTTCGCCTTTAAAATATGAAGCAGATTCAAAATAAAAACTTGAATTGCTTCCACTTGCTCTTAGTCTATCTCCCTCAGTATTTTTATAGTTGTAAGTTAACCTATGATTTTCATTTAAAATATAATCTATTCTTAAAGAGGTGTTCTCTTGCTTAGATTCTGTTGTTGAAGCCACACCAAGAGGATCCCAACCATATTTACTTATTGTTAACTGTCTTAAGCTATCGACTTGTTCCAGAGTTATAGCTTGTTCATTGGCAGCTCCTGAGCCTGCAGGACCATATAAAACTGGATTAGTAACTGTTGTATCTTCATAAGTGACATAAAAGAAAGCTTTATCTTTTATAATTGGTCCTCCAAAGGTAAAACTTTGAGCTGTGTCCTCTTTATCAAAGGTATATTCTCTACCCTCGATTTTATCTCCATAGAATTGATCGCCTCTATCATAATAACCAACACTGCCTTCAAATTCGTTAGTTCCGCCTTTAGTAACAAATTCAATGATTCCACCTCTAAAATTTGAGTACTCAACAGAAGCTGGCGCAACCTTAACAGACATTTGTTCAATTGCATCAAGATTAATTGGGCTTCTTTGTGATGGATAACCATTATCATTTAGACCGAAGTCGTCATTAAAGGAAACACCATCAACTTTAATATCATTACTTCTTGGATGAGCACCACCAATTGAAATACTTGCATAATCATCTTCAGCATCATCCAGTGATACTAATGGATTAAGTTTAATCAAATCTTTAATATCCCTTGTAACCGATGGAGTTTCTTGAATAGTTTGAGCATTAATAGTAGATGAAAAACCAAGCCCATCATCAGATGTTACTCTTTCAGCAGTAACAACTACATTATCAACAGCTGACGCTGAAGTTAAGACAAATGACAATCTTGATGTTTCACCGACAACTAAACTTGTTGAAACTTGATCAGAAGATAATCCAGCTGCTGAAACCTTAACAGTATATGGTCCACCAGGTCTCAAACCGCCTGCAGAATACCTACCTGAAGCATCTGTTACACGAGTTACTACAGTATTAGTTGGTTCATAAGTAATCTCAACTTGTGCACCA
>TARA_B100000674_G_scaffold441124_1_pt1 | contig 10488 bp, 7 predicted proteins | sample TARA_B100000674 | Tara Oceans TARA_B100000674 (sample SAMEA2622759) | marine metagenome | biome: marine biome (ENVO:00000447); feature: surface water layer (ENVO:00002042); material: "saline water (ENVO:00002010), including plankton (ENVO:xxxxxxxx)" | depth 5 m
GGTATTGTTCAGACTGTAGTTTATGAGAAACTTGGCGATTTCTTCGAAGAAAACCCGTCTGTGGCTAAAGCGATTATCGAAAAGGCTCTTCTAGCCTCAAAGGCAAGAAAAGCGGCACAGAAGGCCAGAGAATTAACTCGCAGAAAGGGCGTACTTGAGGGAGGAGGCCTGCCTGGTAAGCTAGCAGATTGCCAATCCAGGGACCCAAGCGAATGTGAAGTATATCTCGTGGAAGGTGATTCTGCGGGAGGTTCTGCAAAGACCGGAAGAGACCGTAGAATCCAAGCGATCCTTCCTTTGCGTGGAAAAATCCTCAATGTTGAAAGACAGAAACACAACTTGGTCAAAGTATTCCAGAATCAAGAAATTCAAACAATTATCAGGGCGCTTGGAGCAGGTGTTGGAAATAATTCTGAGGACGAAGGTTCATTCGACCCTTCAAAATTGAGATATTCGAAGATAATCATCATGACGGACGCCGATATTGATGGTGCTCACATACGCACACTGATGTTGACATTTTTGTGGAGATTCATGCGACCTGCCATCACCGAGGGGCATGTCTACATTGCTCAACCTCCACTATTCCAATTAACCAAAGGAAGGGTTAGCAAATACGCTTTCTCAGATGAAGAGAGAGATGTGATTATCGATGAATTGAAGGGCGATAATCCGAATGCTAAAATCGGTGTTCAGAGATACAAGGGTCTCGGTGAAATGAATCCAGAGCAGCTTTGGAACACTACAATGAACCCAGAAAATCGAACTATGTTGAAAGTCACTGTCAAGGACGCTGAAGAATCAGACCGAATGTTCGAGATTTTGATGGGAGAGGATGTTCCTGACAGAAGGGCGTTTATTGAGCGCCACGCAAAGGAGGTGACCAACCTTGACATCTGATGAAATTGAAGATAACGAAGATGACGCAGGAATGCCGGATGCAAGTCTGCTAAATCGCTCATTGAATGAAGAAATGAAGAATTCTTACATCAATTACGCAATGTCTGTAATTATTGGAAGAGCTTTACCCGATGCAAGAGACGGTCTGAAGCCAGTTCACCGTCGTGTGTTGTATGGTATGCACGAAGGCGGACATACCGCAGACAAAAAATTCAGCAAATCCGCACGTTCTGTTGGTGAAGTAATGGGTAAGTACCATCCTCACGGTGACCAATCCATCTATGATACAATGGTCAGAATGGCTCAGGAGTTCTCATTGCGCTACCCACTTGTTGACGGACAAGGGAACTTCGGTTCGATAGACGGCGATCCACCTGCTGCTATGCGATATACTGAGAGTAGGCTCGACAGAATCGCTAAGCACATGCTTGAAGATATCGACAAAGATACCGTGGATTTCCAGCCAAATTTCGATGATTCTGAACAAGAACCGACTGTTCTTCCTTCAAGACTTCCTAACTTACTACTGAATGGTAGCGATGGAATTGCAGTAGGTATGGCGACCAGAATCCCACCTCACAATCTTACTGAAGTTTCTGGTGCAGTCAGGCTCCATGTTGAAACAATTTTGGAAGAAGGAGAAGGTAACCAAGGCATGCCCGATTTGTCTATAGAAAACTACATGGAGCACGTAAAAGGTCCAGATTTCCCTACTGGTGCATCCATACATGGAATCGATGGAATATACGATATGTATTCAACAGGTAAGGGCAGATTCCATGTTCGTTCTAAGTGTGATGTTCACGATGATGGAAACGGCAAGAGAATTGTTATTCATGAAATTCCGTACCAAGTCAAGAAAGCAGACATGCTTGTGCAGATTGCTGATTTGGTTACCAAGGGTTCAGTCGTTGGCATCAGAGATATTCGTGATGAATCTTCCAAGGAAGGAATCCGTGTTGTAATTGAAGTGAAGAATAACGCAGACCCACATGCTGTTCTAAATCAGCTATACAAATCAAGTCGATTACAAGAATCATATTCTGCTAACATGATGGGAATCCTTGATGGAAGGCCAGTATTGTTGACACTACCCGTTATGTTGCATACATACGTTGAGCACCGTGAATCGGTGATTGAGCGCAGAGCAAATTACGACCTGGGTAAAGCCGAAGCAAGAGCACACATCCTAGAGGGATTGGTCAAGGCACAAGACCGCATCGACGATGTAATCACTGTTGGTAAAGGAAGTTCTGGCCGTGATCAATTCGAATCAGTACTTCAAGGAAATGAAACGTTCCCCGGAATTGCACCATTCAGTTTCACTGAAGCACAATCTAAGGCTATTGCAGAGAGGCGACTATACCAACTAAGCCGTTTAGACGTGGAGAAAGTACAGAATGAATACGATGAGTTACAAATTAAGATTACAGATTTGAAAGATATTATCGCATCAAGGGCACGCCGTTTGGATATTTTGTTGACTGAAATGGATGAGGTTGTTGAGAAACACGGTGATGAGCGCCGTTCGCATATTGACCCAATGCCACTATCTATGGACAGAGAAGATTTGATCGAAGAAAGAGCGATAGTAATCACTCTAACCAATGACAATTACATCAGACACCTGCCTGCTGAAGCGTTCAGAATGCAGAACAGAGGTGGTAAGGGAATGAAGGGTGTTCAAACCAAGAATGAAGATTTCCCAACCACACTGATCACGTGTTTCAGCAAAGATAGACTGCTTGTTTTCACTAACCGAGCAGCTACAAAGAAGGACAAAGATGGAAATGAAGTTCCTTACATCGAAGGCAGAGTCTACGGTCTCAAAGCTTGGGAAACTCCGCAAGGCTCTCGAACGAGCAGAGGAAGCCACATTCGCAATGTTCTGGGCTTGAAGGATGACGAGACAGTAGTATCAATCATCCCGATGAACAAGGAGCTAATCGAGGAACCAGAGGGTCATTTCTTAGCATTCGCTACAAAGAAAGGTGTCATCAAGAAGAGCCGTCTGTCTGATTATGTCAAGATTAATCGTAACGGTAAGAAAGCGATTAATCTCGCTGCTGATGATGAATTAGTTTCAGTAAGGAATGGAACTGATGAGCACAATGTCGTTATGGTTTCCAACCTTGGAAGAGCATGCAGGTTCGACCTCTCAAGCGTTCGAACTCAGGGTAGAGTCTCTAGCGGTGTGCGAGGAATTAGGCTCGACTCTGGAGCATCGCTGGCAGGAATGATCCTAACCAACGACATCGATACCAGCGTTCTAACTCTGTCCAAACAAGGAATGGGTAAGAGAACACGCCTTGGAAAGGGAGAGAAGATTTTGTCAATCCGTGACGGTGAACAACAGTACGATGAAGAAGGTAATCCGAAGACAGAGATGGACGGCTATCGAGTCACTAAGCGTGGAGGTAAAGGTGTAATCACAATGAACCTCAATGACGGCGATGTCATCTCTAGGGTACACCAAGTGCCAGATTTGAATGACCAGTTATTCCTGCTATCAGGTAAAGGAATCGTCATTAGAATATCTGCTGAGCAGACAAAGGAAACCTCCGGACGCTCCTCAAAGGGCACTAGGGTCATGGAATTGAGGTCCAAAGACAAGGACTCATTCCTTGATGAACTGATATTTAGTGCCAGAATGCCTGCTGAACTTGCTGAGGAAATCCTAACTGAGAAGCCATCCTCTTCCGAAGAAGAGGAATGATTCTTCTATCCGACGCATTCAAACAGTGAGTGCCTGTCTCAAAGACAGGACCGAGTGTCTCAATGGTGATTCCATGGACGAGCAGAATCTGATTTACGACTGGAATGTAGTCGACTATGAATATTCAAGAGATTCTGCTAATCACCCTCACGGTGTTTGGTTTGATGATGAGACCTTACGCGATGGTCTACAGAGTCCAAGTGCTCTGAATCCTTCAATCGACCAAAAGATTGAGTTGTTGACTTACATGGAAAAGTTAGGTATTCAAAAGGTCGATTTGGGGCTTCCAGGAGCAGGGCCATTCCATATCGAACACATCGATGCTATGCTATCTCATATCAGAGAAAATGATTTCCAAATCCGCCCAGGTGCTGCGGTTAGGACACTGATGAATGATATCGAACCATTGGTCGATCTACAAGCCAAGCACGAAATGCAAATTCAAGCCAGCGCGTTTCTAGGTACAAGTCCTATTCGTCAATTCACTGAAGGCTGGACAATGGACAAACTCGTTTCCACAATGGAAAAAGCAGTATCATTTGCTGTTGACAACGACATTCCAGTAATGTTCGTAACAGAAGATACGACTCGCTCAAAGCCGGAAGATGTGAAACTCATCTATCAAAGAGCCATGGAACTTGGCGTTCGCAGACTTTGCGTCTGCGACACTTGTGGGCACGTTACTCCAAATGGGGTCAAGCAGCTACTTTCCTTCATTGATGAAGAAGTAATCAAAGATGCAGGATACAAGCGTAGCGAAATCGAGGTTAACTGGCACGGGCACCAAGACAGAGGTCTTGGGGTTGCAAACAACCTTGCTGCTGTTGAAGCAGGTGCTGACGTAATTCACGGTACAGCACTCGGAGTAGGTGAGAGAGCAGGAAACGCACCTTTGGACCAGACTCTTGTTAATTTGTCTCTAATGGGTGTAATCAACAACGATTTGTCTCTGTTGAGTGAGTACGTTCAGAAAGCAAACGAATACGTCAAGGTACCACTGCCTAGAAACTATCCAGTATTCGGACAGGATGCGTTTGAAACCGGCACAGGTGTCCACGCTAGTGCTGTTATCAAAGCAATTCGAAAAGGCGACATGTGGCTTGCAGACAGAGTCTACAGTGGCGTGCCTGCTGGCGATTTCGGTCTTGAACAAGTTATTCGAATCGGACACATGTCCGGTCGCTCTAACATCATTCATTGGTTAGAGAGCAATGGGATGGAAGCTAGCGATGAGTTGGTAGCACACCTATTCGAGGTTGCAAAGAGCCAGCCAAGAAATATGGAAGACGATGAAGTAAGGGCAGCGATTGCAGAGTTCCAATCTTGATCAGGCATCTGCTTCTTCTTGTTCGGTGTCTTCAGCATTGATTTGATTCCATTCACCGTCAACGGAACCTCCGGACCATTCACCTTGAACTTCAATTTCGACCATTTCTTCTTCTTCGCGCCATATCGCTTCGCCTTGGCTACCATTCACGATTAGAACACCTCTGTCGTCCATCTGTGTTTTTAGCAATTCAATGTGCTTGGTAACAGGTAGGAAGTGGCCTACTGGTGTACCCGCAGTAACGAACGGATTTGTTGCGGTACAAATCATCAATCCATTTTCAGGCGCAACAATATCGACAGATAGACCCGGTGCACCAGGGTCTGAAATTGTAGCAATCACGTCTCCCTTGGTGACGATACTACCAGGTCCTACGAACATGTCCAGAAGTCCGCCTTCTCCGGCTCTCAGCCATGTTGAACCACCCGCATTCAATCTGAATCTAGGCCGACTTGGATTCTTTGGAATTACTTTCAGAGCTTTTAGCACATTTAGACAACCATGCACTGCCACCTTAACTGCAGTTTGTTCCAAACGATTAGCTCCGCCTCCTTCATAGGTTACAGCAGCAATATCCATCTCGTTAGCCACACGGCGTAGGCTTCCTTTTGGAGGCTTACTATCTAGGACAACTTCAATTCCAAATGCTTTAGCGAGTAAGTAAGATTCAGGATGGGATAAGTCTCCTCTAATCTGAGGCATATTCGACCTTCCAGTAGCAGCGCTGTGCAAATCAATTATCACATCAGAATCATTGATGAGATTCTTCTTTACTCTACTTGCAACTCTTGAAGTTGTGCTTCCCTTAGACAAACCGGGGAATGCTCGATTCAGGTCTCTTCCATCTGGAAAATATCTGGTTTTCGAGCGATACCCGGGTAGATTTAGGACAGGTACGATTCGAACAGTACCCGCCATTGATTGTGGGTCCAGGGCGCCTCCTGGTTCAGTGAATTTTGCAGACAAAAGGTTCGTACAGGCACTAGGTCCAGTCAGTTCATCGCCATGTGTGGCTCCTATAATCGTGACAACAGGTCCCGGCCTAACTCCGTGGAAAACAATGATTGGAATTGGCCATGAATCACCCATTTCTACATCTAGCAAAGGCATGTGAACTGTGCGCATTTCTCCAGGTTTGATTCTCTTTCTCAAAAATCGAATGTCCTTCCAATCCGATAAGCGGTCCCAATCTGGGCGGCCTTCAGATTCATGTTCATCCAACGCCTTTTTGATTGCTAGTCGTCTTGTTTTGGGAAGTTCGTTAGCGACACGAACCCGTCGCTTCTTCCCGGCCATGATTGCCCATAATCAAACAGGAAATAAGTTGATGCATGCGAATACAAATCAACCCCCTCGATTTGTAGGGTCCTATGGGACACGGAGTTCAGAGACAATATGCTCCCAATTCGATTTGCTTTGGTTGTGGCCCAGCAAATGAAAAGGGCTTACAAATCGATTCACACAGGTGTGAAAAAGGTCTAGAAATGAGGTTTACTCCATCTGAAGAGCATCAAGCATTTCCTGGAATGATCAATGGCGGGATTATCGGAAGTCTTCTTGATTGTCATGGTAATTGGGCTGCTGCAATAGCGCTAATGGATGCTTCAGGATTAGAAGAACCTCCTTGTACAGTTACCGCAACTTATTCGATATCATTGAGAAGACCAACACCTGCTGGTGTTGAGTTACATGTGTTAGCTGAAGTTGAAGATTTACAAGATGACAGAGCAAGCATCAAGATGACTTTGACTGCAGAGGGCAAAGTATGTGCTACTGGAAAGGGATTATTCGTAGCCGTAAAAGAAGGCCACCCTGCTTATCATCGGTGGTCGTAAATGGTAAAGCCATCAAAAGTTCAAACAGAAGAATTAGCTAACTTGCGAGATTTTGTCATCGAGGTAATGATGGCGATGGAAGTATGGAGTGAGCAGCAACTTACTAAACTGCTTGAGGTCGATTTAGGTGTTCTGAGAAAAAATGCAACCCAAAGGCATGGAGTTACCAGATGGAAGAGGGGAGTTCGCAAACCTACGAGTCCAGAACAAGTGGAGGTTATCGATTTACATCCTCGCTTATTATCAGATGAATGGATGCCTTATGCTGCTTGGGTCCTTCACCATGAATTTGTGCATGCTCTAGGATACACAGCACACGACTCTACATTCCGCTCATTGGAGGCTCTCTGGCCTAGTCAGGAGTCGTCAAAAATGGGGTCACGTTTTACTGAAACATTGCGTAGGGAAAAGGCCACTTGGTTATGGGTCTGTGCCGATTGTGATAAGGAATATCCCCGGCAAAAACCAGGTAAGGGGCGCTATCTTTGCCGTACTTGCAAAACGGTCCTGAAAGATGTACCCAATAATCCGTCACAGTGATTAGTACTGAACACTACAGCAAGATATGCGCAGAGTGGTTGCAATATTGTTGCTCTGTGTCATTTTTTCACCCCTTGCTAAAGCAGCCATTGACTCTGAGGAAGGAGGTGGTGAGTTGTGGTTCTCTTGCAACGATGTCAATGATTGTACATTGACCGAGTTTCATACAGGCGAAGCAAGCGTCGGAGGAACAGTAAACTCTGCTTCACCACTATCTCCTGAAACGATTTTCATAGAATTGCCAATGACTCCTCAGCAAAGCGAAATTGCGCTAATCCCTGATGAAATTGAAGAATTGAAAATTGATTTGAAGTACCAGGATGATGTAATTGGATTATCGAGACCAGATTTGCAAGTCACAATAATAATCGCACAATCTACAACTGTTATCGAATTTGAAGGCGACACAAATCCTGTGGACGGAGTCCAGGGACCTTATGCAGTTGAAAATGAACCGCTAAATCACGGCGGTGATAGATTACTTTGGCCAGAAGAAGAGATCAGAATCCTGCTACAATTCGAAGTGGAGAGGCCTGGCACCTGGCAGCTTAACCTCAGAGGCGCATCATACATGTTGTTGGACATAATTTGGTCCGAGGATGTAGATTCTAGGGATGTAGACGAACCATCATCATATTCTTCTCCGAGAATGACTGATTTGGAAACAATACATTACGGAGCTTTGGTAGAAGACGATTGGGATTGCTGGACTTTTGACCTTGACAATCACGAGATTTTACGAATCACAATCGAATGGGAAGAGGTTCCATCAGAAATTGAGCAAACACATGGCAGGCCAGATTTAATTATGCCAGATAACAAAATGGCACCGATTCCAGATTTAGAAACTGAAGTTACAAATGGTGCTACTAAGATGACTTGGCAGTGGCGTGCACTACCTGTTGGCGAATACGATTTCTGCATCGGAGGGCGACTAAACGCATTCCAGCCATATCAATGGGCTGGATTGATAGCATTCGAGGGGATTGGTCCCACATCTCCTGAAGAGTTTGACTATTCTGCTTGGCAGTGGCAAGGGTATGGAATGAAGGCTGAAAGTTATGGGTCAGAAGAATTGAGTGCGACCTCTGACTTGATGGCATTAATTCTCTCGCTAGCGATTTTAGTAGGATTAATTATTGAATTTAGAAATGATACAACTTCGAAAACTGTTCGGTATGGCGTTTTTGTTCCTGGCGTGTTGATTCTAATTCTTGGAGGAGTAATTTCTCCTCTCTGGGCGATTGGTGGAGAAATTCAGTCTAGTGAAGATGATAGCCTGGACGAATTGATTGATTCAAGATTAGATCAGCTATGGCACGCATCCCATCCAAATACTCCAGCTTCATCCCGTGCATTACATGTTGGAGCCACCTTCGGTATGCTAGACGGCGAGACCCTATCGGTCCGATTGATTGCAGACTCAGCATGGCCACTTGATGATGGTAGATGGCAATTACATATTCCCGAATTTTACGAACTTGATTTTGAAGCACTAATTTTCAATAAGGTAGCAGAAAAATCTGCAGTTAATCCAGTAGATGATTTACTCGATTCGCATTCAAGGTCATTCATATTATTAGCAGCAAGAACTCTAATGCTCGATTTATTGATGCTAGAGGCTTTGCTAGTAGTTGATGAGATTCCAAATTCAAATGTGATTCATTTCGAAACGGAAATGGTTAGTTCGGGTAGCTTAGGTCTTGTCAAGGACCCTACGTGGGGGACTAGACCGATTGATGTGCCTGAAGGAAGATGGAGGCTGATGCAAGAGAATTTGTATCCAAATCTAATATCAATTACTATGTTGGATGGAGTTAAAGATGACTTGGAATTTAGGGTTCAAATAGACACAGAAATGGATCACAACCTCATGTATGCAAGCGAATCAGTTCAACCTGCATCACCCTTATTGGAATCTCAATACCTATGGGTCATTGCTGGAATTACTCTTGTTGTCATAGGTTTCACCATAGAAAACCGAAGACGTGCTAAAGCAAAGCAAATTCTACAGCAGTTCGCTGCTGAAAATATTTGGAATTAATCTTCAAGTGATTGTAGAATCTTTTCCACTTCATCGCTGATTTCTCCGCTATCTAGCGCTTCTGTGAGTTTTGTTTTCTTTGCCTTCGAAAGTCCCTTAGATGCACTTTCAATCATCTCTCTTTCTTCATCGGTGACCTTTCCATCTGCTAGTGCAGATTTGATTGCACTTCTGACAGCCATCTTGGCAGCATCTTCGTCACTGATCCCTAATGCGGATTGAATGGCCTTTAACTCCTCAAGTTCCTTATCGGTTATTACGCCATCAGCATACGCATTTTCGTACTCTTTGACCAAGAAGTCTGCGTATGCATCTGGGTTTAGGATGACGTCACGAATTAATCCATAATCGACGCTTCCTTGCTTGGAACCCATTTCTAAAATTACGATTGATTTTCTGACTTCTTTTATCGCCATATCCTTCAATCCATGAGCGGCCCAAACTAGACCTGAAACACTTACAGCAGCAGCGAACCAACGCATAACATCTGGGTCAACAAGATTGCCTGGAGAAATTAGTTGGAATATTCCGATAACCGCCATTAGAGAACCACAAATGACTTCGAACCAGTCATTCAAATCAGGCTCATCATCAAACACAGAAAGTCGCTCATCGACCATTGCATCGTCACTGCTCATGTTACACGCACGCTCAAGATAGGACTTGAGGGTGTCGGCTCTTCAAGCGGTTACCTTTTGGACTATTGACCGTTAAAATGCATCATGGGTGAACCGGAGCGCGCAGTCTCTAGACTCGGTTTGCCGGAAGATTTTGTCCAATTTGTTGAAAATGACTGGGGCATAAAGACGCTTCACCCGCCTCAAGCTGAGGCAATGCCCTCTATTCTAGCAGGCCGAAACACTATGCTTTGCATTCCTACTGCAAGCGGCAAGAGTTTGGTTGCTTTCATGGGTTTAGTAAATCAAATCATGACAAAAAATGTTGGTTCGAGAGGCATCTACATTGTTCCTTTGAAAGCTTTGGCTTCAGAGAAACTTGAGGAACTCAAACAGCTAGGTGGAAGTCTTGGCTTGAAAATTGGTCTTGGAATCGGAGATGCTCCAAATGAAGCTAAACAAATCGATGATTGCGACATTTTAGTTTGCACCAGTGAAAAATTAGATTC
>TARA_B100000674_G_scaffold409020_2_pt1 | contig 10482 bp, 7 predicted proteins | sample TARA_B100000674 | Tara Oceans TARA_B100000674 (sample SAMEA2622759) | marine metagenome | biome: marine biome (ENVO:00000447); feature: surface water layer (ENVO:00002042); material: "saline water (ENVO:00002010), including plankton (ENVO:xxxxxxxx)" | depth 5 m
GCCGACGCCTGTCGCTAGTGTTCCCTGGTCGCGCGGAAGCGGACTTTCGGGTGGCGCTCTTCAGTTAATGACAGGTTTACCCTTGTCGGGGCAAGGTAGGTGAGGTGGCCACCACCATCAATGGCGAGGTTCTCGGCGCATTTGCGCTTGAACTCGTCAAAGGCTTTGGGATCGTCGCAATCTACCCAGCGAGCGGTATACACGTTGATCGGCTCGTAGATCGCCTCAACCTTATATTCGTCCTTGAGTCGGTAGGCGACCACATCAAACTGCAGCACCCCAACTGCCCCGACGATCAAGTCACTGTTGCGCTGAGGCATAAACACCTGGGTAGAGCCTTCCTCAGACAATTGTTGAAGGCCCTTTTGCAGTTGCTTGGACTTCATCGGATCACGCAGCCGGATGCGGCGAAACAGCTCAGGCGCAAAGTGGGGAATGCCGGTAAATTTCAGCTCTTCACCGCCGGTAAACGTATCGCCGATCTGAATAGTGCCGTGGTTGTGCAGGCCGATGATATCGCCAGAAACCGCCTCCTGCACCAGGGAGCGGTCGCCGGCAAGAAAGCTCACCGCATCGGCGATTTTTACGTCTTTACCGAGGCGCACATGGCGCATCTTCATACCCTTGCTGTAAGTGCCTGAGCAGATGCGCATAAAGGCAATGCGGTCGCGGTGTTTCGGGTCCATATTGGCCTGAATTTTAAAAACAAAGCCACTAAAGTCCTTTTCACCGGCATCGACTTCGCGCTGGTCGGTCTTGCGATTCAATGGCTCAGGCGCCCACTCCACAAAGCCATCCAGCATTTCCCGCACCCCAAAATTCGACAGCGCGGTACCGAAATACACCGGAGTCAGCTTACCCGCCAGATAGGCGTCGTGGTCAAACTCGTGGCTGGCGCCGCGCACCAGCTCGATTTCGTCGAGATAATCCTCATACTCATCGCCCAACAGCTCTCGGGCGGCGTCGCTCTCAAGCCCGTCGATACGAATATCTTCAGCAATAACACTGCCCTTGCCAGGCTGAAAAACATGGATGGTATCGGTGTAGAGGTTGTATACCCCCTTGAACTCACTTCCCATGCCGATGGGCCAGTTGATCGGCGCGGCCTCGATCCCCAGCACGCTTTCGATTTCATCGAGCAGCTCTATTGGGTCGCGAATATCGCGGTCCATCTTGTTAACAAAGCTGAGGATGGGCGTATCTCGCAGGCGGCACACGTTCATCAACTTAATGGTGCGGTCCTCAACACCCTTGGCACCATCGATCACCATCAGCGCGGAATCCACCGCGGTCAGCGTGCGGTAGGTATCCTCTGAGAAATCCTCGTGCCCCGGGGTGTCCAGCAAATTGACGATGCGGTCCCGATAAGGGAACTGCATCACTGATGAAGTTACCGAAATGCCGCGCTCCTTTTCCAAGCTCATCCAGTCAGAGGTGGCCGATTTGTCGTTCTTTTTACCTTTAACCGTACCGGCGACCTGGATCAGTTGGCCGAGCAGAATCAACTTCTCAGTGATGGTGGTTTTACCGGCATCGGGGTGGGAAATAATCGCAAAGGTGCGACGCTTGGCGATTTGCTGATCTAGCGACTGCTCTGACATGGGCTCGGTCCGAAATTTTTATACAGAAGTCTGGGGCGGGGCGGACGGTTACCGCCCCATCAAAAAAGGGTTCAAGCTCGGCTTAAACCCTTTACGACTCGCCTTGGCGAGAGAGCATGGAACCATTCGCGACTGTGGTATCTTCCACACCCTAGATGAGTGGCCAAATTATACCCGCTAAAACCGGCTATTGACATATAACCGCCCTCTCAGCCGGGGAGCCTGCAAGATCGGCCCACGCCAGAGAAAGGTATTTAGCCGGCCAAAGCAAGCACGCATCCAGCGCAACTGCTTCAGCTTAAACAAATAGAAAGATCGGGGGGCATGCGCGACGGTAATCGCCTCGACCGTATTATCCGGCGTTACCTGCATAGCGCATATACAACCGCTTAGCGATAGGGAAAACCAGTGACGCCCAATCAGATGACGAAAACAATGCTCACGGGCAATAAAAGCAGCGTCCCACTAAGAAGCCAAAGGCACACACGTGGCACATAACTCAGCAAAACGGTAAGTGACAGACCTGACATTGCGAACCAGCCAAAAGCATACGTCAGCCCCAAGCCAAGCCCTTTAGTCCGTATGAAAATTACCAGCGACGTTAACAGCAGGCTTAGACCAATAACGATGAGGCTGCGCACCTCAGCCAAGGTGAGCGCCTTATACCGTGGTAAACCATCTTTACGCAGCCGTTTTTTCGAAAGGCTTAAAACGATCACTCCAAGCAGGCAGAATAAACTGGCAAGGAAAGTCATACCCCCGCCCTACTTCCCGCCGTTAACGTTATCGCTTCACGGTGCTTTCTGCTCACTATCATCGAAGCAGAAGCAAACCCGAGAGCAATACCGACCATAGCTAAATCAAACCCCACTAAAATCCAATCTCCATGTTTCAGCGCGACCAATACATGGTGGTCTGACGTGGCAATATTAACGACGGGGATCAGCATATAAATAGCTGCAGCCAGGTTAAGTTGTTCAAGCCAAGCTTCTCTTGTGGTGATTTTTCCTCGCCTGACAAACGGATGTATCAGCATGGCAAGCCAGACTAAAAACAGGCAATGCCCCTCCCAATTACCCCTTGTTTCAAGAGAGACAGGTATCAACCTATTGGCCCAAAAGTAAGCGGCAATAGCGATCGGCAACCCCACCACAGTCCCGATATTCAGGCCCTCTACCAGTTCAAGTCCCCGAGGATTTAGGCCCGCTTTGCTATGGCTATAACGCCGCTTTACCGCCCAGAAAATGGCGCCAGTTGCTATCATTCCCGCCCCCATTAACCCGGATAGAAAATACATCCAGCGCAAGAAACTGGAAGCAAACAAGCCTTCGTGCAATTTCTCCATCGCCTTATAAAACGCTACAACAGCGGATTGCTTGTTGTGATTTTCAGGTGCGTCAAAGGGCGAACCATCCAGGCCCCGATACAAACTCTCGTTCCTGCCTTCGAGCCCTCGCTCCGCGATGCTCGAAATCTCGATAACGGCGTTTACATCACCAGGGTGCTCAACGCCAATATGGGCGATAGCGATACCTTCATTCGCGGCTATCTCTTCTTGATAAACATCCAGTAGCGAAACCGTCGCCGCATCCGTCCCGCTAGCTTCCTGGTATTCAGGCTCTGAAAAGACCGTATCGTATACAGCTTTAAGTGTTTCCGGATTGGGCCCGTAACTCGATACTGGAATAGCGATCATAGTGGTGAACATCAGTAAAATGAGGCCGCTGTAGGTAATCATTAAATGGAAAGGTAGAGGGAGAACCGCCAGCAGGTTGTGCATATCCAGCCAGGAGGCATGGCGTTTAGCGCGACGAAAAGTGAATAAATCTACAAAGATTCTGCGATGAATAACCACGCCGGTGATGAGTGCGACAAGCATAAACATTGCCGCCATACTGGTAAGCCAATAGGCAAGCTCTTTGGGCATGTAGTGCAGGGAGTAATGCAGGCGATATAAAAACTCGCCGCCGGCGGTTTCCCTGACGTGGACAGGCGCCCCGGTATTTGGGTCGAGGGTCAGTTCATGCCACCCGGGAGGGTGACTTGCAGTGGTTTTTTCGTCAGCCTCTATCCTGGGGTTATGCCACCACAATTTAAAATAGGGATGCCGCCCCTGAGGAAGCTCTATAAACCACTCATCTGCGCTTGGCGCCAACTCCTGCAATTGCCGCTGTGCTGCCGGGATCAATGTATCCGCATCAAACTCAGATTGCTGAACAGGGATTTCCGGCTGCATCCAGCGGGTAATTTCCTCATCGAAGTACCCGGCTGAACCAGTAATAAACATGAAATACAGCAGCCAGCTTAGGGCTAGCCCGGTCCACGTATGCAACCAGGTCATTGAGTGGCGAAAGTTCATCAGAAACTCAGCAGCCCCCACATGGAGAGCGACACAAACGCCGCTCCAGACAACCCTAGCCACGCCGCCCCGGCAGATGTTGCGGAAAACGCCCAAAGGGCCGCCAATGCATATATAAGGAAGCCAAGCATCATTGCCATCACAGCCGCATCGGCTTGAGGCATTGGAGCAATCTTCGCCAGAGCCGCTCCCACGGCATTCGCAACAATAAAGCCGCCAAATAGGCCCGCCGCCGTTCGCGACATAAGGGAAGTTGGAGATCGTCTCACCTGGCTAACCACCTGAATTTATTACTTAGACTTAGATAAATCTGAAAAAGAGCAAGCCCAAAAGGCCCCTCCTATCGCGACGGGCAGAACAATCTAACGCGAAGCCTGTCTTGCGGCATTGATGCAAATGAGTATAATTCACATTACCATTTGCATCAATATCTTAAGAGCAGGACCAGTCAAGATGTACATTCCCAAGAGAACAAAAGCACTGACGACACTGATTGTGGCGGCGAGCGGGCTATCTACTGCAGCCTTCGCCGAAGAGGAACCAGAAACGCAACAAGAAACCACAATCGAAACCGTGGCGGTTGTAGGCCAGGCAACCAATGCATTAATTACCGCTGACCAGATTCAGTCCTATCAAGCGCAAGACTTAGTTGATGTTTTTCGACACACACCCTCTGTGAGCGTAGGCGGCTCTTTAGGGATAGCGCAAAAGATTTATATCCGCGGCCTAGAAGACAATTTCGTCAACGTTACGGTTGACGGCGCACCACAAACATCCACCTTGTTTCACCATATTGGCCGCGTCACCATCGACCCGGATCTATTAAAACAAGTGGAAGTGCAGGCAGGTGCTGGAGAAGCAACTTCGGGCGCCGGCAGCATCGGGGGTGCGATTCGATTTAAAACTAAAAATGTTGATGATTTACTCGCTCCGGGTGACGCCTTCGGGGGTAAGGTAAAAGCCAGCCACTTTACCAACGACGGCGATCAATACAGCATTTCACTATACGGCCGCTTGGCTGAAAACTGGGGATTTCTGGCCTATTACAACGACACCAACCGCGAGAACTTTGAAGACGGAAACGGCGACGAAGTTCTGGGAACCGCCTCTGACCAGAGCCTGGGCTTCCTCAAGATTAATGGACGTATCAGCGATAATCAGTCGCTGTCACTGAGTTATGAAAACCGTAACGAAGAAGCCGACTTTAGCGCCCGCCCCAACTGGCATGTTCAGCCTGGCGAGACACTCTATGCAAGCGAAGCAGAGCGAGAGACTTACGTTGCAAACTACGCCCTGCACCAAGGTAACCTGCTTAGCGTAGAAGCCACACTGTACGACACCTCCTCATCATTTTCCGGAGGGCGCTTTGATTGGTTTACGGAGATTAGCAGCACGGGTTTTGATGTTAGAAATACCAGCCAACTGGGTGATCACCGGCTTGTTTATGGTGTGGACTATCGGGATGACCAAGTTGACAGCGGCGATCCACTCAATGCTAGAGAAGAAGGCAACGTACTTGGAATCTATGCCCAAGCCCACTCTCAGTTAACAAACCAGCTATTGCTTAGCTATGGCGTTCGTTACGACGACTACGAATTTGAGCAGAAGGTTTTACCCGGTGATGCAGGAGAGCCAAGTAAGTTTGATGATTCAGATATCAGCCTAAATGCGGGCCTATCCTACGAGCTTACCGAGCACTGGGTGCTGGGCGTAGGTTACGCCGAAGCGTATCGCGGCAAAGAAGTTGGCGACGGCTTTACGATAGAAAAACCGAGTGTGGGCGTCGCCGTTGACAATGACCTGAAAGGAGAAACGGTCTCGAATATTGAAGCCTCCGCAGAGTATTCGGATGAAAACCTCAACGTGAAATTAGCGATTTTCGAATCCAAAATTGAAGACGTTATCTTTAACCAGCTTTACTCAGGCAACCTCTACGACAACGCGGGCACCGTAGAAACCAGCGGATTCGAATTGGATATGGCCTACCGCTGGGGCAACTTCAACATTTTCGCTGGATATTCCGATGTTGACTCCGAGTTCGACCCAAAAGCGGGTTACTACACCCAAGACTTTAGCTCGATAAAACTCAGTGCCTATGAATTCAGGCATTTGGGGAATTCACGCGGCGATACGTGGAATTTCGGGGTGGACTACACACCTAGGCCGGATCTAAAAACCGGTATAAATATCGTCCACGTGGAAGAGTTAAAGATGGATACGCTCTATCAAGACGTTAATGAAGGATGGGTGCCCGAGCTGTATCAGCTCAGCAAAGACTCTTACACAACAGTTGATATTTTCGCTGAATGGCAAGCAACTCAGGCACTAAGCCTTAACGTTGCCGTTATCAATCTGCTTGATAAACACTATCGCGATCACTCCAGTGTTGGTGATTATACAGCGATACCCGGCTATGAGCTGGTTGCCGGGCCCTGGGAGGCTGGGCGAGATATACGGTTGTCTGTTAGCTACAGCTTCTAAGCGAAAGTGGCTTTTGGCCATGACACGCCCTAGCCCCGCATTCGCGGGGCTTGTCGATTTCCAGCGCACCCCGCCTGCACTGTTTAAATTTTAGCCGTTTATCTGGTGCTGCCCCGCGTTATCGCGTAAGCTAGCCCGCCGCCAAAATCGGCGGTTTTGAATACAGGAAGCCCGCGCGACTGGCATCGGCCACTCGCCCTTGCGCCTTCCACATTGAGACGATCTATGCAGTTTACTTCCCTGGGCCTGTCGGCCCCGATTCTAGAAGCCGTTGCCGATAGCGGTTACAGCACACCTTCACCTATTCAAGCGAAAGCGATTCCCGCCGTACTCGACGGCCGCGATGTCATGGCTGCCGCGCAAACCGGCACCGGCAAAACCGCCGGCTTTACCCTGCCGATTTTGGAAATACTCTCGAAAGGAAAGCGCGCGTCCTCCAACCAGGCGCGCACATTGATTCTAACGCCGACTCGCGAACTCGCCGCCCAGATCGGCGACAATGTTCACAAGTACGGCAAGAACCTGCCGCTGCGTTCAACGGTGGTTTTTGGTGGCGTAAAAATCAACCCGCAGATGATGAAGCTGCGCAAAGGCGTTGATATTTTGGTGGCGACCCCTGGCCGCCTGCTCGACTTGTACCAACAAAATGCTGTTCGCTTTGACGAACTGGAAGTGCTGGTGCTGGATGAAGCCGACCGCATGTTGGACATGGGCTTTATTCACGACATTCGCAAAATTCTGGCACTGCTGCCCGCCAAGCGGCAGAACTTGATGTTTTCTGCGACTTTCTCTGATGATATTCGCAAGCTTGCCAAGGGCATTGTTAACAATCCGGTCGAAGTGTCGGTAACGCCGCCAAACAGCACCGCCGAACGCGTTGAACAATGGATATGCCCGGTCGATAAAAAACGCAAACCGGCACTGCTGGCAAAATTAATCGAAGAGAATGGCTGGCATCAGGTGCTGGTGTTTTCACGCACTAAACACGGCGCGAATAAACTCAGCCGTTTTCTCGACGAACGCGGCATTCCCTCGGCACCCATTCACGGCAACAAGAGCCAGAATGCCCGTACCAAAGCGCTGGCAGAGTTTAAAAGCGGTAAAATTCAAGCGCTGGTGGCCACCGATATCGCCGCGCGCGGTTTGGACATTAGTCACTTGCCCTACGTTGTGAATGTTGACCTGCCGAATGTGCCGGAAGATTATGTGCACCGCATTGGTCGCACGGGGCGCGCCGGCGCCGCCGGGCAAGCCGTTTCACTGGTGAGCGCCGACGAATTTGATCAACTCAGCGACATTGAACGCCTGATCAAACAACTGCTGCGCCGCGAAGAAATTGAAGGCTTTGAGCCAAGCCACGTATTGCCGGAATCGCGCCTGAACGCGCGCCCCGGACGCAGCCGTAAGCCACAGCAAAACCGCAAACCCCGCCCGGAGCACCGGGACGGACAGCGCCCACCGCAAGCGAGACGGCGTCGACGCCGCCCCGCCGCTGACGGCAACCGCAGTGCGCGGCCAGCAAATGGAAACCGCTAATCCCGACCGAGCGCGGCGCGGGTAGAGACGCCTGCCGCCGCTCGCTGCTTACTGCGGCGCTTATGGCTGGCGCGGCGTCGTTTGGCGCGGCGCGTCAACCACAGATAGCCGCCAGTGAAAGCCAACAGTAGCGGCGCCAACCCCAGCACACTCCATATCACGCGACTGGTCAGCCCGGCGAAGTTACCAAAGTGCAGGCGCCGAAAGCTGTCCAATACCTTTGCCCCCACCCCAGCAGTGCGAATGTCGCTCGCCGCTAATGCCTCCCCCGTATCGGCATTGAAACCGGCGCTGCTCGCGTATTCACTCAGCAGAGGATTGGCCGAGCCAACGTCACCCCAGAAGCGGATCGCCCGACCGGGCTCCCAGGGCAGGGACAGGTAGCGGGCCGTAAAGCCGGGCAACTGTGCCTGACTCTTGGCAAGCAAGGCATCCAGCGACAGGTCGCGACTGTACATCGGCCCTTCAACTATCGGATGCTCGTGGCCATCGGCATGCTCTTGGTATTCCTCGATACTGTGCGCGATATTCCAATAGCCTCCGGTAATACCGAGCACCAACAACACCGGCGATGCCAGCGCACCACTCAATTTGTGCAGGTCGCTGTAGTACACGATGCGCCGACCGTGGCGGCGCAAGGTGAATAGATTTTTCCAAAACCTGCGATGCAGAATCAGGCCGCTAATACCAAGCAGGCACAGCACGACCGCCACCACCGCACTCACAATAATGCCGGCATCGTCTAACAACAGGGTGTAGTGCAACTCCAGCAACCAGTCACTGAGGTAGTGATCGGTGGCCACCGCTGGCGCCAATATTTCACCGCGATAGGGATCTATCAGGGTATACAGCCAGTCTCGGCTGCCGTGCGCAATCACATACACCTGATCGGCACGCTGTGGATCACCAAACAGCGTCCAGCCGACGATTTCATGATTCGGCAAACCTTGGTGCAGCACCGTTTGCAATGCATCCAGGGACTGCCGCGGCCCGGCCACCTCAACCCTTACCTTTTCGGGCATCAGCAGGCGGTCAATTTCGTGCTTGAACACGAGGACACTGCCGGTCGCACAGATAACGACCAAGGGTAGGCAAGCGGCCAGCGCCAACCAGCTGTGCCATTTGAACAGCCACTTATTCATGTCAGTAGTTCCAGCGCACCGTCAGCGACGCGTTGCGAGGCGCGGCATAAAACGCCTGGTCCCAATAGAGGCTGTTCAGGTATTTTTCATCACCGAGGTTATTGCCATTGATGGCGATGCTCAGCGTTTCATCATACTGGTAGCTGACAAAGGCATTCACAACGGAATACGCCTCCTGCTCCACACGCATTCCATCTTTGGTATCCCGGCGGGTATCATCCTGCCATCGCACGGAACTACCCACCTTCCATTTCGACGCCCAGGGCAATTGATAGCTCAGCGCCGCAGCAAGAATACGCTTAGGCACAAAGCGCCGGGCCGTATCGCCCTCTTCATCCTCTATACGCAGTTGGGTAAGGCTGACATTCGCCGACAGGCCCTCGGTGATCTGGCCGTAGACATCCAGTTCCAGGCCTTCGCTTTGATAGTCGCGACCAACATAGACGTTACGCCCCAGCGTTGTGTCAAAACCATCCGACTCGGCAACGTGCTGGTGTTTGGCTTGGAATAGCGCCACGGCAACGGTTAGGCGCTGGTCAAAGAAGGCCGACTTTAAGCCCAGTTCCGTATTGCTCCCTTCGGCGGGGTCTAAACGGTCATCATTGCGATCCAGGTCGCGCTGGGGCATGAACGTTTCGGTATAGCTCAGGTAGGCACTGTGATTATCGGCATATTCATACACCACACCGCTGTAGGGCAGTATCTTGCCGCTGGCCCGCGTCGCCTTCGACTTCCCGTAACTGTCGCCCTTGCTGCGCCAGTCCAACACCCGGGCGCCACCAATAAAGCTTAACTGCTCGCTCAGTCGAATACGGCTCGCGGCGTAAGCCGCCTGCTGAACATCCTGCCAGTCGCTGCCCGTGCGGCCATCGACAAAATTCGGCGTCGGCGCGCGTCCCCGCCACTGCGAAAAATCGCCTATCGCGGGGAAGCCATTGGTGTAGTCATACAGGGAAACATCTTCAATATTACTCTGTGCATAGTTAACGCCGAAAACAGCGTCGTGTTCACGCCCCCACAGCGTGTAACGCCCTTGCAAGTAGGCATCGAGCTGTTGGCGGCGATCATCCAGCGTGTATTCGCTGGCATACCCGATCATGCCAGACTCAGACGCCCGGTCCGGCAAGTTATACATATAAAACAGGTGGCTATCGCTATCGGTGTCGTCGTATTGATACACCGCTTTAAACTGCCAGTCTTCAGCAACCGGCACCGACCATTCGACAAAGGCACTGCGGTTGCGATTATCCCAATACGCCCAATCTGCCGAGGTACTTGTCGACACGTCGTAGTCTGTCTGGCTGCCATCGCTGTAGTTCATCGGCAGCGCCCCCCAAAGCGGACTGTCTGCCTGGCGGTCTTC
>TARA_B100000674_G_scaffold461876_1_pt1 | contig 10476 bp, 12 predicted proteins | sample TARA_B100000674 | Tara Oceans TARA_B100000674 (sample SAMEA2622759) | marine metagenome | biome: marine biome (ENVO:00000447); feature: surface water layer (ENVO:00002042); material: "saline water (ENVO:00002010), including plankton (ENVO:xxxxxxxx)" | depth 5 m
AGGATTAACCGCGCGACTGTGCTTCTGGTTCAAACTGCTCGCTGATCGCGCCAAGGCGGTTGGGGATCAGGCCCAGCATCTTGTGGGTCAGTTCGTTATAAACCTGTTGTCCGTTGCCCAGCGGGTCGACAATGTTGCCTTCGGGATCAAGCATCATGACATCGGGCGGGGTCTCAAGCGACCATTGCAGGATCTTCTCGGCAATGGCTTCGCCCTGCCAGGTTTCCATGACAAACACCAGATCGCAGCTTTCCAGAAGCTCGCGGGTTAATCCCTGACTGGCATGGCTGTCGGTGATGCCGATTTGCGCCAGCGCGACTTCGGCTTCCGGGGTAATCGCATCCCCATCGCGGGCATGAATGCCAGCTGACAGAACACGCACCGGCAGGCCATGCAGGCGGACATAATGGCGCGCGACGGCTGCGGCAATCGGGGATCGGCATGTGTTGCCCGTACAGGCAAAAAGAACGGTAAACATCAATCGGCCTTTCTAGTGACTGAACACTTTGGCCAGAAAGGCCTTGCTGCGCGGGGATTGCGGATCATCGAAAAAGGCATCGGGGGCGGCCGCCTCGACGATCTCGCCGCGATCCATGAACACCACCCGATCAGCGACGCGCCGGGCAAAGCCCATCTCATGGGTCACACAGATCATGGTGATCTGCTCGGCTGCCAGATCGACCATGACATCAAGCACCTCCTTGATCATTTCCGGATCAAGGGCGGATGTCGGTTCATCAAACAGCATGATCTTGGGCCCGATACAGAGCGTGCGGGCGATGGCCGCACGCTGCTGCTGGCCGCCTGATAGCTGGTGGGGATATTTGTTGGCCTGGGCTGCGATATTGACCCGCTCGAGATATTCAAGGGCGGTCGCCTCGGCCTGCTTGCGGGCGATCTTGTGCACCCACATCGGTGCGAGAACGCAATTCTCCAGAATGCTGAGATGCGGATACAGATTGAATTGCTGAAACACCATGCCGGTCGATTTGCGGATTTTGGCCAGCCCCTTGCCATCTTCGCTGATCGGGGTTCCGGCGATTTCGATCTGGCCTGCCTGATGGCGTTCAAGCCCGTTCATGCAACGGATCAGGGTCGATTTGCCCGATCCCGACGGGCCGCAAATCACCAGACGTTCTCCTTCCGGGATGGAAAGCGTGATGTCTTTAAGAACCTGAAACTCGCCAAACCATTTGCTCATGTCGCGGATGGCGATCATGTCGGAAGGATTGGGCGTTTGGGTGTGTGCTATCGCATTCACGGTCGTTTTCATCCCTGTTGGCGCATGCCCAAGGCAGGCGGGCTTTTGGTCTTTTCTTGGGAGTGATGTGGAACCGACACGCACACAGCACACAGTTCGGGGAGGCAACTGTCGTCGTGCCGGTTCCACAAGCGCTTAGCGGATCGGATCGGGGTACAGCAGACCGCCATCCTTGCTCAGCGCGTTGACCGTGCCGCTGCGATCCATACCAAAGGTGGTTTCCGTACCCAGATGGCGCTCATAGACCTCGGCATAGTTGCCGACCTGCTTGATCACCTGATAGCTCCAGTCCGCCGGAAGACCGATCTGCTGGGCCATTTCACCAGCTGCCGATTCAGCGGAAAGAAGGCGCACAATACCCTTCGGCTGGTTTTCAAGATCGGCCATGATGGCATCGACATTTTCCGAAGTAATGCCCATCGCCTCGGCATTGAGCATCACCTGGAACGCCCAATAAATGGCAGTCTCAAGCGACGCATCCGGACGCGACAGGATCGTCAGCGGCTCATTGGAAATGACTTCCGGAAGGATGGTGTAATCACCCGGATTTTCCGCAAGCAACCGGTCGGAACTCAGTGCCGTACGGTCGCTTGCCATCACGTCACACTTGCCCGAGAAAAAGGCCTGCAGGCGCGCAGACTTGTCCGCGATGTTTTCAACGCGGTATTCGATGCCGCGATCACCAAACCAGTCGGCAATGTTCAAAAGCGTGGTCGAGCCTTCCTCGGCGCAAACGGTCGCACCGTTAAGATCGGCCGCGCTGGCAACACCAAGCTTCTTCGGGATCATGAAGCCCTGACCATCATAGAAGGTCGTGGCAACAAAACGCATGCCCGGGTTGGCGTCACGTGTGCCGGTGCGGGTGATGCTGCGCGATGCGATATGCGCCCCTTCGGCGACGATGGTTTTCATGCTGTCGGAAAAACCGATGCCACGAATGTCGGCCTTGTTGGCATCGCCCAGAATGGCGGCAGCCGCCATGCGGCAGAAATCGGTATTAAAGCCCTGATAGACACCCTGGCTGTCGGGTACTGAGAAACCCGGCGAGTTGGTGTTGACCAGACAAACAAGACTGTCATCGGTTTTGATCTGATCCATGACCGGACCAGCCTGGACCTGGGTCGAAAGACCCGCGAGAACTGCAAACGCAGCCGGCAAGACGAAACGCACTTTCATTGTTAGGCTCCCTGTTAAAATGCCCTATGAAGTTCTTCTCTCTAACCATCTGCTATAGGCAGACAGGCACCAGCAGGTCGCCAGGAACCAAGCCCCTACAAACAGATATGCTTCCAGGCCGTAGCGCTGCCAGACAGGGTCGCTGAATGACATTTTCGCAGTGGCCATGATGTCGTGAATGCCGATGATGACGACGAGTGAGGTGTCCTTGTATGCGCCAAGAACCGTGTTCAGGATGCCGGGCATGGCGACCTTGATCGCCTGCGGCAAAATGATCAGGCGCGTCTTCTGAAGCCAGTTAAGCCCCTGACTGTCGGCCGCCTCATACTGACCCATTGGCACGGTTTGCAGACCGCCGCGAATGGACTCGGCAAAATAGGCAGAATGGAAAATCACCAGCGCGATCATGGTGGTGATCAGCGGATTAAGCGTGATGTCATCAGGCATCATCAGGGGCAAAACAAACAGCCCCAGAAACAGCACCATGATCATCGGTACACCGCGCACCAGCTCGATCCACATGACGGCAATCGCGCGCACAGCGGGCAACTGATCCTGATGGCGTGCCAGCGCAAGCACGATGCCAAGCGGAAAGGCAAAGACCAGCCCGAAGATCGACAGCATCAACAAGACCGGAAGACCGTTCCAGCGTTCCGGCTGCACATAGTCAAGCCCCGGCACGCCGCCACGCATCAACACAGTGAACGCAATCGAAAGCCCCACCCAAAGCCAGATCAGACGCGCATCCTGCCAGCGCGGCACCATGGATGCGCCAACCCCACCGAGTAGCAAAAGGCTGGCAACAAGCGGCCGCCACTGCTCGTCCCACGGATAGGTACCAAACAGGATCAGGCGATGTTTCTCAACCAGAAACGGCCAGCAGGCCCCGGCAGCCGCTGCACAGGCATCACGATCCCCCCAAGGGCCAACCGCGCCGATCAACAGCCAGTCAATCGCGATCCAGCCAAACGTGGCAATGATCAATAGAAGGATGACCGAAAGAACGCTGTCGCGTGCCGAACCAAACAGGCGGTTGCGCAGCAAGGTTAACCGGCTGATTTTCGGCGGTGATTTTTGCGGGGTCAGGACGGTCTGTTCCATGCTCACGCCCTCACTGCCATGACGCGGGCGTTATAGACATTGACCAGCCATGAAACGATCAGACAGATGCCGAGATAGACACACATCGAAACCGTCATCAGTTCGATCGGACGGAAGGTCTGATTGATTGATGTCGTCATCACCGACACCAGATCGGAATAGCCGACCGCAAGCCCGATCGAGGTGTTCTTGGTAATGTTGAGATACTGGTTGCCCATCGATGGCACGGCCGCCCGGATCGCTTGTGGCAGGATCACCAACCGGGTCATTTGCCCAAAGCTCAGGCCCGATGCCTTTGCGGCTTCAAACTGCCCAACCGGCACCGACTGGATCGCACCGCGCACCAGCTCGGCGACCTGTCCGCCGTGATAAATCGAAAGGGCCAGCACCAGCACACAGAACTGCACCGAAATCCGCCCGCCACCGGCAAAATCAAATCCCTTCAGTTCCGGCCATGACAATGTGTAGGGCGCCAGACCAAGCAGGGCTGGGGCAGCAATCAGCAGAAGTGCACCTGCCGTCACGGGCCAGAAGACGGGAAAACGTTTGCCGGTCTTGTCCTGCGCGCGCGCTGCCACCCGGCCAAGCAGAACAAGCGCGACCGGCCAAAGCGCGACCATCAGAAACAGCCAGTAAAGCCCGGCACCCTGCGCAATGATCGGGAAGTAAACTGCGCGGTTTGAAATATGGATCACATCAAACAGCGACCAGCTTTCACGCACTACCGGCAGGGCCGTGACCATCGCCAGATAAAGGGCAAGCAAGATCAGAAGTTTGGGCAGGTTGCGTGTGATCTCGATGTAAAAGGCCGCGACCCGCTCACCAAGGTAATGGCCGCTGGATCGCAAAATCCCCATCAGCACCCCGATCACCGTCGCACCGATAATGCAGCAGATCGCAAGTGTTACCGTATTGATCACCCCGGCAAGGATCACGCTGGCATAGCTGCTTTCCGATGACACGGAGAGCAGGCTTTCGCTGATATCAAATCCGGCCTGACCCGACAGGAAATCAAACGACAGTTTGATATTCGACTTCGCCAGGTTCGCCTCGATATTGCTGGCCAGAACATAGCCCAGCCAGACAAGGGTGCCGACGACGACGGCCTGCCAGAAAAACTGTGATCTCAGAACACGCATGCGTGTATCCATTCCCTGATGCAATTGTTTTGTGCATTGCAACCAGTATGCTTGTATACAGCTATACAGTAAATGACTTTTCTATGACATTCCGCAGGAGCAGGGATCTGTGGCGGGATGTTGTGGGACGGAAAATCGCAGTTACCGGCGGCTCTGGCGGGAAATAAAAACTCTTGTCATTGCCTTTATGGATGCATACATGTACACCTCTTTCGGACATTCTGCGTCCGTGCGGGTGCCAAATTCCGGCACTTTTGGCCATCGACTCCGGTTCTTGCCGGTTTCAACAACAAGAACAGAACGTATGAGCACCTCTCAGAAATCCGGCGTTGATATTATTTACGAAGCCATCCGCGAACGCATTTGCCTTGGCGTGTATGCCAGCGGTGATGTTCTCTATGAAGGGGAACTGGGCAAGGAGTTCGAGGTCAGCCGCACGCCGATCCGTCAGGTGCTTCAACGTTTGGCTTATGAAAAGCTCGCGGTGGTCAAGGTCGGTGTCGGCACCACGGTGCAGGACCAACCGCTTGCAGCCCAATTGCAGGGTCTTAAAATCCGCGCGGGCATCTATCGTATTGTCGATGATCTTGCGATTACCGAAACGCCTGCGGATATCGAGGCCTCCGTCGCCCCGCTTTATTACCGGGTGTCGCGCTTGGCAGCCGGCGCGGAACGCGAAAAATTCTGGAGCATCCTGCGCGATGTCCATCTGCTGACCGCAAGCCTGATCGCTGATGATGTTCTTCAGCGCACCGATGATATGCTGTTTTATCGTACCGTGCCGGGACTGGTGCGCCAGGCCGCACAATTCCCGGAGCTCGCCACCAGTCTGATCCGGACCGAATTTGATCGTCTGGTCGATCCGATTGAAAAGGGCGACTTCAAGGAATTCTTCCGGGTGCGCTCTGAAACGCTTCTGACCTTCTGCGATCTGCTGGACCCCAAAGACGGGCACTAGGCCAATGTCGGGCAGGGCGGTTTAGATTGCAGCGCGTGCCAGCAAAAACCGTTTCTGCTCGTCACTTTCAATGGACTCGCCATTGACCGCCTGAACGGCCTTAATCGCGATCTCGGCTGCCATGCCACGCTCAATCAACAGGAGCGCTGCGATCGTGCCACTCCTCCCGTATCCGGCCAGACATTGCAGAACAATACTCTTGCCCTGATCAAGGCTGGCATGAAGCTGTGGGGAAAACGCTTCCCAACCGCGCAGGAATGCTGCATCGGGCTTGGCATAATCATCAACGGGCAAATGGTGAAAGGCGATGTCAGATTGCCGGGCCAGTTCGGCAATATCCATAATCGCATCCGCCCCGACCTCATCATCGGTCATCAGGCAGACATAGTGGGTCGCGTTGTGTTGGCGAAGATCGCTGATCGCTGTCTTGCAGCGCGCAAAATCCATCTCAAGCGCACCGCTTGGGCCAATGTCAAAGCCCGGCACCGCCATCTGAATAATGCCCTGCGCGTGGCCGGTCTGGACCGGCAGGATGGCGCGGATATAGCTGTCATGCGGCATGGCGGTGTGATGTGACCCCGATGGATAAAGCTTTGAATACTCTACACATGCACAAAGCCGCGACAAGCCTGCTTCTAATATGAGGGGTGGGGCTGCTGCGCTATTCAGCGCTTTCGGTCGCAAGTTGTGCACGCTCTGGGGCCCAGCGCAGGGTCAGGCGGGCAAGCAGCGCGATAATTATCAGGGTCAGGATCACCCGCCCAACCAGCACCACCCAGATATCCGCCCCGAGTGCCAGCATGATCGCCGTATCCTCGATCAGGGAATGCGATAGCGACAACCAGCTGAGCGACAGGAAAAGCGTTCTTGGCGGATAGTTGTTCTTGCGCGCCTCATCAATGATCAAGGCCCCGCCATAGGTGATGCCAAGCAACACGCCAATGGTGGTCACCGGTGCCACATCGCGCGAAATGCCGGAAATGCGCAGCATCGGCATCATCGCCTGTGTGATGCGGGCCGTGATCCCGGTCTTTTCCAGGATATCCAGCAGGACCAGCAACCCGACAATCACACCAAACGTCACCACAAGCGATTTGACCATCTGCATCGACCAGTCAATCCAACCGGCCAGGCCGCTGGCGGCGGTCGTGACATCCCCTGCAACCATCCAGGAAAAATCAACCGGCTCGGACAGCCAGCCAGTCATGTCACTGATCCAGGTCACCAACGCGCCATAGGCAATTGCCGCCCCAACACGAAGGGCTGTGGTCGCCCAGAAACTCGCCCCGGCGCGTTTGACAATTGCCTGCTCGACCGGAAGCCCATGGGCAAACAGCATCATCGCACACAGCGCGCTTAACTGTGCGGCTGTCATATCAAGATGGGTCGCCAGCCCGACAAAGGCGCCAACCGCGCCATACATGCTGACCAAAACGCACGTCGCCCAGATCAGCCCGGCCTCTGGCGGCAGGCCGATCAGCGCCATCACGGGCGTCAGCCAGTCGGATACCAACTCGACTGCGCCAAATTCTTCGGCTATCCGCACGATCACCATCACCGGCAACATCACCTTGATAAGGGTGATGAACAGCTTCTGGCTGCGGTTGATCAGATCAAAGGCATAGCGATGCATGGGGCGGCAATCCATCTTCGGTGTTTGGGGCGCGTCCGGCCTGTTGGCCAATCACAGCAACCTCTAACGTTGCTGCACAAGTCTGTCGAGGAGCGCGATCATGCCACGGGTTCTCGATTTTCGTGCAGCGTATTTGTGCATCTTCGTGCAATATGGCAGCGTTATATTGCCAAATGACGCTGTGGAGTTGCGCAAAATGCCTGAGCTGGATCGGATCGATACCAAAATCCTGCGCCAATTGCAGGAAAACGCCGATATCCCCAATGCCGAGCTGGCTGATCGGATCGGGCTTTCGCCATCGGCCTGTTTACGTCGGGTGGCGAAGCTTCGCCAATCGGGCATCATCCGCAAGACCGTCGCGGTGATTGATCCAGCAAGCGTCGGACGCCCGCTTGGTGCTGTGATCAATCTTGAGTTCCATCGTCACGGCAATCAGTTCCGCCAGGATTTCATTCGCAAGGTCCGTGACCTTGATGCTGTCCGCCAATGCCATGTCGTCACCGGCGAAGTCACCGGTGTCATGATCCTTCAGATGCGCGACATGGCCGAATACACCGCCCTGTGCGAAACGCTGTTTGATGCCGATGACAATATCGTCTGGTATCGCACCTATATCATCACCGAAACGCTCAAGGATGAAATGGGACCGGCCTTTTAGGGGCGCATATGATCAAGATCATGGACGGCCCCATTCGATCGCGATAGTTTTGCGCCTATGAAAAAGCTGTTCCATATCCTCATGACACTGTGTTTGCTCAGCGCCTCGGTTGCGGGCATGGCACATATGTCTGGTCCGGCCTCGGCAATGCCGATGGCGGGCGTTGGCATGTCGCATGGAACCATGGAACAGATGATGGCCGATTGCGATGATTGCACAGCGACATCTCAGGCTACTGACAGCTGCGATATCATCTGCGCCGTTCCGGCAGTGATCGCCCGCAAGGAGCCATTGGCAAACATCCTTTCGGTCACGCGCCTTCACATCCTGCCGGTTGCCTATCGTGCCGATGGCATCACGCGGCGCCCGGAAATCGCCCCTCCACGCCTTCTTTCCTGATCAGCTACGCGCGCGCCCGGCTCATGGGCGTGTGCGCATTTCATTCCGGCATCTGAACTGCCGGGAATGTTCCTTCTGTCAGGAAAGTCATCATCATGAAGACTTCTTTCCCCCTGTGCCCGTCGCGGCGCAGGTTCTTGCAAACACTTGGTGCAGGTGGCGTGACGGCGGCGGCGCTAACCACGGGTCTGCCTGGATTGCTGCCGGGCGTCGGGCGTGGTTCGGCTCATGCGGCCGAAAACATCCAGAATATGGTGGCAGCCCCCGCCAAGGCCAATCTTCTGCCCGGCGGGGCAACGTCAACACCGGTCTGGGCCTATAACGGCACGGTGCCGGGTGCCATGCTGCGCGTCAAACAGGGTGAAGACGTGCATGTCCGTTTTGAAAATCAGCTATCCGAGCCCAGCAGCATTCACTGGCACGGGGTGCGTGTGCCCAATGCCATGGATGGTGTCCCGGGCCTGACCCAGCAGCCGGTCGCCCCGGGCGAAACATTTGATTATCGCTTTAACGCCCGCGATGCCGGGACCTATTGGTATCATCCCCATATCAACTCACCGACCCAGCTGGCGCGCGGGCTTTACGGTGCCCTGATTGTCGAGGAAGCCGAACCGGTAAGCGTTGATCGCGAGTTCGTCTGGCTGATCGATGACTGGCGTCTGGGCGCTAATGGCGAGATTGATCCGATCTTTAATGGCGGGCACGATGTCGGCCATGCCGGACGGCTGGGCGAGCTTGTCACCATCAATGGTGTAGCCAATCCCGATATTGCAGTCCGCCCGGGCGAACGCATCCGGTTGCGTTTGGTCAATACGGCCAATGCGCGGGTGTTTGCCATCGACTTTGCCGGTCTGGCACCGCATCTGATTGCCCTTGATGGGCATCCGGTCACACCGCATGTGCCCGATATGCCGGTCTTTTTGTTTGCGCCGGGCATGCGGGCCGATTTCATTGTCGATATCCCGCCAGATGCTGGTGGTGCATTTGTGTTGATCGATCGCTTTTTTGACGGGCTTGAAAACCCGTTGGCGAACCTGCGCGTGCAAGGTGACCCGGTGCGGGCGGATGTTGCCCAAACTAGCATGGCCTTGCCGGAAAATCCGTTACCGGAACCCGATCTGCAGAATGCTAGGCGGGAACAGCTGCTTTATACCGGCGGCATGATGGGCGGTGGCGTTCTGCGGCATCTGGTCGAAACCGGCAAGATTGATGCCGGGTTCCTCGGGCAGGTACGCGGCATGGCGCAATCAATGATGGGCATGATGACCGGCGGCGGTGTCTGGATGGTCAATGGCCGTGATCCGGAACGTGATCAAATGGGCCCGCTCTTCTCGCTTGGGCATGGGGAAAGTTGTGTGGTGACAGTGACCAATGCGACGGCCTGGTATCACCCGATCCATCTGCATGGGCATGCCTTCCGCGTGCTCTCGCGCGACGGGCAGCCAACCCGTTATCAGGAATGGCAGGATACCGTCCTTCTCGCCCCGGCAGAGCAGGCCGAAATTGCCTTTGTCGCCGATAATCCCGGCGACTGGATGCTCCATTGCCACATTCTCGAACACAAGTTCGGCGGTATGTCCGGCTTCATCCGAACTGCCTGAACGGCTTCCGTTGACGTTACACGTAACAGGATCAAAAACATGAAACGTTTCTTTGCACTTATGCTGACACTTGCGCTGGCAACAATCGGTCTCGCGTCGCACAGCCACGCAAACCCCTTGCAAGCCACAATCTATAAGGACCCCAATTGCGGTTGTTGTGCGATCTATGCCGATTACCTCGTCGCCCGTGATGTCGAGGTCGAGGTGATCGAAAGCGATCAGGTCGTTCAGATGTCGCGCATGACCGGCATCCCAGAGGAAATGCAGGGATGCCATCTGACGATGATCGAAGGCTACGCCATTTCCGGTCATGTGCCGTTTGAAACCATCGATCGCATCCTGGCCGAACGCCTGGACGCCAAGGCCTATACCCTGCCGGGCATGCCGATGGGATCACCGGGCATGGGCGGAATGAAGAACGCCCCGTTCGAGATCTATCAGATCAATGGCGCCACGGCCGAGATCTACGACGTTCAATAACCAAACCCAGAAGCCCGGCTCCGAGTATGGGGCCGGGCTAAAGCAAAAAATACGTGACAAAGTCCTTAAA
>TARA_B100000674_G_scaffold258612_2_pt1 | contig 10473 bp, 15 predicted proteins | sample TARA_B100000674 | Tara Oceans TARA_B100000674 (sample SAMEA2622759) | marine metagenome | biome: marine biome (ENVO:00000447); feature: surface water layer (ENVO:00002042); material: "saline water (ENVO:00002010), including plankton (ENVO:xxxxxxxx)" | depth 5 m
TCAGTTTTTTCATCTGACCGATCTGCTTCTGCGCTCTTTCAGTTTCGGAAGGAGCAGCTTCTGAAATAGTATTTTCTAAATCTTCTTTCATTTTTCTACGATTGATACGAGACATTAGAGCACGGGCACCAGATGTACGCCCATCAACCTTATCCTGGTTGTTTTTTTTATAACGACGATGTTGTCTAGGATTTACAAATACAAAAGCGGGTGGCATAGATAAACCACTTCCATCTCCTGCTGTCATTTCTGAAATGTTTTTCATATCAGATTCAATTCCCTTAAACAGTGTTCATCTATATCATTATTTAGTGATGATGGAAGTCTGTCTAAAAATAATAAAAATGCTTTTAATATTTTCCAGTATTCCTTTTCAATTTTGAAGAACAGCAAGGGAGTTGCTGCCTCTCCAAATATATTATACAAGCAAATAATATGATTTAGTATCAAGTGTTTTTTAAACTCCCCCGTAGTTTGGTATCTACGGAGGAGTCTTTTTATGTACTTGAATTTTTTAACATCCTCTTCAAAGTCAGAGTATGTAACTGACTGAGGATTATCATAATTTTTAATTGCGAAGAGGACCCAATTGTCCTGATTCAATTCATCAAATTTCATTCAACCTCACTCAGTATCTGCTGCGATTGCGTCGTCTTCCTGAGTTTCGTTAGCATTGATGTCAGCATTAGCAAGAGTAACTAGGTGCTCTGCCTTATGTCGTGTTGCACCTGAGCTATCAGTGAAGGTGTAATAAGACCACCAACCAGGAGCGTTGATTCCACGATCCTTGTTAACTTTAAGTGATGCTTCCGTTTCATCAACGAAGACAACAGTTTTTGCTTGTGATGACGCTGCGATGCCTCTACCAGCCTTAGTGACGTTGGCATTGCTGTCAGTTCTTCCGTATAGAGACATGGTTTCTCCAGTAAATGACGTTAATCTAAATCTTATTTATAAAAAAGGGGGACTATTGTCCCCCAGGCATCACGCTTCTTCGCGTGCTGCGATTGCTTTCTCAACTACCTCTAGTAGTTGATCATCCATATCGGTTTTAGTGAGTGTGACTGCTTTCTTGAGAACAAGTAGACAGATCTCAACTAGTTTTTCACCTAGTTCTTCGTTGTCAGGTACGTTAGCAACGGCATCCTTTACGATCTTAGCCGCAAGGGGAAGTAGAAATGCAAGCATGATATCAGCGCATAGTGCATGAACTATTTATCACTTCACGCCCATCTTCTGACCGTTGTTATCCTTGATCTGTGGCATTACTTCCACAGTTTTTTTCTTGGACTTACGTTCTTTGTCCTTACACTCACACTCCTCACGGAGTTGCTTAAAAGATTTCATTTCTTCTTAGACATTGCAATGATTTTACCTACCTTCTTACGACGTGCGAGAAGATACTTATCGGACTTGTCATGATCTCCATCATTATCAATGTCCTTATCTTCCTTACCAACTGGGTCAAGCTTCTTCTCAGTAGTATACTCTACTTCTTCTTTCTTTGCAGTCTTTGCAGACTTTTCAAATGCATCAGCAGCAGGGTAGTCCTTGCTACCTTTCTTTGCAGGTGCCTCACCACGCTTTCTCTTAGCATGGATATTTGCATAGAGACCATTCTTCTCTTGAATCTCCTCACCTTCTGGTTCAAATCCTGCCTTGACGCAATTGTCTACAGTCTTGCCACCTTTCTTCTTGGTTCCAGCAAGTTTATATCCTTTCCAACATGCTTTACCATCTAGACCCTTTGCCTTCTCAATGATGATTGTCTCGCCATCAACTTCAATCTCATGAGATTCTAAAATCTCTTCAGTAGACTCAGCAACAGACTTCTCTTTCTTGTCAATCTTTTTCTTTTTCTTGGTGATATCTTCAACTTCAGCACCATGAGATTGAGGATCCATACCCTCAAATGCCTCAGGGATATTGCTACCTTGGAAGCAATCACCATCCATCCACTTAGTGTACATCTCCATTAGAGATGCAGAGTAGGCATCATTATGTACGACTTTATTTACAGGTCTCTGCTTATCCATTGTTTAAAATTGAAGATCTTCTATGGTTTATTTATAGCACGAATGTCCTTCACCCACTCTCTAAACATCCTTCCATCCTCTGTAACCACAATCGCATAATTCACACCAGTACGATGAACTGTTCCTTTGTCACCAGTTCTAGCAGACATGACGATATCTCCCTCAGAGATCACATCATTCTGACGATGTGCTTGACGGAGTGCTTGTTCTCTTAGTTTTCTGAAGTCTTTCATTTAAAATTAGCGGGCAAGTTTGCCTGTATCTCTTTCATAAGAGCACGGCAATCATTATCATTTAATGCTCTAGGAATACCAGAACGAAATGTTTTGAAGTCACCAGCAAATGCTGCACGTCTCATCTTCGTTCCTGAAATAGCGAATGTATCACCATCAGCGTCTCTACTTCCAGAAGATTTTATTTCAATCTTCCTGAATGAGAAATCCTTTCCGTTATATTTATGGAGGAATTGCATGGCACCAACCCTATCAGAACCTACAAGAAAGCACACCTCATCGTATCCTGCTAGCATCAGATCTTGCAAGATAGCAACAGGTTGTTTGGGTCCAGAAAATATTTTACCACGATGTTCAGGGAACATCTTATTCATGTAATGCAACTTACGGTCAGGAGGTAATGGATTGCTACCCTTCTTATCTACAGTTTGTGAAATATAGATGCGATAATCATATTGCCCAGCAGCTTTCTTCACACCATCAAAGTTATCTTTGTGTCCTGTGGTGGGTGGTTGGAATCTTCCAAATGTAAAGTAGCACTTCTTACCGTCTAACGCCATTGCTTCTGAAGAGTGAAGTTATTGTATGCAAACTCAAGACGGTTGACAAACTTGATCATGTCTCCATCCTTATGAAGGACATATCCTTCAGGAGTTGTGACCTTATATCCTTTCTCTGTCTGGACATATGTCCTAAACTCTTCCAGGTGGTCAAGTTTATCTATAACCATTTGCTTGACTGCTTGCAGTTCTTTATACAGTGCAAGCATTGCTTTGAACTTGTACACATTATCAACAAGGTAATTCTCACTCTGGTATACAAGATTACGTTTCTTAGTTAGGTTTGCAACGGTCTTGATCTTTGCAAGTTCTTTCTCCATCTTTGCATGGTAGAAGTTTGCCAGTTCATACACTGCTTCATCCACGTTACCAATGCTACGAGCATTCTTAATCTCGTTATTAAAATATTGTTTTAGATATGATGCAATATGAAACTTCTTGTCTCCTGTAGTACCTGTCTCCTTAACTAGTTCATCAAGAAAGTCACCACAGATATGACACATGCGTTCAATCTTTGCTACGTATGCATCAAACTTCATTTCTTCAGCATGGTTTAGTCCAACACGATCCATAGGAGTGTCATTTTTTATCACCAATACATCAGGAGAATCATTAACATTAGCACCTGCTCTAGCTTGCATGTTAGGAATATCATCACCCGTGTAATGAGTATGAAATACCACTCCAATCTTTGCTCGCTTTGCCTTCTGTCCAATAGGATGATCTACTGGAATACCATAGGTAATAGTGTTAGGACGGAACGTATATAATTTTTCTCCATGCACCACCTCTTGCTTTATATCTGTGGTAAACATGAGATCACCCTGAACTACACCTTCAATTCCTAGGTCAGCAAAGTACATCAAAGAAAATTTAAGTTTCTCTGCAAGATCTCCACTGTAATACATGTCCACATCTTCAGGACCATAGCAAATCTTAGGTTCTGTCTTTGCAAATACAGACTTAGTTCCTACAAAGAACATACCAGTCATAGGATCAGTGCCACATATAATAGACGGAGCTCCATCCCATTTTGTTTGCATAAATCCTGTGCTGTTATCACACCCAAGCATCTTACGTAGTTCCTTTAAGAAACCAACAGCAGCTTTACATCCCTCAACTCCATAGTTGAGCATCTCATCTTCTAAGTGTTCTAGGTGTTTGAGTTGAGTTACGTTTGCCATTAGTTCTTCTTGAAGTAGTCTCCATTGGTATGTGTAGGATAGACACCACCACTTTTGTTTCTTACGTTGAAACTAAACTCATATAATTTAGTTTCAAAAATCATATTAATTCTCTTTGCTTTACCGTTACCACCACCGTACTGAAGTTGGATTGTATTTCCAATGAGTGATGATGCATCTCTTAAATACTGGTCAGTAATTTGATAGAAATGTAATTTACCTCCGTCATAATGTGTCATCCAATATCCTTTACCAACGCCACTAGCAATTAAATCCTGCAACGCACTCTTTTGAGAATTAGTGAGAGTTACTGTACGTAAATGATTTTCCACAGAAGCACTAGCAGCATCCTTACCAACATATCTCTCAAATACCGACAAGAAATCTGTATGGTCAATGCCAAACATGTCTAAGTATGCTTGCCCAGCAGAAGGTACTTCTCCTCGTCTTAGATCTCCTTCTGGAAATAATCTTATATTGTTTTTACCACCACCAGCAACTCCACAATTAAAGAAAGATAGTGTGTCACCATATTTTACAGAGAGGTACGCATCACTCTTCTCACACCTAAGAACAATGTCTGCAACTTTCATACCAATGTCTGTAGTAAGTGTTCCACCACCAACCGAGATTAAAATGTTACTACCCTTTTGTACTAGCGGTCTCTTAGTGTCCGTCTCACCTGTTGCGATTACCTCCAGTATAGCACCATGCTTCTCCTGCACCTGGGTTGTTATGGCAGTTACATGATCGGACCACCGTGTTACAGGGAGACCTTGCTTCCAATCCTGAAGAGACTTTGCAAGAGACTTCTCATATTCAGTTCCAAAATTCTGTCTAGTTGTATTTGCTCCACGTCCACCAAACTCTTCAGTCTTCTCAAAGTCACCGAGGTCAAGATATATGTCCCTGTTTCTAGAGTTCACGTTGTTACATGTGAATTCAATATTATTTTTACCACGTAGACCAGCAAGCATTAAAGAATTAAACGCTCTCTTTGCAGCATTCATTCTCGCACGTCCAGCAGATCCACGCATTTCTGCAAAATCAAAATAGTTTGATACTATCTTAGTAGTCTTACCTGTTTTAGTCTGCCTAGTAATCTCAAACCCACCCATCTCAACCAGACCTTGATCTGTTTTGAAATGATTTACTTTTCCATTTTGAGACAGAGCTTTGTCAAAAAAGACATCTGTTCTATCGCGATACTTAGATCCTTTACGAGCGAAATCTGATGGCTTCATACAAAAAAACCTCCCATCTAACTATTTAGAGGGGAGGTTATTAATATTGAGTTATCAGTAGAGTTCTTCTTCCTTTTCAGATTCAATTACCACATCAGATGTGGGGTAAGATACACAGGTAAGTAGGAAACCTGCTTCTAATTGGTCGTCGTCAAGGAAAGACTGATCAGATTGATCAACAGTTCCTTCTACAATTTTACCAGCACATGTAGAGCAAGCACCAGCACGACAGGAGTATGGAAGATCTAGACCTGCTTCATCAGCAGCGTCTAGAATGTATTGATCAGATGCACAATCAAAAGTAGTTTCAGTGCCGTCAAGTTGTTTAATAGTTACGTTCATTTTAATAAAGAATGGATATTATATATCAGCGATCACCTGCCGCACGAACTTCAGAACGACGGATCTCAAATGACCCTCCAGGATAACGTTTCTCTAGTTTCTTAACGTTAGCTTCAATTACATCATCAAAAGAAACTCCAAGTGCCATTGTTGCTTGAGCAACATACCACAGAATATCACCGAGCTCAATGATAAGATGCTCACGATTATCTTCGTTCCAAGGTTTTCCTTGGAAAACCATCTTCTTAATGATCTCAAGGAACTCACCACCTTCAGCATTAATCCCAACACCACTAGTAAGGAGACGCTCAATATTGGCACCCTCACGATCCAACTCGCCAATACGATCAGCAAAGTCAACAAAGTTTGTTGAGCAGTCTGAAGTAACTGCAGACACAAACTCTTCATACCGATTGAAATTAATAGTCATATCAAATAATTGCTAGGTTTAAATCATAGGACACTACTGTCCTTTTGTCAACTGTACACATGTTCTTTCAAGAACTCATACGTAGATGGAAGTTTAGAAATCTCTTCATCCATTTCTTGTGTTCTTTGAACATAATTAGAATAAATTTTTTCCACAAGTCCTTCTGGCAGATTTAATTTATTTCTTAAGAAGTTACCAAATGGTCTATGTCCATTTCCAGATAAGACATACAAAAGACCAGCTGCATCACTAGGCCATTGATGTGACCAAGAATGTTTTTGTAGTAGAGCATCATACTCATTAGTGTATGATGTTCCACCCAGCATGGTAGTGGTTCTACAAAATTTAGACTCGTCAATATCAATCCAATTTTTTTCTAGTGTTTGATATCTCCAGTAAGGAGAATCATTTCTACTAGACATCTTATAATGCATTGATACAAAATTTCTCAAACCATTAACAGTTGTCTGAGAAGAATAATTATAACCATCAATATCCAGTCCAGTAACTTTAAAATTAGTTCTGTCTAAGATCTCAATGATATTCTCAATCATTTGATGGGTTGTAAGCAGTCCTGTAGACTCTAATGGTTCAATAAAACCATAAGAAAGACCTACTCCAACTACATTTTTTACCCACCCATCTTTACGAATTCCATGCCTGATGTTGATTTTTTTAATATCAATATCATCTACTCCCAAATAAGATTTAAACTCTTCTTCAGCAGAATCATCATCAATAAAATCACTAGAATATACGTAACCAGTTCCAACTCGGTTCCACAAAGGTATGTTCCAAGACCAACCACTACTCAATGCTGTACAATTAGTTACATTATTAATTTGAGTTTCTTTATTGGTGTAAGGAATTTTTGTAGCAATAGCTCTATCATTAGACAACCAGTCTTTATAAGATAAGAACTCAGAATTCATCTCCTTTTCAAGAAGAAGAGATTTAAATCCAGTACAGTCAATGAATAAATCTGCTTCATACTTGGTTCCACTATCTCCAACTACAGAAGTTAGATATCCATACTCATCTTTAGTAACAGAAACAATGTCATCAGTAAAGTGCCGAACATTATTAGGTTCACATACTTTTTTTCGTAAGAATTGACCAAATGCAGTCGCGTCTAGATGGTATGATAAGTCTCTATCAAAATTATAATTAAATTCTTCCTCAGAATTTAGAGAAAGTTTATTATGTTTTACAAGGTAGTAATTATCACTGTGATATTCAGCAAATGAATTGTGATCTAGATCATACTTAGAAGCAATGAATGCCCACTCAGTAATACTTTTATCATCTACAGCATCACCAAATGGATATTCATATGTTTTTCCTTTCTCGTAAAAATCTGTGAATCTGATAGATGCTTTATAAGTTGCATTGCAATGAGGCATCCAATCTTCGTCTTTCAACTTAAGAAGTTTCAGGAAATTATTAAATTGAAGTAATGTAGATTCACCAACGCCAACAATAGGAACATTTTTAGACTCAACTAAAGAAACTTTTACTTGATCTTTAAAATAAGAACTAAGAGCTGCAGCAGTCATCCAACCAGATGATCCACCACCAACTACCAAAATATTTTTAATTCTCATACGTTCCATTCAGCAAATTTAGACAGTCGGTTTTGCGATTCAGCAAATTGAGAAAACTGTTCTCCAGTATCTTCATCTGAAATATTAATATCAGATGCATCTTCAGCGACATCATACAACTTCATTTTGGATCTGTCAATTCCCACCATGAATTTTCGTGAGGTAACGAGGTCTGAGTATCTGTTTTTAAGTTGTTTGACCATGAGGCGACCCTGTTGTTCCAACTCCTCAGTAGAGATAAGGGCAAACATAAAATCAGCAGTGGCAGGTAGACCAAAAGACTCAGAAGTATCGGTAAGATCTGGATCACTATTGCCAAAACCACTACGAGTAGTCTGAGTGGCACTAACAATAGGGACCCCAACTTCCACAGCAAGACCACGAAGCTCCTCAGCAATCGCCTTGACATACGTATAACTGTTGACAATAGCACCTTTGTACCTCACACTTGCACAGATATTAAGATAGTCCACAAAAATAATATGTGGTTTGAAATCTTTCTTCAATTTAAGATCACTCAAGAGTGCCCTAAAATGTCCTGCATGTGCAGATGCTGTTGGATACTCTTTAATAATAAGTTTGCCCTGAGTCTTACGAGCAATCTCATTGACCTTACTGGTAAACAGAACTTCAGGTAGATCAATGATATCTTTTACAGGAACGTTCAGAAGGTTCGCGTCAATTCGTTCAGCAATCTTTTCCTCTGCCATTTCACATGTAATATAGAGTACGTTGTACCCCTGTGTGAGCGCGGCACTAGCCTGATGGCACATGAATAGAGACTTCCCGACGCCCGTTCCAGCAAGAGCGACATTGAGAGTCTTGTTACTGAGACCACCTTTCGTAATGAAGTTAAACTTATCAAGGTCAAAGGGAATCTTTTCTTCTTTGCGGTGGTAAAATTCATATCTGTCTGTTGCTTGTTCTATGTAATCGTGTCCGATGTGTTCATCAAACGAAACTGCCAAGGCTTCTTGGAGAATTGAGGGTATCGCATCTCGCGAAATCTTTGGATCGCCTCCGTCTGCGATCTTGATTGATTGCATGAGGGCGAGGTAAATTGCTCGGTCCTTACACCACTTTTCCGTGGCGTCAAGGAGCCACTCGTAGTCAACCCACTCATCGCTGAGTTCTCGTACTGCCTGTACCGAATTTTGAAACGCCTCCTCTGTGAGATCGTTGCGATTCTGAAGATTAATCGTAAGAACTTCTTGAGTAGGAACTTTGTCGTACTTACTAGCGAAGTCAGAGATCTCTTCGTAAATAATTTTCTCATGATATTCTTGAAAATAATCTGCTTTCAAAAAAGGAACTACCTTACGGTAATACTCCTCGGTAAAGAGGAGATTACGCAAGATAGTTTGTTCAATACGCTCAGTTGCCATAGGAGAATTCCTGCTTTGCTGCCTCTTCAAGTTTTTCCATCACTTCGGGGGTGAAATACTTTTCTGGATTAGCGAGTACAGACTTAGGATAAACAGAAGATTCACCAAATTTGATACGATTGCCGACCCGTTTGAAGATTCCGTACTGTTCACCCAGTTCCAGTAGTCCGTAATACTTGTCAAGTCCACGGTCGTCAAAAAATAGACGAGTCTCAACTTTACTACCCTCCTTGGTTAGACGAGATTTCTTTGCTTCACACTTGATGATGTTACCCACCAGTTCAGTGCCATCTTTCTCCTTCTTCTTGCCAAGATAGATGATAGTAGATGCAGCATACTTAAGACCTGTACCGCCTCCCATCTCCTTTGTGGGGATGTAGGAACCGATCACGTCATAGGTATGGTTTGTGACGATCATAGGGACTTGTGCCTGTCCAAGCTTCAATGTTAGCACACGAAAGGCACCCTTGATCAACTGACTCTTGGTCATGTCACGAACTTGTTTGTCATTAGCGATGTCTTCCATCTCCTTGGATGTTGAGAGCATACCCAGAGAGTCTAACACGAACATCATAGGCACCCGTTCTTCCTTAGGTTCCTTCATATATTTGTCAAGGATCCTACATGCCTGTGTCCTGAACTCCTCAATAGTAGCAACAGGGAACAGAACCATACGTTGAGAATCAATCCCACGAGACTCAATCATGTCACGGGAAATGGCGGATTCAGTTTCAAAATAAATGACGCCACCTGTAGGATTAGCGTCAAGGAAATTACGAACGACACTGAGAGCAAAAAAAGTCTTGCCCGTGCTTGATTCTCCTGCCAAGGCAGTAACTTTGTTGGAAGGAAGACCTCCAAACAACGAACCACTAACCAGGGCGTTAAAGATATAACTGCCAGTGTCAACATAATTAGTAATGTCGCCAGCAGCAACTCCTTCACTAACCAAACCAGCAAATTCGTTTCCACTTTCTTTAATTACAGAATCTAAGAATCCCATTGATCTACTGCCTCCTCATAGAAATTAACATAATTATAATCGTTCCGCATTAGTTTGGCAAATGCCATAGCGGTATTGTAGTCTTCAAAGCACTTAAGGTCTTCGGGACCAACTTGACCCACAACATGGTTAGTCCATGTGACCACAAAGATTTTTTTACTCACTCAAAGAAACTCCCAATTGACACAGTTTTTTGATGGGTCCAACCAATGCATTGTAGCACATTTTTGAGTGGTTCTAAGAATGATTTTTCAAACTGTGTTTGGTAATCCACATACTTTTCAATACCAAATTCTTTGGGGACATCACCAAAGAAACTGATACAGTTTTCATGTAATGGATTTGGAGTTTTGAGATACATGAACTTGATCTTCTCACCCTCTTGGATGAGTTGATGCTTGTGTTCAATCTTATGCTTTTTGATGTAGTGATTATACAGCAGAGCACCCCTT
>TARA_B100000674_G_scaffold123378_1_pt1 | contig 10471 bp, 5 predicted proteins | sample TARA_B100000674 | Tara Oceans TARA_B100000674 (sample SAMEA2622759) | marine metagenome | biome: marine biome (ENVO:00000447); feature: surface water layer (ENVO:00002042); material: "saline water (ENVO:00002010), including plankton (ENVO:xxxxxxxx)" | depth 5 m
GGTGGCGCCTCCTCTGGCCCGAAGATTGAGGAAGTCGACTAAACGTCGTCGCCTTTCTCAGTTCGAGTGCCGTCACTCTTTGGGAACTGATGAACGATTTTCCGCCGGCGGCGGATTTTTAGCCGAGGTTGTTTGCTTAGAATGATGCAATAAAAATCAAATTTTTCACTCTTCTCTCGTCTTTTCCGCAACATTCCGTTACATTACATAAACTACCGACTCATTCCGCTCCCTCGTCTAAGCATCGCCGCGAGCTGCGTGCGCGTGATCGAGACGCCCGCCTGTTGCTCAGCGGGCACGGGTTTCGCTCGAAACGCGGGTCTCGCGACGTTCTCGCGCTCCTCTTCTTCTCGACGCGTGCGCGCGAACTTGCGTTGATGATATGCGCCTCTCTTCTCCGTCGTCAGATTAAACGGTGCGATCTCCGTGAGCACGGCGCCCGTGATGGAGATGCGTTTACGCTTGCGCGTATCGGCGGGCGTTTGGTCCGCGACGGCGGCGTTCACCGACGGTGCGGACGTGCGCCGAGACCGAGTGCGTCTCATTGCGGAGGAGACGTCATCCACCGTCGGTGTCGGCGCCGGATTCACGGCGCTGATGCGCCTCGACGTGAGCGAACGCGTCACCTTGGATTTAATCGTCGTGTACGGCGGCGCGTACGAGCTCGCCCGACGACGCTCCTTCTCCTTCTCCATGGCGGCTTTTTGGTTTTGAATCTCCAATAGTTCGCGCTCCTCCGTGGTTAAGATTTTCTGCTTCATGCGCGTTCTGGTAAACTTGGGGCTCACCGCTCGCGTCGTCGTCGTCGAGGCGGGAATTTGCGTCAAGTCCTCGTAATCCGTCGTGCGCCCACCGATCTCGAACGCGCGTAATTTCTCCTTGCGCGATCTAAACTTTTCCGCCGCGGGTTCCGTCTTCTTTGCGCTCTGGCGATACCGAGACGCCGCGGTGACCGCCTTCTTCACCCTTCCCGCCTCGCTCTTCGACGCTCGCTTCAATGTTTCTTTATGTTTCGCGATCACCGCCGCGCGGGGCACGATCGGATGCGGCGTCTTCAAGATGCGCTTCGCCGGCGTCTGAGACGCAAAGCGACTCTTCCTCGCCGTCCTCGGCGTCGTCCCTCTCTTCGCCGACGAATCCTCGTTCTTCTTCTCGCTCGATGCGGCGAGCATGGCGGCCAATCTCGGCGACCGTCGCACCGGCGTCCTCTCGCTCGCGCTCACCGGCGTCTTCGACCCGTTCGCCGACCCGCGCGCCGACGTCTCTCGTCTCGGCGCGCCCAACCGCCTCGGCGTCCTCCGCGGAGTCTTACCCTCCGCGCTCTCGCCGTTCGCTCCCTCCCTCGGCGACGTCCTATCGACGTCCCCGTTCATGCCTCTATTCTCGGGATCGTTCATGAACGTCGACGCCGCGTCCGTGGACATCGCCTGCGCTTTACACCCGCTCGCCGAGGCGCCCGCGCGCACGCGCGTCCCGCGCGGTGTCGCCAACGCCCGAGGCGCCGCGCTCTCGAAATACGACTCCGCCCCCGCGTCCGCGACGTCCGGATCGGCGTCGAAATCGCAATACTTGGGCGCCGTGAATTCCCACCTGCGTCGCGCGCGCGAGCGCGGCGTCAGTCGTCGGATTGATTTAAACTTTAAAACGGGCCACCTGGGCGCGAGGAAAACGCGCGTCGAGACGGACGCGCGCGCGAGAGAGGACGACGTCGACGCGCGAGACGCACTTTTTACCGTCCGCGTCCATGACGGAGACGCGGGTCGAGGCGAGACGCGCGCGCGAACGCCGCGATGTGCGAACGCGACAGTTGGGCGCCGGCGAGGAAACCGCGCGGACGAGACGACGAGCGAGCGAGCGAACGAGCGAGCGAGATTGGACCAGTGCGTGATGACCAGTGCGTGATGACTAAGAGAATACGTTCGTGCTACAACAGAGTGACGCGGGAGTCGAGTGACTGTCGCGCGAGCGAGGACGTCGAAAACTCGTCGACGACGCGTCAGAGAAGTTCCATCTCGGCTTGCAACGCCTTGAGCTCCGCCTCTTCGTCCTCCGGCGTCGAGGAAACCGCCGCGGGCGCGACCGGCACGGACGGTAAGGGCACGCTCGGCATCGCCGGTTCCTCCTCCAATTCCTTGGCCAACTCGCGATCGAGCAGACTGTCCTCCACCTCCAACGCGTCCAGTTCCTTCAACTCCTCCTCCAACTCGTCCTCGTCCAGCTCCGCCGCGAATCCCACCGGTTGTCCCAGCGCCTCCTGCACCTGTCGCATCTGATCCGTCTGTTCATTGATCACGTCCATCGTCGCGTCCACGTCCTCGATCTTCGTCTCTTTCGCCATTCTTCGCATGGCGTCCGCGCCGCTTCGAAGCGCCCCGTACGTCTCGCTCGTCGCCTTGGAGCCCTCCAACATGATGACTTGTTCCTGTAATTTCAACTGCGAGGTCGCCAACGCGTCCAACTGCGCCTCGTACATCTTCTTCTTCTTCAGGTGATGAATCGCGCGTCGCTTATTTCCCTGACGATTCGCCTCGCGCGCGCGCGCGAGCTCCTCGGCGATCTTCTTGCCCATGAGCGCCTCCTTCTTTTCCAACATCTCCAGCGTCTGCGTCGTCGTTCGAGTCGATCGATCGTTCCAATCGGTCAGTCCACGCGAGAAATCGCATCACGCGCGCGTCGACGAGACTCGGCGCGTCGAGACATCGATCGACGCGTCGATTTCATTCGATTCATTCGAGATTCTCGAATCATCAAAATCGCGCAATCATGCACGCATTCGTCCGCGCGTTCCCTCGTCTCGCGTCGCGTCGCGCACCGTCTTGATCTTATCGATCGCATCGATCGGCGTCGTCCCGCCCCTCGCGCCGTCGCTCGCGCTCGACGCGCTCGTGGACGCGCGCGCGTATCCAAACAGTTTTCGAAACATGACGACGCGAAATGGCGCGCGCGGTCAAAAGTGCCCACCTGGAGACTTTCGCGTCGACGCGGAGGCGGCGCATTGTACGATGGTTTCGTATTACATTTTCGAAACGAGCGGTCGCGTTGAGTTCGTCATGCGCTGAGTTCGTCGGCGAGAGCGTCGAAGACGTTTTTGGCGGCGACAGGCGCGGGCGCGTCGGCGGTTTTGGGCGCACACGCCGACGGGGCGGCGGGCGCGGCGGCGGCCTCGGCGTCCTTGGCGTCGTGTGGTTTGGGTTTGGCGAAGCGGATCTTGTCGTCCAATTGGAGGGAGAGTTTTGTGAGCTCGAGCTCGAGGGCGGAGACGTTCTCGCCGGCGTCCTTGGCGGCTTGAATCTTAGCCTTGAGTTCCTTTTCCTCCTTGAATTCCTTGCGCTTGACGGCGCCAACGGAGCGCTTCAAATCTTCAGCCTGCCAATCGCGACCGGCTTCTTTGAGCGCCTCCTCGCGCGGACGAGCGCCACCGAAGAGGGAGCTCTGCGTCTGCGCCGCGCCGACGGGGGCGTCGGTGGACCGCTTTTGGAGACTGAGCTTGGGTCTCGCCGCGCGTTCCCCGGGCGTCGCCTCGCGAAGATCGTCCTCCTTGCGAGCGTTGAACGAGGGCTTGCGTCCCCATCGATCGCCGTCGGAGTCCTTCGGTTCTTCGTATTGGCGGCGCTCGGTCGGGCGTTCCTCGCTTCGCGCGGGAATGGCTTCGCGAGGCTTGTCCTCGACGTACTTGACATCCACGGGCTTGGCGCCGCCGAAGAGCGAGCTCGAACCCGAGCTCGCGTTCGTCGACGCGGATTCTGACCGTGGCTTGAGCTGCAACTTCGGACGCTCGCCCAGCGGTGCGTATCTATCATCCGCCGGTGGTTGCGCCGCGGCGGTACGGTTGCGCAACGAACCCCAATCTCTATCCACTTGCGGCGCTCGGTCTTCGTACCGCGAATCACGCTCGGGAAGTTGCTTTCTGTCTCTGCTCCAGCTCTCGCTCTCGTCCGCGCGAGACGGTCCGAGCTCCTCGCGAGGCGGACGCTCAGCGAAATCACCGAAACCTCTGCGTTCCTCGCGGTCGCCGTAGCGGTCGCCGCCGTAGCGGTCGCCGTAGCGGTCGCCGCCGTAGCGGTCGCCGCCGTCTCTGTCGCCGTATCCGCCTCTGTCGCCGAAACCTCCGCGTCGTTCACCGTACCCACCGCGTCTGTCGCCGTATCGATCGTCCGCGGGGGGCGCACGACGATCGGATCCCCAGTTGGAGGACATGTCCGCGCGAGACGGGCCTTGTTCTTCGCGACTCTCTCTGTCGCCGAACTCGCCGGCGTCTCGTTCGTACCGACCCGGTCGACGCTCGTCGCGATCACCTCGATCGCCGTACCGATCGCCGCCGTACCCGCGATCGAACCCACCGCCGAGTCGTTCATCGCGCGACTCGTCGTCCGGTCGCGAGCTCGGCCCCGACGGAAGCACGATTTCGTCGCGATGTCCAAAGAAACCGCCGCCGCCGCCCGATCGACCGGGCGGCGCATACGACGATCCACCGCCACCACCGGCGCCGCCCGCGAATTCCGCGAGCGAGAGCTTGACAGCCTTGGCTTTCTTTTCTTTCTTCGTCTCCTTCACGGTCGCCGCGACGCCGAGCGTCGGAAACGACGACGCGTCCTCCTCCTTCGCCGCCTCTCCCAGGGATGGGAACGCGGCGTTCGCCGCCGGGGCGTCGTCTTTCGCATCATCGGTCTGCACCAATCCCGCGAAAACACACACATCACGCGTCGTCAGTCATTCATCGTCGCTTTCGCTCGCGAGAGCGCCGAAGACGCCCTCGCCCTCCGCCCTCGGCGTCTCCGGCCCCCGAACCCATCGAATCTCGAACCGTCCGCACCGCCCTCTCCGCGCGCGCGATCGAGCGCACGCCCTCGATCGATCGATCGATCGATCCAGCGCATTTCCCATCGTCCCATTCGCGCGTCATCCCTCGCGTCCCGTCTCTCATCCCGTCGCCCGCGCGTCGATCATCGCGATCGTCCATCGCGCGCGGCGCCGCCGACGCGTCGTCCCGAGAGATGCGCGCGCGACGACGGACGCGCGCGCGACCGACGCGGGCGATCGACATCGCGCGCGATGGACGAGGTGATATTTTTCGCGTCGCACGCACCCGTTCGCTCCACGCGGCGGCGTTTCCCCACGCCATGGTCGAGTCGTGCGCGTGTGACGCGCGTCTCGCGCTGGGTCTTTGACGAGGTGAGGTCTCCGGGTGGAGGTCTACAGGTACTCGTCTACAGGTACTTTTCGCTCTCAGTCTCGTACAGCGTGCGGGCGATGTCGGCCTCGCTCGCGCTCTCGGCGGCGGCTATGATATCTGTGGGGAGGATGGAATCGTCCTCGGCGGCGTCCTCGGAGTAGATGAGACTGACGGCGCTGCCGGATTTGGAGGCGCGGCGGCGAGGGGAGCCGGCGCGGGAACCCCCGGCGAGGTCGCCGGCGTCGCTGGCGTTACGCTCCATCTGGACGTAGGAACCGCGAGAGGCGAAGGAAACGGTGTTCCAACTGGGGACGCGGCCGCGGGAACCCATGCGGCCGTGGTGGCGGAGGTTTTTGCGAAGGGAGGCGACGCACTCGTCGAGGACGAGCTCGACGCCGCACGCGTGCTCGATGACGGCGAGTTGCGGCCAGATTTCCTTCTCGGCCATGGTGGCGGTCTCGAATAAGAACTCGCGCGTGGGGTTGCTGGCGATGTGTGAGAACTGTTTCCACGTGTACCACATGACGGCGGTGGCGTCGCCCTCCCACTGTTGGCCGAAGAGTTTGAAGACGTCGAAGACGTCGACGCTCGGAACGAGATCCAAAATTTGTCGACATCGATGTTTCCACTCACTCTCGACGAAATACGCCAAGAGCGCGAGGGTGCTTCCGCACGAAGTGAACCATCGCTTCACACGCAACAGAGGGACGATGTGTGGATTCGTCTGAGAGACGATGAAGTAATTGCAGTTGAAGAGTTGTCGCAGATTGTCCACGGGTAAATCCGCCTCGAGACTGCCGTCTCGCCACCGTCTCGGTCCGAGCTTCCCTTCGGGTAACCACGGGACGAACGCGCCGTTCCGAGATTTCGCCAGGAGCGGTTGCGGCGGGAACAGGGACGGAAACGCGCACGACGCGGCGACCGCCGACCAGAGCACGACGTGCGGAGACGTGAGGTAGTTGAGCAGACGCGGCTTTTCGCCCACCGTCGTCGCGCACACGCACACGTTCAGAATGCGACCACCGCTTCTGTCGTACGCCTCTTGAAACGTCAAATCTCCGAGCAACGCCCGGAGACATCGCTGGAAGAACTCAATGTCGTGAAGAGCGCCCGTGCGCAGGTAATGCTTCATCACGCTCATGGGATCGTTGCCGCTAAAAAACGTCAAATCGGGCAACAGATCCCAAAAGTTGTCGTCGCTGAAAAATTCATCCAACTCTTCCTGCGTTCGGCTCCCTATGATGGCCGCGATGATCGATCCCACGGATGATCCCGCGAGCACGCGCGGGAGTAAATGTTTTCTATTCAACGCTCGCGCGACGCCGATGTGAAACGTCCCCAGCGTGCCCCCGCCGCTCATCATTAACGCCGTTCGCCCGAAACAATGTCGCGTCTCCTGTAAAAACACCAATTTCTCCTGAATCGTCACCGTCTCATCCTGCGCGATGCTGATCAACTGACTCTTGAGCTCGGTCATGTACTGTCGCACCGCCCGAGGCACGCCGTGCGTCTGCCCGCTCAGCGTCATTCGAACCTTTTGATCGCTCGAATCCAACGACCCGAGATTACGTAAAATATCCGCTCGCAATAGAAACATCATCTCCTCCACGTTCCCCGCCGCGCGCTGCGCCTGCAACTGCCGTAATTGCTCGTCGATGAGGTCCACGTCGTACGTCCTCGAACCGCTCCCCCAACCGCCGCGAGTCAACTCGCCCTCGCCGCTCGCTGCTCTTCTCTCCTCCTCCTCCTCATCGAACCGCTCCAACTCGATCGCCGCGTCCTCGAACGCCTCGTACGTCTCCGCCTCGGCCATCTCGGCCAATATCTCGCGTCGTCGTCGCGCTCTCGCCCTTCGCTCGCGTCTGTCCTCGCCCGACCGCGCGCTCGCCGCCGCGCCCGTCGCCGCCAACGCCAACATCACCACCAACACCGTCCGCGCGCGACGATCCTCGTACACACGTCGCGCGAATCGCATCATCGCTCGCGCCGGCGTCGCCGCCGTTCGCTTGAACGACCCGGGCGTCGGCGCGCGCGAAGGACCGGTCGCCGCTGAAAATACCCACAGATTCATCAACTCGTCCGCGTACGCGCGCGCATCGCGAACGACGCGAAGCGACGCGTCGTACACCCGCATCTCGCGTTGTGTTTCCACGCACGTTCGATGTCGCGCGCGATCGCACCCAGCAGCGCGAACGACAGTCACGTTTTGACGACGGCGCCCGATCCGACGAGGATCTCTCTAACGAACTCTTCGCGAAATCGCGACGCGCCCACGTCACTCACGCGCGCGACGCGCGTTCGAGCCGACGTTTGAGCGCATAAAGTGATAGAAAAAGGTTCACCGCACCTTTTCCGCGCGCGTCGGAGGACGAAGACGCGAGATCGATCGCGAGACGACGATGGGCACGCAGGAATTATCAGCCAACCGGCGGCTGGGCACGGTGGCGAATCACGTCGCGCCGCGACGCGCGGGCGACGATGGTGACGGTCGAGGCGATGATGGTACGGAGAGAAACGATGCGCGCGCGCGACCGACTCCGAGCGGTGGCGCCGGGACGCTGCGGTGCGTGGACGGACGCACGGGCAAGTCGTACGATTTGGCAATCTCGGCGGATGGGTGCGTCGACGCGGCGGCGTTTAAACAAATCAAGGCGGGCGGGGACGGTCGAGGGTTGGTCCTGTACGATCCCGGATACGTGAACACGGCGCCGTGCCGATCGAAGATTTCCTACATCGACGGTGATCGCGGCATCTTGCGATACAGAGGGTACCCGATCGAGACGTTGGCGGAGTCGTCGACGTATCTGGAGTCGGCGTTCGCGTTGGTGTACGGAGATTTACCGAACGCGAGTCAGTTGATGGAGTGGGAGCGGGCGATCGCGAGGCACAGTGCGTTACCAGTGCAGGTGGTGCACGCGATCGAGGCGTTACCGCACGACGCGCATCCGATGGCGGTGATGTTGGCGGGTTTGAACTCTCTGAGCTCGATGCATCCGGAACAGAATCCGGCAATCGCCGGGGGTGGTATTTACAACTCACACGCGGTTCAGGATAAACAAATCGTGCGAATCATTGGGAAGATGACGACACTCGCCGCGCACGCGTATCATCGCAACACGGGACGAGCGCCGGCGGCGCCGAACACGAGAATGTCGTACGCCGAAAACTTTCTGTACATGCTCGACGCGGGTTTGGACAATCGACATCGACCGCACCCGAAGCTCGCCAAGGCGATGGACGTCATGTTTTTGCTCCACGCCGAACACGAGATGAATTGCAGCACGGCGGCGTGCAGACACTTGGCGTCGAGCGGCGTCGACGTGTTTTGTGCCGTCGCCGGCGCGGTGGGTGCCCTCTACGGACCGCTTCACGGCGGCGCCAACGAGGCGGTGTTGAAGATGCTCGAACGCATCGGAAACGTCGAGAACATTCCAAACTTTTTGGCCGGTGTCAAGGAGAAGAGATACGTGATGTTCGGATTCGGTCATCGCGTGTACAAGAATTTCGATCCGCGTGCGAAAATCATTCGCAAGATTGCCAACGACGTCTTCGAACTCGTCGGTCGCGATCCCTTGATCGACGTCGCCATCGAGCTCGAAAAGCAAGCGCGCGCGGACGAGTACTTCGTCAAGCGCAAATTGTACCCGAACGTGGACTTTTACAGCGGACTCGTGTATCGCGCCATGGGGTTCCCGCCCGAATTCTTCACCGTGCTCTTCGCCATTCCGCGAGCCACCGGATACCTGTCGCACTGGCGCGAGAGTCTGAACGATCCCGATCAAAAAATCATGCGACCTCAGCAGGTATACCAAGGCGAATGGTTGCGTGATTACGTGCCGATCACATCTCGGTCTCGCTCGCTCACGGACGCCATGGAGGACATTCAACCGTCCAACGCGGCGAGACGACGCATGGCGGGGGACCCCTCCGACGCGCATCCGTGGTTCGGCAACGGTATGGAGATGAGCACGCCGGCGTGGCAATCCGGCACGACGGTCGGCGACGCGACGAGCGGTGTCGAAAATTGTCTCGTAAAAAACGTCGCGGCGGGCAAGTGATGAACGACGCGCGCGAAAACACCTCTGACGCAGCTTTTACGATTACAACACCTTGTACACTCAACGATGTCCCCAGTCGATGCACTCCCTCGTTCCAAATATGTTCGTGCGCCAACGCAAACACGGCGGAACGCCGCCGTTGATCGCGACGGTTTGTGAAAGGTACATGCGCTCTCGCGCGCGTCTCGGGTCGCACAGACCGCCCTGCACCTCGATCGGCGTGCAATACTCGTACACTTGTTCCAAATCCGGTTGGCAGTAACTCCACGTCAGAGGCGCGTTCATCCGCGAGATGCGCTCGCGATACCACGTTCCGCGCGGTTCGTACGTACATTTGCGTAAAACCTCTTCCACGCTGCACGGACGCACGAGCGTGGCGCATCGCATGTAATCGTCGAGCGCGGTGGGATTGCCGGGGAAAATGGTGCTGAACCACGTCAGCTGCTGCATGAGACGCCCGATCTCCCCTTGCGGTTCAAACATCACGCGCGAGCCATCGGCGTCGTATATGACGTACGCGTCGTTCTGATACGCCACAAAATCCGCGGGCGGATGATACGCCGGCGCGAAATCGCCGCGATACGTCATCTCCTCCGCGCGCGTTCGCGCCACGCGCTCTAAATCCGCCTGAATATCGTACGCGATGTCGTCCAACGTCCGTCGAATCGCCTCTCGATCCGCATCCGTGCCCGAGGACTGTTCCAACAGACTCACCTCCAATTTTGCCACCTCTAACTCGACGTACTCGTCGAAAGTTCGCGGCGCGGCGAACGCGGCGTCCGTCCCGCGCCTCCGTCCCGAATCCGCCGTCTCGAACTCGCGCCACCACGTCTCGTCCATCCACGCCCCCTCGTCCCCGTACTCGTACTCGTACTCGTACTCGCGCGCCGTCCCACCGCCGCCGGACATGCTCCCCGTCGACGCCCCTCTTCCTCGCGCGTCGTCTCCGTACACGCGAACCGTCCTCGCGCGCGACGCCACCGAATCCAACCCACTCGCCGAGACGCGCACCGTCGCCGAGACCGCGCACGCGAGACCGACCACGACGCGCGCGCGCGCACGCATCGATCCGCGTCGTCTCGAGCGACGCCTTTCCACCCCCGCGTCGTGTGACGCGTCCTCGTCCGTCGTTCGTGCGCTCGAGGCGGCGCCACGGGCGTTCGACGATCGATATTCCCTTCGAGTCACGACTCGCCAGTCGAGGGACACGACGCCCGCACCCCTAAACCCTACGGACGGA
>TARA_B100000674_G_scaffold194262_1_pt1 | contig 10469 bp, 7 predicted proteins | sample TARA_B100000674 | Tara Oceans TARA_B100000674 (sample SAMEA2622759) | marine metagenome | biome: marine biome (ENVO:00000447); feature: surface water layer (ENVO:00002042); material: "saline water (ENVO:00002010), including plankton (ENVO:xxxxxxxx)" | depth 5 m
CCCATCTGGGCGGTGCCGATGATGATGCCGCCAACCACGTTGATAAACGTAATCAGGATACCGGCAACGGCGTCACCACGAACGAATTTGGACGCACCGTCCATGGACCCGAAGAAGGAGCTTTCATCTTCAAGTTCCTTACGACGCGCCTTGGCCTGTTCTTCGTTGATCAGGCCCGAAGACAAATCGGCGTCAATCGCCATCTGCTTACCGGGCATCGCATCAAGGGTAAAGCGTGCCGCGACCTCGGCGATACGGCCGGAACCCTTGGTGATAACCACGAAGTTAATGATCACCAGGATGGCAAAGACGATAATCCCGATGACGAAGTTGCCTGAAATCAGAAAGCTGCCAAAGGCCTCGATAACCGCACCGGCGGCATGCGTGCCTTCGTGACCATGACCCAGAATCAGACGCGTGGTCGCGATATTCAGCGCAAGACGGAGCGACGTTGCCACCAGCAGGATTGTCGGGAAGGAGTTGAATTCAAGCGGCTTCTGAATGAACAGCGAGGTCATCAGGATCAGCACAGAGAAGCTGATCGAAAGTGCTAGCATGAAGTCCAGCAGCCATGGCGGCATCGGGAACATCATGACCACAAGGATCATGATAAAGCCAAGCGCCATGGCGATATCGCCACGTTTCATGGCCGAAGATACACGCGACTGAATGGCGCCGAGATTTAGCCCGCCCGGCGCACCGCCACCGGGGCCCTCAGAGCCACCGGAACCAGTCGGTGTGATGTCTTGACCTTCGGCCATTGTCTTTGCTTGTTATCCTGTTGCGTGCTCGATGTCCGTTGCGCTTTGACCTGTCTTGAAGATGGGGACAGCGCCGGGATTTTTCATGTTCAGTCCTGGCCATCGCCCGGTGCGGGTACGGCAAGTCCTTCGTCGGTATACTGGCGCAGCTTGTTGCGCAGGGTCCGAATGGAAATGCCAAGAATGTTGGCCGCATGGGTCCGGTTGCCAAAGCAATGTTTGAGCGTATCGATAATCAGATCACGTTCGACATCCGCCACCGTGCGTCCGACCAGTGCAGAGGTCATCGAACCATTGCCGGCAGTGCTTTCATCCGATGCGCCGCTGTCAGCTGCATCAGCACCCTGATCATCTGCGGGCGTATGTTCTGCCGGTGCTGATGGTGCAGGGGCGGGCGGTGGTGTTGGTGTGCTGGACTGATAGGCCGAAGACGCAGCACCATAGGCCGCATTGGCGTTCGCATAGGCCGAACTTGCCCGTGCCGGGGCCGCAGGTGCGGCTGGTGCCGGGGTAGGGGCCTGTGGTGCGGCGGCCGGGGCCGGTTCGCTGCTACCTGATCCCGAAAGCATGATGGCTTCTGGTCCGATTTCATCAGGACCCGCGATCAGAACCGCGCGATGCATGGTGTTTTCAAGTTCGCGCACGTTGCCCCGCCAATGATGGGACAACAGACGCTGTATGGCCAACGGGCTGATCGGGCGGATCGGCACGTCATTGGCTTCGGAATATTTTTTGACAAAGAACTCGGCCAGAACCGGGATGTCGTCGGGGCGTTCGCGCAGTGACGGGATATCCAGATTGACGACGTTTAGGCGGAAATACAAATCCTCGCGGAAGTTGCCGGCATTGACCTCTGCCTCAAGATTACGGTTCGAGGTCGCAAGGATGCGGACATCGACCTTGACCGGGGTTTTGCCACCAAGCCGGTCGATTTCCTTTTCCTGAATGGCACGCAGAAGCTTTGCCTGCAGGCGAACATCCATTTCGCTGATTTCATCAAGCAAAAGCGTGCCGCCATTGGCTTCTTCGAATTTACCAATGCGTCGTGCCTGGGCACCCGTGAACGCACCTTTTTCATGGCCGAACAGCTCGGACTCAAGCAGGTTGTCCGGGATTGCCGCACAGTTGACTGCAACGAACGGCTTGTCCGCACGGTTGGATTTGCGGTGCACGTAGCGCGAAATGATTTCCTTACCGGTACCGCTTTCACCCGTTATCAGGATCGATGCCGAACTGTTGGCGACCTGACCTGCCAGACGCAGGGTTTCGGCCATGCGGGCGTCGCGATGGATCAGCGCGTGGCTTTCTTCGGTGACGGCTTCGAAAATGGCGGCAATCAGATCGGCTTCTGGCGGCAGGGGAATGAATTCCTGTGCGCCGGCCTTGATGGCATTTACCGCGCCATTCACATCATTGCCGATGCCGCATGCGACAACAGGCACAGTAATGCGCTCTGCACCCATGCCTTCAATCAGGGCAGCGACGTCAAGGGTGATGTCAGCCATGACCAGATCAATCCGGTTGCCAGCTCGCAGGATGTTCAGCGCCGTCGTAACACTTTCGGCCAGCTGGACCGAAGCGCCGCGCGCCATTGCGATCTTGCTGGCTGCGCCTATCTGTCCGCCCAGTCCACCAACGATCAGTACCTGCATCGTCTCATCTCTTTCCGATCAGTTTCGGGGACCTTGCGCACCAAATGATTATGGGCGCGCAAGGCCGTATTCACACGTGTGATCAATCGAAGTAGCTGACGCGTTTTGACGGCGGCAGGATCGAGTTGATCAGCATTTCCAGACGGCGGGGGTTTTCCTGCCGACCGATGGAAACAGCACCAACCATATAGACCGAGTTCAAAAGCTCTTCGTCGCTGGAGTTACGTTCAAGCTTACCGGCAAGCGGCATAAAGACCATGTTGGCCAGAACCGCGCCATAGAAGGTGGTCAAAAGCGCAACAGCCATCGAAGGACCAATCGAAGACGGATCATCAAGGTTACCAAGCATCTGCACCAGACCGATCAGCGTCCCGATCAGGCCCATCGCCGGCGCAACGTCACCGGCCTTTTTCATGATGTTGGCACCTTTCTGGTGACGGCCGATGGTGGCGTTCATGTCCTTGCGCATGATGGCTTCGACTTCCTCGGGCGGGGTGCCGTCAACGACCAGCGACAGACCTTTCCAGAGGTATTCCTCGCTTTGCAGGCTATCAAGATGACCCTGAAGCGACAGAACGCCGCCCTTACGGGCGATTTCGGCCAGCTGAAGGATCTGAAGAGCCGCATCGGCCGGATTGCGTGATTTGTGGAAAATCGTACGCATAAGGACCTTGCCGGATCCGAGAAACTCGCCCAACGCAAAGCTGACAGCCGTGATGGCTGCGGTACCGCCGATAACAATCAGGACAGAGGGGATATCGATAAAGGCGCCCGGCGATCCGCCAAAGATGATCGCTGCAATCACCAACGCAAAGCCAATGGCCAGTCCCCCGACTGTCGCAATGTCAAACGACGTTTTAGTCCCCCCTTCGGCCATAGTCGGATATCCTCTCTTACGTTAGCTTTTCTCGGATTTGATGATTTCCGTCATGGTCACGCCAAGCCGGTCTTCAACCACCACCACCTCGCCGCGTGCGACCAGACGGTTGTTCACATAGATATCAATAGCTTCACCAACCTTACGGTCAAGCTCTACGACAGCACCACGACCAAGTTTCAGCAACTGACTGACCTGCATGGTTGCTTTTCCAAGGACTGCTGAAACCTGAACGGGAATATCGTACACGGCTTCGAGATCCTTGGAAGTCTTCATCTGCTCGCTGCCGGCTTCGGCTGCGGCAAGAAGTTCGGTTCCCTCGCCCTCGAGTTCGATGTGATCATCGTCGAGTTCCGAGAGTTCGAGATCGTCATCATCAGCCATTTTCGTCTCCTGCGTCTTTGGTCGGTTGCTTCACAGCAGCCATATCGTCGGCTGTGGTCGTCGGGTTTTCCTGCTTGTGCGGTTCGGTTTCCGAACGCGTTTCGTCAGGCTGTGCAGGGCCTTGTGCGGTGGTGGTGGCGGCCTGCTCGGTAACGCCCGGCTGTGCTGTCGCTTCCGGGGCCGGTTGCCGGGGCGCTTCCGCACCCATTGCCGGGTTTTGCGGTATGCTGCCCGGATTTACCGGCTCGGACATCGTATCTGCTTGCGATGTTTGCATATTCTGCGCGTTGGTGCCATCGCCTTCTTGCGCGCCGGGGGCTTGAGGTGCCGCTGTCTGGGGTGTTGTCCCATCCGGTGTGACCTGTGTCACCGGATCAGCCGGATTGCCCTGGGTTAGACCCGCCAGATTGTCATGCGGTGCTGAGACGCTGGCAGCCTGTTCTGTTGCTGGCTGAGTTGGCGCCTCGGCAACCGGTTCCTGCGGCTCTTTTGCACCTTGTGCAGGCGCTTGGGATGCTGATGGTCCCATCGGCTGTTCTGGCTTAGATTGCGGCGCGGGTTGCGCAGGCGTCTCCGGCGCGCTGTTTCCATTGCCCGTATCCGTTGGCTGCGGCGCAACAGTTGCTGCCGGGGAAGCCGGTTCCGGCGGCAGGCGACTTTCCTGAACTTCAGGGTCTCCCATCTCGCTTTCGCTCAGATCATGATCACCGGCATGCAGGGCCAGCGCATTGTCGATAATGGTGTTGATCTCGGACCAGACGCGTGCGCTGTCGCGGACCGCTGTCCCGTCGCCCCAGGAAACCTGACAATCGCCCATTGCGACGTCCGGTTCGCCAACAACGACAACCTTGCCCGAAAAACCGCGCGAAACGGCAATCCGTTCGGCGGCTGCACCGACATCCTTTTCAAGGTCAGGATGGACCTTGATCATGACTTTTGGTGCTTCAAACAGGTTGGCCAGACACTGACGGACAATGTCTTCAATCTCGGTCAGCTGATATTGCTTGGACCATGCCGGTGCCAGTTTGCGAATGATGCCAAGGGCGACGTGAATGGCGTCCTCGTTAATCCTGGCATTGGCGCGTTTTTGCTGTTCGTCGATCTGGCTAAGCTTTTCGGCGATTTCGGACTCTACGTCGCCAACAGCCTTTTCGAGCGAGGCCATGATTTGCTGATGAGCATCATCAAAGCCCTGTTTGTGGCCTTCGGCGTAGCCCTGCTCGTGGCCGCGCTTTTCGGCTTCGGCCACCATTTGTGCGCCTTCTTCTTCGGTATAGACCGGCGGCGGGGGTGGCGGGGCTTCCTCTTCTTTCTTTTTCTTCTTTTTCCTGCCCAGTTCGTAATGCTCATCCTCATCGCCTGCCGAACGGATTACGTTGTCGGCATCGTCGAAACTTAGCGAGAATGTGAACTTTTCAATGGCCGTCATATCGAACTGCTAAAACGCCTTGAGCAACAAAAGGAAGGCAGCCTCGCGGCTGCCAGTGAGCCGATAACTGTCAGGAACATCAATTTTCCTGATACAGCCAGTTGCGAATGATCGAGAGAGCTTCTTCCGGGTGTTTCTCCACGATCTCGCCGATCTTCTTGACCGAGGATGCTTTAACGCGGCCTTCAACCTGCGACAGGTTGATCAGCTCTTCGCCCTCATCAACACCGCCCGGCGCCATCGGTACCGGTGCCGGTCCCTCGAGGGCGGGGGTGCCGTCGGCGGTCATGTCATCGGCAAGCAACTGGCGCTGTGCCATGTCTGCTGCACTTGGCAGGGTTTCGAAGGCACGGGTCAGCAGCGGGCGAACCACCAGCAGAATGACCAGGATGGCGACGATGGCCAGAACCAGCATCTCGGCGATGCGGAAGATCTCGGCCTTATCAAGGCCAAGGAAGGTCTCGATGTCTTCATCCGGGAACAGGTCGTCGGTATCAGCAAACTGCATGTTGATGACTTCGACCTGATCACTGCGCTGCGGATCATAACCAATGGCACTGCGCACAAGTGCTGCGATCTTTTCGAGATCCTCGGGCGAGCGCTCCTGATACAGGCGCTCGCCGTTTTCATCGGTGGAGTAGGTGCCATCAACAAGGACCGCCACCGTCACACGCGAAATCTCGCCGATTTCCTTGACCTGTGTGGTGGTGGTTTTGGAAATCTCGTAATTGACGGTTTCCTCGGTGCGGTTTTCCTGACTTTGCGTGCCAGCCCCGTTGCCTGCGCCAAAGTTGGCATCGGGCAGGTTGTTCTGAAGGGTGACCGGATCAGTACCCTCGGTTTCCGAGTTGGTTGCGTTTTCTTCGATCGTCTGGCTTGAACGGATCACGCGCTCATCAGGGTTGAAGCGTTCATTTGCCGTTGTGATCTTGTTAAAGTCCATCTCGACCGAGACTTCGGCGCGAACTTCGCCATAGCCAAGCGAGCGCGACAGAAGATCTTCGATGGTGTTGCGCAGGCGGCTTTCCGTGCGGATGCGCATTTCATCGGCAGTTTGCGTCAGGAAGGTCGAGGATTGCTGTTCGCCATCACCACGCGCAAGCAGTCGGCCGCGCTCATCAATGATCGATACCTTACCCGGGTCAAGCTGTGGGACAGCAGCGGCAACAAGGTGCTGAATTGCAACAACCTGTTCAGGTTTCAGTTCGCCGCCGGCCATTTTGACAGCAATGGACGCACTGGCTTCCTGGGTTTCGCGTGAGAACATCTGACGTTTGGGCAGAACAAGGTGGACGCGTGCCTGCTGGATCGACTGGATCGCGGCGATCGTCCGGGCAAGTTCGCCTTCAAGGGCGCGGACATGGTTGATGTTCTGTTCGAAGCTGGTCGCGCCAAAGCCGTCGGAATTGTCAAAGACTTCATAGCCCACAGAACCGCCCGTCGGCAGGCCGCTTTCGGCCATGGTCAGACGCATGCGGTTGACCTGATCCGCTGGAACAAGAATTTCAGTGCCGTTATTAAGCAGTTGATACTGGACTTGCTGGTCTTCGAGACGATTGACGATCTGGCTGGCATCGGCCGGATCAAGATCGCGATAAAGCAGTTCCATGTTCGGGGCTGAAACCCGCATGATTAGAAATGCAAAGAAGACAAGCAGCAACACGCCCACGCCGCTGATTGCCATCAGGCGCGTTGGTCCCAGACCTTTGAGTGTTTGCAACAAGCCGCCCACGATCGACTGCTCCGAACCGAAATTTTACCACTGTCCCTATGCGGATCGATCCATGCGGATTACGACCAGCATCAACAACGAATAGTTCTCCATGCTGAAGAACAGGTTAACAACCGGCAATTTTTGCCCAGTCAGAGGATTCAAATTCATCAGTGATTTGAATCGTTTGGATATTTAATGACCGCTTTGGTCTGCCCTTAATGTAGTGAGTCAATCGGCCAAAAAGAAGCCCGGCACATGTGCCGGGCGAGTCTTGATTGGTGCAATGTGTTTCAGGGCGGTCTAACGCCCTGAAACAGATGTCAATTACCGTTTGATACGGATGAGCTCGTCGAGCATTTCGTCGGTCGTGGTGATTGTCTTGGTGTTCGCCGAGTAGGCGCGCTGGGTGACAATCATGTTGGTGAATTCCTCACCAAGGTCGACGTTCGAGCCTTCCAGAGCCGAGGCGACAACGTTACCAGCACCGTTCAGGCCCGGTTCACGCAGCAGATAATCACCTGATTCACGTGTCTGGCGGTAAACGTTACCGGTGTGGTTTTCCATTTCATCAGGTGCCTCGAAGGTGGCAATGGCCAGTTTGTAAACCGGGCGTTTGACACCGTTGGCGAATTCCACTTGCAGGAAGCCTTCTTCGGTGAAGGCATAGTTCACCATGGTACCTGCCTGGGCACCGTTCTGGTTGATGAAGTGGGTGGTGTATTCGACGAGGTTACCGTTGGCATCGGATCCGGCTGCGAACTGGGTGATGCCGTTGCCAAGGCCGATAGAGCCGAAATCAAGGGTGAATTCGCTGGTATCTGAACCGTTGGTCCACTCTGCCGAAATGTCGGTGTCGACCAGGCTGCCGTTCACCCCGATGTTGGTGGTGCCGATTGTCGCCTGAACACCGGTAAAGCTCTGGAGGTTGCCAGAACCGTCAAAGGTGATCGTACCCGCCTGGATCAGGCCGTTCGGGTGATCAGTAACGTCAAGCTCGCCCGATGTGGTGTTGCCGATAAGTTCGAAGCCCCAGCGATTCTGACCCAGTTTGACAACCTGAAGGTTTACTGTGTGAGCCGAGCCGAGCGAGTCATAAATGGTGACCGGCATGGAGTTGTCTTCATCAACGGTGCCGGTTGCAAGGTTACCTGCAACATAGGTCGGTGAAAGCGTCCCCGGAATGCCCGGAACGGTAATGCCTGTAGCGCTAAACGGTGTACCCGTGACGTTTGCAAAGGTAACGCCCTGATCGGCAAACGCGCCGGTCAACGTCAAGGTATCGTTGGTGCCGGTTGTGGTGGTGGTCGCATTGATGCCGGTTACGGCACTGATGGCAGCGGCCAGGTCCTCAAGCGTATCACCGGTGTTGATGGTGATGTTGGTTGTCGTACCATCGTGGGTAATGCTGAACTGATCACCGTTGTTAATACCGGCAAGCGTGGTCAGGTCAGTCGTATCATAATCGATACCCGTTGTGGTCGAGGTGGCGGTGCCACCGGTAACAGCCGTTTCGTCCGAGTTCAGGTTTGCCCCGAACTCAATGTTGGTGGTCGATGCAGCTGCTGTCAGGATCGAGTTGATATCGAGAACCTGAAGGTCTGTGACAGCCGAGCTGTTTGACGTGGTAGCGTTGCCGTTGCCATCAAGAAGGCCACCATCACGGTCGGTTGCCCAACCCTGAACATAGTAGCCTGCGGTGTTACGCAGGTAACCGTCATCATCCGGCTTGAAGTCACCAGCACGGGTGAAGAACAGCTCGTCGTTGGTTCCCGGCGATGCAGTGCCGCGAACGATGAAGAAGCCATCGCCCGAAATCGCTGCCGCCGTGGTCGATGAGGTTGCCTGCAGCAGGCCTTGCTTGCTGATCAGTGCGGTCGGATGGAACCGGACACCACCAGGCGTGTAGCGGGTATCTGTTGCGGATTCAGTCACAAGCGTCGAAAAGCGTCCGACAGTTCCCTTGTAACCGATCGTGTTAAGGTTCGAGATGTTGTCCGAAATGACGCCCAGGTTCTGAGACTGAGCATTCAAGCCGGAAACACCGGAAATCATTGCACCAAAAAGGCTCATTTTTCTTCTCCTGTTTCTACAGGGTGTTGATCAAATCCGGATGAATGCCCTAGGCGGCTTCTTCCTGTTCTTCAGTCCCGGAGTTATCTCCGGTGTCTGTATTATCGTTGCTGGTGTCTGTGCTATTCGCGCCCAGCTTCACGTTGGTGAGCGTCGAGAACGGTACAGAGACATCGCCCATACGCAGGTAGATATCGCTGTCATCAATATCGACACTATCGACTGTGCCGATGATCCCGATTGCCACAGCTGCCGGATCGCCGTCTTCATCAAGGAAGCTCTCGCCGTTGGCTGCCATCGGGCTGACCACCAGGGTATAGGCGCCTGCATCCTGCTCCACGCCGTTGTTGTTTTTGCCATCCCAGGTAAAGGTCTGGAGGCCGGAAACATCGGTGAGTTCTTCGGAGTAGATCGTTTTGCCGCTCTGATCCTGGATCTGCAGTTGCAGACGCGGAACTTCGGGGGAAACGTTGTATTTGTAAGACAGGCTTTCGCCTTCTTCGCGCCAGTTGGTGTCACCAACCGCCTCGATTTCGGCACCGACATAGGACAGTGCGGAAAGCTGACGTTGCTGACCCTGCATGGCGATTAGGTCTTCAAGGTTTCTGTTGCTTTGAATGCCTTGCTCGACCTGGGCGAACTGGCTCAGCTGGTCGGTGAATTTATCACTTTCCATCGGCGAGGTCGGGTCCTGGTTCTGCAACTGCGTGGTCAGCAGGGTCAGGAACGTGTCAAAGTTCTGTGCCAGCTGGTTGGCCGCGTTGCTCGAAGCGGCATTGGTATCCGCTTGCGACAGGCCAACGTTTGTCAGGGATGAAATGGTCATGGGATTGTCCCTCTACCTTTTCTAGATCCGGATATCGACAAGGCCGTTGGGATTGATCCCGTAGCCAATGGCGACATGTTCGGCAAGTTCGGTACCACTCATGACATCACCATCATCGGGGCTGCTGCCCTGATCGGCGGTCATACGAGATTGGCCGTTGCCTTCCTGACTCTGGCCACCTTCATTTCGATGCTCGAAGGTGAAGCTTTGACTGTCTGCATTCAGACCGGCGTCTTTCAACGCCTGCTGCAGGGCACGAGAGTCCTGACGCAGCATGTCTAGTGTTTCGCGCGTATCTGCCTGAATGACGCCTTGAACCCGGCCATCCTGACCGATTTCCATTTTGACATCGACGCGTCCAAGATGTTCCGGACGAAGCTGAACAGAAATCTTGTCAACGCCTTCGCTGGCAGCATTGCGGATGGAAACGGCGACCTGCTGCTGAACCTGTTGTGCAGGGGCCTGACGCGCCGTCTGCGCGGTCTGACCACCGGTATTGGTCTGATGCAGGCTGTTGGTGCTGCCCGGTTGGCCATTGGCTGTTGCCGTGGCTTCGGTCCCGCCGGTTGCCGTCACCGAAGTGGTGGTTGCGGCATTTTGCGGGGCAGCCGGGTTATTTTGCGCATTCTGTGCATTTGCGGCTGCTGCCATGGCCTGCTGTGCAGCCTGGGCAGTTTGTGCCGGGTTGGTTGCGCCAGCTTGCTGCGCACCATTCGTGGCCTGACCGTTTGTCGCGGTATTTGCGCCGTTGGCGGT
>TARA_B100000674_G_scaffold88826_1_pt1 | contig 10464 bp, 10 predicted proteins | sample TARA_B100000674 | Tara Oceans TARA_B100000674 (sample SAMEA2622759) | marine metagenome | biome: marine biome (ENVO:00000447); feature: surface water layer (ENVO:00002042); material: "saline water (ENVO:00002010), including plankton (ENVO:xxxxxxxx)" | depth 5 m
TGTCGCTCCTGCGGCTGGCGTGTCCGATGCCTTGAACGCCGTGTTTGCCGGCGACCGTTCCATCAACATCCTCTTCGGTTCCCAAACTGGAAACGCCGCAGGTTTGGCTGAAAAAACCGCCAAACTCGCCGCTAACTACGGCCTTGAGCCCAACATCGTTGACATGGACGGCTTTGACCCCGCTCGCTTGGCGACCATGAAGCGTGTCATGATCATCACGTCCACTTGGGGCGAGGGCGAAATGCCCGATAACGCCGACGCCATGTGGAACGCCATCAATGCCAACGGGCCTGCTCTCGGTAGCGTTCATTTCTCCGTGTGCGCCATTGGCGACACCTCCTACGACGAATTCTGTAAGGCCGGCCACGACTGGAACGACAAACTGGCTGCCTTGGGCGGAACGGAAGCCTACCCCATTCAGGAATGCGACGTTGACTTTGAGCCTCCTTGGAAGATCTGGGTTGAACAAGCCCTTCCCATGCTGGCATGCGTCGATGAGTCCGGCACGTTGCAGGTTGAGCTTCTTGAGGAAATGAAGGCGTACGGCGCCGGCGACGATGACGATGTCGTTGAGGGCGACTTTGCCCCTGGTGTCATTGAGAAGGCTGACCTGACCATCACGCTCGAAATTTTCCGATATTGTCCCGAGGCCGGCGAATCCGGATGGGACACGCTTACTTGTGCCGTTCCCGGCCATGCTACGGTCCAAGACCTGCTCATCACCATGCAGCGCGAGGTTGACGGCAGCCTTGCCTTCCGTCGTGGTGGTTCAGCGGGGACGCCCACCACTGGCGTTCGAGTCAATGGTCGCATCGTTCTTGCGGACTGTGCACAAATCAGCGAGTTGGCCAAGGACGGCGGTCGGGTCCGCATCGAGCCGCTTCCAGGCCACCCCGTGGTTCGGGACTTGGTCGTTGACACGGCTCGCTACGAAGGCCACCGCAGCCGTGCAGAGCCTTGGATGCGCACCGATCCTCGAGAGGGCGAACACCTCCCCTCCGGCCAAGCCATGGGCACCATGGATTCCGCCGCTGCAACCGCTCTCCACCAGGCTGGCGATGTGCTCTCCTTCCAACTCATCCAAGCCATGTCGGACACGCTGCCCCACGACCAGCACTACGAAGGCCCTGGTGTCCACTTCCAACAGTGGCTCCGTGTGCTTGACCCACGTACCTCTGAAAAGCAGCGCAAGAGCATCATGACTTCGCTCCAAGAGAAGGACGGGGTTTGGTCGGAAGCCGACCACGCCAGTCTCATGCGCTACGGCGAAGACGGTCGTCTGGCGGCTCGTTCCTTGAACGAAGCCCGTGGCGCTTTGCTCAACCAGTCCCGATACGGTGGAAAGTCCGGCCGTTTGGTCAAGTGGTACGGTCGCAGCGTGAAGTGGTCCGGCAACGTGAACGAAACCACCCTGTACCGACAAGTGCTGGGGCCGCTCGGCCTTGTGAGCAACGTTTTCAGCGGTGTTTCGGCTCGAATGGCGCTCGCCTTCACCCGCAACGGTGGGCCGCCCATCCGTGGGCTGCAGGCGCTGTTGGTCCCACCAGCGGGCCTGGGCCGTATCCCAAAGATGTTCAACAGTCGGGTTGAGAACTACCACGAAGTGGTCAGCCTGTTCAACGAAATCGACCAGCGGTTCTGAGGTGAGTTCATGGCGAAGATTGCATACTACCCCGGAAACGTCGCTCGAGCAGGTGCAGCCGAGGTTGAAGATTGCATTCAGCCGCTGTGCAAGGCCCTCAACATTCAGCTGGTTGAATTGCCACGTGCCAGCAGCGACGGTGGCAACGTCATCAAGCAAGCCACGCCAAAGCTGCAAGACGCCTTGGTGGCTCGAAACCTCGCTCTCGCAGAAGCGAAGGGCCTTGACGTGATGACCACCTGTGCAACCAGTCATGCCATCATGTGCAACACCGCTTTGGACATGGAGCGAGATCCGGTCTATGCCAGCACCGTCAACAATTTGGTCGCTCGCACCTCAAAGGTTGAATTCAGCGGAGAGGCTCAATCCTGGCACTTGCTCCACTACCTTGTAGAAGAGATCGGCCTGGACAAGGTCCGAGACGCCGTGAAGAACCCGCTCAAGATGAACATCGCCGCCTACTACGGCCCCGACATGCAGCGTGATGGTGCTTGTGCAGGCGATGACCCGTTCATGCCCACCTACATGGAGCAACTCATCGAGGCGCTCGGTGGGACGCCTGTGGACTATGAATCCAAGTGCATGAGCGTAGGCTCCACTTCGATGCTCACCCTCGAAGATTCCTCGCTTGCCATGACCGCTGCAGTGCTTTCCGATGCCATCCAATCCGGTGCTGATTTGGTGGTGAGCGCCTGCACGGTGTCTCACATCAACCTCGACTCCTACCAGTCCAAAGCAGGACGGGTGAGTGGAAAGCGAACCAGCGTTCCTGTTTGCCATTTGGCTGAACTCGTGGCTTTCGCACTTGGGTTCTACCCTGACCGCTTGGCTCAATTGCGAACCCGCGTCCGACTCATTGGCTCGTGATGTCTCGGTTGAGCGCCTTGATGGCGCGAGCGGCCAATGCCTGAGAGCACCCCGTTTTTGCAACCATGCCATCGGGGGTCGCCGAGAGAAGCCCTCCGATGTCAGGTGAATACGCAGCAAACAGCCCGAGCAGGTCGTGGTCTCCCTCGGCCAAGGGAGACACAGTGTGGTCAAAGCATCGTTCGAGATGTTCGCGTCGATTGTCAAGCCACGGGTGACGTTGGTGTGGCTGTTCTGCGAGCGCCTCCACTTCTCGCTTGGCCACAGCAACGGCTGCACTGACCTTGGCCTCGTTCGACGGCGTAGTGCTGACAAACTCGTGCAGGCGCTGGAGTGCATCGTGTTCTCGTTTGGCCGCCACACCAAGGAAATGGGCCGCTTCCAGTGGCCCTTTCACCATCATGACGGGCACGCCAAGGTCGAGCGTGATGTGGGCGAGCGCCCCCAAGACGGCGTTCGGGTGAACGCTGTAGGTTCCTTCGCCGCCCGTTTCAATCAAGAGTAACGGACGTTGTGCACTGGCTTGCAGACTGCGACACTGGTGGAGCAAGCGGCCTGATTTGATGGATTCAAGCAGATCCCTGGCCGATTTTCGCTCAACGAGGATTCGTTCCGACAGTCGAATGTCGCCACATGGGAGTTGTGTGAGTCTTGTTTGAAAGCCGAGGCCCTGAAGGTAGCTCGGTAACGTTGAGCGCCCCTCACGGTGGTCGATGTGGATGGTGTTGCCCTCACCGTTGACCTCGTTGAGTTCGCTGATTTCTCGGTCGGCTGCGTTGAGCACTGCGTCCATGGATGCGGGTGTGATGCGTTGCCCGTCGGGTTGGCTTTCCTCTTCAAGTTCGAAGGCAAACAGGCTGGATTGTTCCCGTGGGCGAAGTTGGTCCGGACGAAGTGGCGGGGCCACTGTTTCGTTCCGAGGCGAACTCCTAACACTCTTTTCTATAGAAATTGAAGTTGCCTCGTCAACGGGAGGATAACGTTCCAATTCACCATCTAGGAATGCTTTGGCAGGGGTGGTTCTGTCATCGAGTTGAACCGAGAAGGCATCGAGGGCGTGTGCGTCCACATCGAAGGTTTCGTTGAGTTGTTTTTGTCGAACGAGTTTCACCATCAGGCGGTGCATGTTCTCCTCTTGGCGCTCTGAGGCCTTGTGGACGTAAGCGTCTCTTGTGTTCTTGGCGATGAGCACGTGCACGGACCCCGCTCGTTGGCGTGCGGTTCGACCCCGGCGCTGGATGGCCCGTACCGCACTCGGGACCGGCTCGTACAGAACGACGAGATCGGCTGCAGGTACATCGAGGCCTTCTTCGCCAACGGAGGTGGCGACGAGCACGTTGATCTCGCCGCTTCGGAAACGATTCAACTGCGCCAACTGCTGTTTTTGCGTCATGCCCTTTTGTGCGCCTCGAGAGGATTGTCCGATGAAGGCATCCGCTTCGATCCCGTCGTTCTTGTTGAGCAGGGCGACCAATCGCTCCACTGAATCCCTGTATTCAGTGAAGATCAGCACCTTCCCTTGTGGTTTCTCCCGGAGTTCTTCCACCACCAACGACGCGACGAGGGGCGCCTTGGGGTGGAGCTCATCGAGATCGTTCAGGGCGAGTCGGAGTTGATGAATCACCGGCAGCGCCAGCATGCGGTTGGTTTTGCGGCCGCTTCGCCCCTCTTCCTCCGCGCGGTTCAGGAAGGCTTGAGCCACCTTGGTGCCTTGGGTTTGCATGAGGTTCATCAGCATGTGAATGCGTCGCAAGTCGGCCACCCGCCGGGCTGCATCGTAGCCCCGCACATCCCGCTGCTGAATCGCTCGACTGGCACTTTGTTGGGCGCGTTCGATGTCGTTGGTGCCGATGTATTCCTTCGTGGGCATGAAGCCTTGACGCTGGAGATGCGCCACCTCATCGTTGAAGTGGGTGCGCAGGGGTGCGATAAGGGAGAGCAGGGTATCAGGCAGGTCGAGCAGGTGGGTGTGAATGTTCATGTCGACATCGTAGGCACTGAGCAATGGTTCAGTTCGCTTGCAGAGGTCGAGGTTGTGGGCATTGAGGTTGGTGCGGACCTCATTGATGTTGCGTAGCGTTGAGCCAGGACTGGCGGTGGCGGCCAAGACCCTGCCCTTCGTGTTCGCCCGCTGGTACATGTTACCCACCTGGGCGTAGGCGTGGTTTCCCGTGGCGTGGTGAGCTTCGTCGAGGATGAGTAACTCGACCGATGCCAAATCAATGAGGCCGTTCATGGCGTCGTTTCGAATGACTTGGGGCGTCGCCATCACCACGGTAGCGCTCTCCCATAGCGCCTGGCGTTTGTCGGGGGCGGTGTCTCCCGTGTAGGCGATGATACGCTCTTCGGGAAGGTTGAGTCGCTCCTTGGCCATGGTCATCTGCTGGTCAACCAGTCCCGTCGTTGGGGCAATGAGCACGATCTTCTGGGCCCCGATTCGTAAGTATTCAGCCATCGCCATCCATTCGACTGCCGTTTTTCCAAACCCGGTCGGCATCACCATCAAACTGGAAAACGAGAGGATGCGCTCAAGTGACCGCAGCTGGTAGCCTCGTGCCTCGACGCCATCCTTGAGGAGGGGATGAACGACGTGAGGCATGGCAGGAAGGTTCTGTCTAGGGTTCAAAAGGATGATGTGGGGTCATCACGAATCAGTTGAACCCGAATGAGGTCTCTTTCACAGGAAGGTTTGAAGGCCGCCAATACCCATTGCGTCTCACGCATCCTCTCGGCAGCCTGCACCGAACCGCATATATACGGGAGGTAAGTCGGAGGGATGCTCAAAGGTGAGTAGCCAGACACACTGGGCCATCCCCCGAGGACCCCAACTGGTGCCTTCCCCGCTCGTGGGAAAGCCCCTCCGTGTCACGGCTTCGACGCTGCATGAGCCCTCGTACGCCCCCCAACGGTGGGGCCACTGCGTTGTAGAAAACCCCTGGAGGAATCCAAGATGGCAAAGCGAAACCACCCACGTCGTGGATCAATGGCGTTCAGCCCGCGCAAGCGAGCGAACCGCCCGTTTGGTCACGTCAAGTCGTGGCCCACCACCGATGCGAGCGAAGTCCGAGTGCAAGGATTTGCAGGCTGGAAAGCCGGCATGACCCACATTCTGGCCCGTGATTTGAACCCCCGTAGCACCTCCGCCGGCCAGGAAATTCGAGTTCCTGTGACCGTCGTTGAATGCCCCAAGATGCGAATTCTTGGCGTGCGTGGCTACGAAATGACGCCCTACGGCATGCAAGCTCGTGGCGAAGTTTGGGCCGAAGCCGATCAAATCGCCGACGCCTTCCCAGAACTCTTCAAGCGTGTCCCTAAGCGAAAGGAGCACGACGCTGACAAGCACATGACCAACCTCCAGCAGGCCGACCTCTGCGAGGTCCGCCTCATCGTCGCCACCCAGCCCCACACCCTCTCCAGCGTTCCCACCAAGGTGCCTGACGTGATGGAAATGGGCCTTACCGGTGGCTCGATGGATGACCAACTCAACTGGGCCAAGGAGCACCTTGGCGAGGAATACTCGTTCACCGACGCTTTTGAAGAAGGCAACATGACCGACATCGTCGCCATCACCAAGGGCTATGGCTGGCAAGGTGTCATCAAGCGATTCGGCGGTAAGCTGCAATCCCACAAGAACTCCAAGAAGCGCCGACAACATGGTAACATGGGTGCATTCGGTGATGGCTATGTCCGCAAGACCATCCGTCAGGGTGGTCAAACCGGCTACCACCAGCGCACGGAATACAACAAGCGTATCCTTCGTGTGGCCAACCCCGAAGATCACTCCATCACGCCGGCCGGTGGTTTCCTCCACTACGGCGAGATCAAGTCCGACTACATCCTGGTCAAGGGAAGCGTTCCCGGCCCCGCCAAGCGATTGATTCGCTTCCGTGATGCCACCCGTGCATCGGGCAAGACGCTCCACGACTACGAAATTACGTACGTGAGTACCGCATCCAAGCAGGGGGCCTGAAGATGAAGGTCGCAACCAAGGACATTGTCAACACGGTCACCCAAACCGAGATGGACGCAGGCAAACTCTCCGCCCGCTTTGAGGTCGAGGTTTCGGACGGTTCCAAGGTGAACCTTCCTGCTGCATTCGAATCCGAGGTCCGCGAGGACCTCGTCAAGTTGGCCGTCGCTTCCAGCCGAGCCAACCGCCGCCAAGCCTACGGTTCCCGCGCTCACATCGGAAAGCGCCGACCCATGGCCGGTATGAAGCACTCCGTCGAATGGTGGGGTAAGGGTCGAGGTGTCTCTCGTATCCTGCGCCGAACCGGTTCCCGACGAGGTGCTCAGAACCCTCACACGCTCGGCGGTCGCCGTGCTCACGGCCCCAAGGTCGAGAAGGACTGGTCCCGCAAACTCAACGCCAAGCAACGCCACGCTGCCCGCAACGCTGCCCTCGCAGCCACCGTCTCCATGGAGACCGTCGCCGCTCGTGGCCACCGCTTTGATGACACGGTCGAGCACCTGCCCATCGTGTTGGGTTCCTACACTGAAGTCGTTGACGGCAAGTCCACAGAGTACGACATCGAGACCTTCAACCACGGCTCTGCAACCCGCAAGGCTGCCGCCATCTTCGCTGGCCTCGGCCTCGGCCCTGACATGGACCGAGCCCGCAACGGTCGAAAGATCCGAGCCGGTAAGGCCACCATGCGTGGACGCGTCCACAAGACGCCCAAGTCCATTTTGCTCGTGGTCAAAGAAAAGGCAGGCCTCGCACAGGCCGCACGCAACCTCCCCGGCGTCGACGTCGTCGCTGCCAAGGACTTGTGTGCAGAAGACCTCGCCCCCGGTGGCGACATCGGTCGATTGACGGTCTTCACGAAAGCGGCATTGGAGGCCATGAACTGAGGTGAGATCATGAACGCATACGACATCATCATTCAACCCTGGCTGACCGAGAAATCGATGGAGGCCCGTACCACTGAGCAGCGCCTTGAGTTCCTCGTTCGCCGAGGTGCCACGAAGGCCCAAATCGCTCGCGCCGTTGAAACCATCTTCGACGTCGAAGTGGCCAAGGTCAACGTTCGCAACTCCAAGCACGGCAAGCACGCTTCGGTGAAGCTTGCTGAAGGCTACGACGCAGAAGACGCTGCCATGCGTCTGGGAGCATTCTGAGGTGATTTACCATGGGTAAGAGAATTCGTGCACAACGCAAAGGTTCCTCGCCACGCTACCGCGTGGCCAGCCACCGGTTCCCCGGAAAGAACCGCATGCCACGCGACAAGGACGTGGTGTGTGAGGTCACCGAACTGGTTCACAGCCCCGTTCACAGCGCCCCGCTCGCTCGCATCAAGACGCCTGACGGCGACACGACGCTGGTCGCTGCCACCGAAGGCATCTCCATCGGGAGCAAGGTCGCCATCGGCGACAACGTGGCCCTCCGCCCCGGCAACATTACCGAACTGGGCAACATCCCTGAAGGTACGGCGATCAACAACCTTGAACTTCGCCCTGGCGACGGTGGCAAGATTGCTCGCTCCGCTGGTAACTCCTGCATGGTCGAATCCCGCATTGGCGACATGGTCCGTGTCCGTATGCCATCCGGCGCTCTGAAGGAACTCCCAGCGAACTGCCGAGCCACCATCGGCGTGCTCGCCGGCCACGGCCGAGACGAGATGCCCATGCGAACCGCCGGTGCTGCCTATTACAAGGCCAAGGCTCGTGGTAAGCTCTACCCGCACGTTTCTGGTGTTGCCATGAACCCTGTTGACCACCCACACGGTGGTGGAAACCACCAGGCTGTTCACGGTCCCAACTCCGTCGCTCGTGGTACGCCACCGGGTGCAAAGGTTGGTCTGATTGCACCACGCCGAACCGGCCGTGGACGAGGTAAGAAAATTTGAGGTGATGATGCATGGCTAAGAAAAAGAAGTCCTTTATGACCCCCAAAGCCAGTCGACGTAAGGCACGTAAGCGCCTCTCGACGACCTCAGCCCGTGTGAAGAAGGAGTTCACCTACCGTGGTTTCACGATGGAAGAACTCAACCAGATGCCCATGTGGCCTGAAGAAGAAGACCAGGACTACATCGTTGGTCTCCTTCCTTCCCGTGTTCGCCGCAGCCTCGGCCGTGGCATGTCCACCGAGAACGAACACTTCCTCGCTCGAGTGCAGCGCTCCGGTTCCAAAACCGTTCGCACGCACCGCCGAGACATGCCCATTCTTCCACAGTTCGTCGGACGCCGCATCGCCATTCACAACGGTCAACACTTCGTTGAAGTCGATATCAAGCCCGAGATGATCGGCCACTACCTTGGTGAGTTTGCCGTGACCCGACGAGGCGTGACCCACAGCGGTCCGGGTGTTGGTGCTACCCGTTCGTCGAAGCACGTTCCATTGAAGTGAGGTGAAAAGGATGGCAAAGCGAAACCAAATGGATCGACGAAGTCGTCGTCGACAACTCCCCCAGCGCGGCTACACCCAGCTCTTGCAGGGTAACCGCCTGGCCACAGCCCGTGCCACCAACGTGGACATGCACGTCAAGCACTGTTTCGAAGTCTGCCGTGCGGTCAAGAACAAGACCGCAGGCGAGGCCGTTGCTTACCTCAACGAGGTGCTGCGCATTGATTCCGACCGAGCCGACGTCCGCCGCAAGGCCGCTGCTGTCCCCTTCCGTCTCGGAAGCGGCAACAAGCGCAAGCGACGCTCCGGCCCATCGATGGTTGGCCACCGCAAGGGTGGTATCGGTCCCGGCCGCTACCCCGTGAAGGCCTCCCGCGCCATCATCAAGCTCATCGAGAGCGCCATGGAAAACGCCCGCTTCCAGTACGAAGACATCGACGCTGACGACATGGTCATCACGCACATCGCCGCTCACCGTGGCCCCATCCGTCGAGGATGGATCCCGCGTGCCCGTGGCCGTGCAACCCCAAGCAACCACTACCGCGTGAACTTGGAAGTCTTCTTGGAAGACATGAACGCCATTGGCGACGAACTGGAGGACGACTTCTGAGGTGTATATCATGAGCAAGCAAAGCATTCTACGAACCATCGTTGACCGCAACGTCGAGCGCCTGCTCGTCCGCGAGTTCTTGATGAAGAACACCTCCAAGTCCGGCTTCGGCGGCCTTGACATTCGCCGCACGCCCGGTGGTACGGAAGTCACCGTTCACGCTGAGCGCCCCGGTATGGTCATCGGTCGAAAGGGGAAGATCATCAACGACCTTCAAACCCGTTTGAACCAAGAGTTCACCCTCACCAACCCCAAACTCAAGGTTGAGGAGGTCAAGAACCCGACCTTGAACGCTCAGGTCATGGCCGAGAAGATCGCCTCCTCCCTCGAGCGAGGTTGGTACCACCGCCGTTCCTGCCACAGCGCTGCCCAGAACATCATGGATGCCGGCGCACGTGGCGTGATCGTCACGGTCGCAGGAAAGTTGACTGGTTCCCGAAACCGTACTGAGAAGTACATTCGAGGCCACGTCAAGTACTGCGGTGAAACGGCGCTTCAGCACATGGACAAAGGATACTCCGTCGCCGTCAAGAAGCTCGGTACGATCGGGGTCACCGTCGAAATCATGCGCCCTGGCACGCGATTGCCTCACGAAATCAGCATCTTCTCGGAAGAGGAGCTGAAGATCCAAGCCGCACAAGAAGCAGCAGAGGAGGGTTCTGAGTGAGCCACGTCTCCAACCGAGAGATTGCGTCCATGAGCACCGAGGCTCGCGAAGCACGTCTTCTCGAACTTCAGGAAGAGTTGCTCCAACTTCGTGCCGAGAAGGCACTGGGCGGTACCCCATCCAACATGGGTGCTTACAAAGCAACTCGACGAAGCATTGCGCGTTTGAAGACGCACATGAACAACGGTCAGTGAAACAAAGCGAGGTGATGGAGAACAATGGCGGCTATTTGCAACGTTTGCGGGCTACCCGATGAACTGTGCATCTGCCAAGAAATTGCAAAGGAGCAACAGAAAGCCATCCTCTCAACCGACCGACGACGCTATGGAAAA